>Ga0078972_1004005_pt2 | contig 14794 bp, 14 predicted proteins | sample YelNatPaOPGAMG01_FD_67568 | JGI IMG/M metagenome (GOLD analysis project Ga0078972, IMG submission 67568) | Hot spring thermophilic microbial communities from Obsidian Pool, Yellowstone National Park, USA - OP-RAMG-01 (SPADES assembly) (version 2) | ecosystem: Environmental > Aquatic > Thermal... | reverse complement strand
ATTACCGACAAAATCAAAGAAAAACTCAGAAAGGCGGGAATTAAGAGAGGAATAATAAATATTCAGAGTCTCCATACAACAATGGCAGTCTTGGTGCAGGAAGCCGAGCCACTTTTGATAACCGATCTTAAAAAAGTTTTGGAAAAAGTGGCGCCGCGGACAATGCAATATATGCATGACAATTTTGAGATTCGCACCGTCAATATGTGCGATGGGGAGTGCGCTAATGGGCATGCTCATTGCAAAGCGGCTTTTCTGCCTACCAGTTGTCACCTGAATATTGTGGAGGGGGATCTCCAGCTGGGAATATGGCAAAGGATTTTTGCGGTGGAGTTGGACCGTTCCCGACCAAGAAAAATTGCGCTGCAGATTATCGGAGAGTGACTGTTATGAAGCAGAAAAAGGCAATTGTAGGTTAATTTAGCTTCCTAAGATGGCATCTTAGGAAAACTTATTCCCAATTGGCCTTGACGGGCTGTTTTTTTTCCTGTAAAATGGGTGAAAATGTACTTTAAAAATAAGGAGGATTTATGGAATACGTTTGGGACAAAGAAAGGCAAGAACTGGTTCCTCTGGTCTCTGTCTCTCTGCAGGAGGTTTTTCAGACAGAGACGGAGAGGCAGAGGAAGAAAATTGAAAAACCTAGATACCTAAACGGCGGTCGTTATGCTAAAGCACGGTTCCGCCGGATGCGGAGGAGATAATATATGAGAGATGGAAGAGATCTTAAGGGTGTGAGTCATCCCTGTCGCATTCATCGCGGCGGGAGTGAGGGGGCGGACCCGGCGATTTACGCCGGGCCACTGGCTATTAAAAAGGATACTACTCCTGTGAGGTACTGCATAAATTGCGGTATACCTCTCAACTGGTTAAATGCAAAAAAAAATTCCCTATGCCATTCTTGCCAAGCAAAATGGCATGATGGATTGATTGTATTGGTAGTAAAAAATAATGTTTTGGGAGTTAGGCAGGAAAGTATCTGGGAAGATTTAAGGATAGTTAAAAAGATTTTTAAGAACGGTAGACTTAAATTAAAATTTTAATTTTCTTTAAGATAAGTCTGCCGAATGCCCCGATGCTTTAGTAGCAACATGCATCGGGGCTAAAATTTTGCCCAAATAAACTTTTTCTAGTTTAAAAATCTTTAAATTTTTTTGGTCATTGGGATTTGGAAATTGAAATTTGTTTGGTATTTGGAATTTGTAATTTTGTTACTTTGTCGCTTTGGTATTTTCTACTATTTTGGATTTTGGATTTGGGATTTTGGTATTTTGTTTTTTTGGCATTTTGGTATTTTCCACTATTTGGAATTTTGTTACTTTGTCGCTTTGGTATTTTCTACTATTTTGGATTTTGGATTTCCTATTGTTTTGGATTTTGAGCTTTGGATTTTGGATTTTTTTATAGATATCATCTTAGGAGAAAACACTGTCGCCCGGTGAGCAAATCTTTCCGGCCAATGAGGCAGATTTAAATTCAAGAAACTTCATTTGCAATAAAAATTTCCCATTGTCTTCAAGGAAAAAATTTGCTACAATTATTTTCGTGCTTGAGAATAAATCTGAAAACAAAAAATCATCTTCCAAAGCTTTTTTTCTGAAAGTTTTTTTATTTTTGCTGATTGTGGTTTTGCTGGCTGGATACTGGTTTCATCGCCAGGTTTATTTTTCACATGGTGCGGGGAGTATTTCACAAACCTTTGAAATTAAATCCGGTGAAGGGGTGAAGGAAATTGCAAAAAATCTGGAAGACAGCCAACTTATAAAAGACGATCTTTATTTTAACTACTACATTTGGCGCATGGGCAGTCGGGAAAAACTCCAAGCCGGAAAGTATGAGCTGCGCGGCTCAATGACTATTCCCGAAATCGTCCAAGTGATTTCACTGGGAGAAATCATCCCCAACGAGATCAAAGTAACATTTCCCGAAGGGACAAGCGCCAAGAAAATGGAAGAAATTTTGCAAGAAAAAGGCTTTGAAAAAGATGGCTTTTTGGAAAAAGTCAATTGCGGCTGTGGGGTGAAAACGGATTATGATTTTTTGAAAGATAAGCCTCAAGAAGCTAATCTTGAGGGCTATCTCTTTCCGGATACCTATATTTTCTTTCGGAATGCCAGCAACAGTGAAATTGTCAACCGGATGCTTGAAAATTTTGACGAAAAATTCACTCCCCAAATGCGTGAAGACGCTAAAAAGCAAAACCGAACCATCTTTGAAATTGTAACGATGGCAAGCCTCTTGGAAAAAGAAGTGAAAACTTTTGAGGATATGAAAATCGCTAGTGGCATTTTTTGGAAAAGAATTGAAGAGGGTCGGCCGCTTCAGAGTTGCGCTACTATTGCCTACCTTCTCGGAAAAGAAAAAAAACAATACTCCTTTGAAGACACCCGTACTCCTTCGCCTTATAATACCTATTTAAACAAAGGACTTCCGCCTGGCCCCATCAACAATCCGGGCTTGAAAGCGCTGGAAGCGGCTTTATATCCGGAAAAGACGGACTATAATTATTTCCTTACCGACCCGGAAACAGGCAAAACTATTTTCTCCAAAACTCTTGAAGAACACGAAGCCAACAAGGTGAAATATGGGTTGTGAGTCTGCGATTTGACACAGATTATATATACATTTGATTAAATAGATTCATCAAGTGGTCAGATGGCATTTCCTGTCCCCTTTAGGGTTGCAATGGTTCAAATCCATTGCGAGGAACGTGAAATTCGGCGAGACTCTTTTTTCTTTTGGATGCATCTATTGACAGAATTACTCGGATTCTATAGAATACTAAAGTCTATTTGAATATTTTTTTCCGCAGAAATTGGGTTTATCCTGTTGAATTTGCCGAGGACGAAGATGAAAGCGAAGGCGAATTTTCAACCGGGATTAGTAAATCCCAACGAGGAAATCTCTCGACTTTTGTTTTTTGTTTTGAATCTGCGGAAAAGCGGATTTTTTGTTTTGCAGAATTTATAAGATTTAGGAATATAAATAGGGACTGTCGCCAATTCAATTTTTTAGCTTATTTAAGGCAAAAAAAAGTTTTAGGATAAAAGGGCTAAAAAAGCCATTTATAAGCTAAAAATAGTTTTTTGATTGCCGTTTGGTGACAGGCTTGAATAAGAAATTTTAAGCGCTGGCTAATTTGGTTGCGATTGACTTAGGATAATTAACCAGCTTAAAAAAATATGTTGACGCGATCTCAAAAAGAAGAATTAGTGGAAAAATTATCGGAAAAAGTAAAAGCGGGAAAAGCAATGATTTTTTCGGATTATACTGGAACCTCGGTTAGCAAGATGAAAGAACTGAGAGAGGAGCTGCGAAAAACCGGCTCGAGCTACAAAGTTTCCAAGAAGAAATTGCTGGAACTGGCTTTCAAAAAAGCTGGTATTGAAGTGGATGTGAAAAATATGGAAGGTCAAATCGGAGTGGCTATTAGCGGCGAAGATGAAGTTTCTGTTGCCAAGGTTCTGACTAAATTTTCCAAAGAAAACAAGAATTTCAAGATACGGCAAGGGGTTCTGGAAGGGAAAATTATCTCTGAAAAGGAAGTTTTGGCTCTGGCGGCTCTTCCTTCGCGCGAGCAATTGTTGGCAAAAATTGTAGGAGCAATCAATGCGCCAATGTCCGGACTTGTGAATACGCTGGCAGGAAACTTGAGAGGCTTGATTACGGTCCTGAGAGGAATTGCAGAGGCAAAAGGAAGCTAGAGTTTAGTTTTTAATTTTCAAGGCTCAATTATCAATGAATTTTCAATTTTACAATTACTAAATTTTCAATGTTTGAAAATTGATAATTGAAGATTTTATAAATCACAATTTTATAAATCATTAACCTAAAAATAGTATGGCAGAAGATACAAAGAAGGAAACAGAAGTTTCCGAAAAAAAGGAGACAGAAGTTCCCGAAAAATTCAAAGCTCTTGTTGAGCAGATTGAAAAAATGTCTGTCCTTGAGCTTTCGGAGCTGGTGAAAGTGCTGGAAGAAAAATTCGGAGTGAGCGCGGCAGCGCCGATGATGGTGACAGCCGGTCCAACTGCGGGGACGGGTGAAACAAGCGAAGCCGCTGAAGAAAAGAGCGAATTTGACATTGAGCTCGCGGCGGCCGGAGATGCCAAGATCAATGTTATCAAGATTGTCCGCGAAATTACCGGAAAGGGCCTTAAGGAAGCCAAAGATTTGGTGGACGCGGCTCCTAAAGTGATCAAAGAAAAGGTTGTCAAAGCTGAAGCGGAAGAAATCAAAAAGAAGTTAGAAGAAGCGGGAGCGACGGTGAATCTGAAATAATTTCTTTTTCAACCTCGGAGATTAGGGGAAGTGGACTTGAAGTAGAATTTCAGATTATGATAAAGTAGAAAAGGGCAGTCGCCCTTTTTTGCTTATTAGATAACTATTCGATGACGAATTTTTTTATTTTGTTTTCCTGAAGCAAATATATCTCTTTGCTTTTTTCATCAACAGAAAAATCTTTTATGCCAAAAATTTGAGCGTTCCAATACTGGCTCAAAATTTTTCCATTTTTCCCATATTCCACGATCCGGTGGTTTTTATTGTCGAGAGCATAAATTCCTTCCATATCTGCTTCGGAAAATATTTTGTCAATGGCAAGCGGAACTCGTGTTTTTTCAAAGTTAATAGCGCTATCCATTTTTCCTTGCAAAAAAGCGGTGATCTCGCTTGAGCTGGCGGCAAAAAGATCGTCATTGATAGCAAAACTTTTTGTGTTTTTTATTATGTCTTGTCCATTGCGAATCCAGCTTTGTTTTTCGCCAAAACCGCCTTCAGCGCGGGGGTAGCGATAAACCTGATTGGCTTCCGGGTCGAGAAAATACAAATAGGTGAGATAAGTTTTCATATCAGCCGCCTTCAAATTGGAAGGAAGAGAAATACTGTTTTCCTGAAAATTTTTATTGACAGGAGTGAAAGAAACAACCTTGTTATCTTCAGTCAAGAAAAAGAGACTTTTGAGATGAGGCATACTAGCGGCCAGCTTGAAATCACCAATAGCTAAATTAGACTTTGTTTCCTCAATACTTTTTGAGGCCGGATCAATTTTCCAAACCCAAGAGCTTTTTTCCGGGACAACATAAAGATAATTTTCTAAAAATGAGATTGAAATAGCCGGCTGACCGAGGCTGACGACCTCTTCAATTTCCTCGATATTTTTGACATTTATATCATCAAGGTTTTGTGGAGTGGATACCGGTTCGGTTGTTTGAGAAGCTATTTCTTCAGAAGTCTTTTGTTTTTCGTTTCTGTTTTTAATAAAAAAAACAAAAACAAAGGATAAAATTCCTAGAATAGCTATCCCGGCGGCAATTTTTTTCAAAAGCGTTTTATTTTTCCAGCCAATCTTTTTCAGCTGAAAAAGAAGAAGAGAAAAAAGAATTTTTGCTTTAGAGAAAAGACGCTTTATCCCAGAAGAAATTTTGGCGGCAAAATGACCAGCCTCTATTTTTCTAAAAAGACTTAATAAAGAAAAGGAAATTTTCTTCATTCCTCTCTGCAAAGCATCACGAGCGCCTGCCTGTAGGACTGTCGTCCAGCGGGTAAGTAAGCTCCGTCGGATGTTGCTCTGGAGGCGGTCGTCGGGAAAGGGAAAAGCCTCCTTTTCTGCTTCGGGGAATTCTGCTTTCTCAAAGAAACGGCCGGATGCTTCAGGTGATTTTTCTGCCGGCTGGCGGGTAAGCCTGGAAGACTTCATTTTTTCCCCTAGCTTAAAAAGCAAACTTTTCCAACTGGTTTTAGGCGGAGCGGAAGTCAGAAGTTCCTCTTGAGGAATAACCTCTTCTTTTTTTTCTGAAAAGGAGTCCAGCTTTTTGATTTGTTTTTTAGTCTCGGGGCTAAGCGGAGCCGGTTTTTGTTCTTTTTTCTTTTCAATAGCCCTTGCTAAAGAAAGAGGCGGTTTTATCTTAGAAGAGTCAATTATATCCACTACGACTGTTCCGGCTAGTTCGCTGTTAGTTTGGAGAGAAACTTCCAGGAATCTCGGGAATTCCTCACGAGAAAAATGAGAAGCGTTTTGGCGAAGCTCCTCTTGAGAAAATATATCCATCAAGTCATGAGTGGTAAAAATAAGTTTGTCTCCGATTTCAAGTTTGCCGCTTGAAATACTGGAAAAAGTCTTGAGAGGATGAGGGGTAACTCTTTTTTCCTTTTCAAGTTCCTCACTTATCTTGGCAATTTCACCTCCTCGAATTAGGAAAATAGATGTGTTTCCTAAACAGGAAAAATGAAGATTATTTCTTTCAATTGCCCCTACCGCAAAATTGATTTTCCCGGTCCAGTTGGTGACGCCGTGGCGAACTAATTCTGCCAAAGCCAAGTTGGCTTTTCGAAGACTAGCTTCAAAACTTTCTTCTGCGCCGCGGTGAGGTTTTGCAAAATATTCTTTCTTTAGGACAGAAACAAGAAGGTTGGAGATATAGGAAGAATCCTCCGAGTGATCATCAATTTTGATAATTCCAAAAAGAGAGCCGAGTTTTTGCTGTTCGAAATTTTCGGGAGGGAAAGAAAAAACCGTAGCAAAAGGGGCAAGCTCGTTTTTAGAGCAAATAAAGATATCATTGATCACTTCTTGATATTTTCTCTCCTTGATTTTCTTGAGAGAGGTATTCATTTGAATAGGTTTTCCATTTTCCAAATTTGAGCCTATTATAAGGGAAAAAGATAAAAAAATCAACGAAGTCTTCTGAGTCTTCCTGTCTCATCGGTCAGCAAATATTTCTGTCGGGTGACAGTATTTTCTCCTAAGATGATATCTATAAAAAAATCCAAAATCCAAAGCTCAAAATCCAAAACAATAGGAAATCCAAAATTCAAAATCCAAATAGTAGAAAATCCAAATTCCAAAATTCCAAATACCAAACAAATTCCAATTTCCAAATCCCAACAACCAAAAAAATTTAAAGATTTTTCTTAAGGTGGCTTATTAGGAGATTAGAGGCTACAGGATTTACCGGTGGCGGGCGTTCACGGCATTCTGCAAGAGAAGGAATTTGGGGTCTAGAAGAATGGCTTAAGAGAACGAATCACCGCAAGACGAGGGGTGAGGCTAAAAGTGGACATATTTTATTTTTGGATTTATACTATGACTAGCTATTTTTTCAGTCAAAAATTAACTTTTCCTCAATATGTCTGAGATATTTTCACAACTTTTTGATTCACGCACTCGGTCAAGATTGGTGAAATTTTTTATGCTCAATGACAAAGAAAGCTATACTGCTACGGAAATTGCTAAAAAAAACCAACTTACTTCTCAGCAAGTCAACAGAGAGCTTATGCGCCTGGAAAGAATAAAAATGATTATTTCGCGTTCAAAAAAGGGCCATAGATTTTTTGAAACCAACCGCAATTTTATTTTTTATCCCGAACTCAAAAATCTTGTTATCAAGTCAAATACGCTTCCCGAGTGCCGAAGTCTTCACCGGATCAAAACACTAGGAAAAGTGAAATTAGCTCTTATATCCGGTATATTTCTCAATTATCCGAAAGGTCGAGCCGACCTTTTGATTGTTGGAGACGAATTAAGCCGAGCTAAATTAAAACATCTTCTTGAAAGTCTCGAAGCAGAAGTAGGAAGAGAAATCAATTATTCAATTATGAGCTCGGATGAGTTCAAATATCGCACAGATATGCTTGACAAATTTGTGATGGAATTTTTGGAAGGTCCCTATGAAGAAATTATCTGTAAAATTCCAAATCTCAAAGAAATTGCCAACAGGCGGAAATAAATTTTTGACAGATGAGACTCCTCGGGCTTGTCTCTCTCGTTGGCCAGCCTGCCGGCAGGGCTACATTTTCACAGGCAGATACTTGTCGTGTTCTGCCCAGAGTAATAAAAGATTATTGATATAAAAAATTCCAATGTCATCAGCTTATATACTAGTTTTTTTTCTGATTTTTTTTGTTTTTCTGGCTTTGGCTGGGTTTGTTTTGTATTTGCGTAAAAAAATAGTTGATTTGAAAAAGGAAGAATTAGAAAAAAAGGATAATCATATAGTGAGTAACTTAACCAATCAGATTCAGCTCTTATCTCAAACTCTGGGAACTATTCAAAAAAGCATCGACCAACGTCTTGGTGAGAATACTAACCGGCTTGATAATGCCAGCCGCTCTTATGGAGAAGTTCAAAAACAAATTGTTCATCTTCAGGAAGAAGTGAAAAGAGTCCATGAAGTGGGGAAAAATATTGCTAGTTTGCAGGACATTTTGAGAGCGCCGAAGTTGAGAGGGATAATGGGAGAATTTCTACTCGAAAATCTTTTGACTCAAATTTTTAGTCGGGAGCACTATGAATTTCAGTACACCTTTAAAAGCGGAGAAAAAGTTGATGCCGTGATTAAGCTGAAAGATTATTTGGTTCCCATTGACTCGAAATTTCCTTTAGAAAATTTCCGAAAAGGATCTGAAGCCAGCGAAAAAGAGAGAGAAAATTTTGCAAAACTTTTTTACGGAGATGTCAAGAGACACATCGATTCCATTGCTAAAAAGTACATTTTACCGGATGAAGGAACGGTTGATTTTGCTCTTATGTATATACCAGCGGAGAATGTTTATCACGAGATAATCACCCATAGTTTCGGGGGGATGAAACTTTTCGACTATGCGACCAGTAAAAAAGTAATTCCCGTTTCGCCCAACACTCTCTATGCTTATCTTTCGACGATTGTTATGGGCTTGCGAGGCATGAAGATAGAGGAAAATGCCAAACTTATTCTTCAAAATCTCAAACGACTGGAAATCGAATTTGGAAAAATTAGAAGCGATTTTGAGATTTTAGGTTCTCATCTTTCTAATGCTTCCAAGAAATATCAGGATGTGGAAAAACGCTTGGACCGATTTGAAACAAGAATAGAAAAGTCAAAAACAAAAGAAATTGAGAATAATGAAAATTTAGCTCTTGGTGAAAGCGAAGAAAGAAAAAATGAGCTGGAAAAATGAAATAAAGGAAAAATTTAGAAGATTTTTTTGGCATGGATACTGGACTGACCCAGTGATATTTTTTTCTTTGGTTTTGGCAATTATCTCCAATCTGGGAATGTGGGTAGTAACTTGGCAATTGGTGGAGCCGGCCAGTCGGCCGATGATTCTTCACTACAATGTCTATTTCGGAGTAGATGCAATTGGAGACTGGAAAAACATTTTTCTTATGCCGACGCTGGCTTTGGTTATTCTTTTGGTGAACACTATTCTTTCTCGCTTTTTCTACTATAAGGAAAAATTGATTGCTTATCTTTTTGCTGGAATGGCTTTTCTTGTTCAGCTTCTTATGGCTGTGGGATTAGGAAGTATAATCTTGATAAACTTCTAGCAGACTAGGAATTTATAAATCCTAAATTCGGATATGAAATCCTAAACAAATTTTTAGCCAAAGGTTGATCCGTCTTAGGCAGAAAATATCTAAATCCAAAGTCCAAAAAGTTTCAGTAATTTGAGTTTTGGGGTTAGGTATTGTTTCGGATTTGGGGCTTTGAATTTAGGATTTTTTACCCTTCTAACCAGAATACCACGAGCGATCTGCCGGCAACACTTCTCGTAGCAATGCAAGCAAGTAAGCTCGGGGAGCTTCATGAAATTTGTGTAGCTATATGTCTAATTTTCAATATCCCGATCCTCGCACAACCGATCCTCGCCAACATCGGCTGCAGAGAATTTTTGAAATTATTCCGGGAGCGTTGACTTGGTTTACTCTCTTGGGAATGTTTGTTTTTTCTTTTTGGGTCCCCCTCTGGGTGGCTGTTTTCATAATCGCCTTTGACATTTATTGGCTCTATCGAACAATTTATATTTCTATTTATTCCATTGCCGCTTTTTGCAAAATGCGACGCTGGCAGGAAGTTAACTGGATGGAGGCGTGCCGAAAAATAGCTGACCCGGAAAATTTTCTTAGGGAAATTGAAGAAGAATATCAAAAAGCTAAAAAAAATTTTTCTGAAAAACGTTGGAAATTTTTTTCTGAAGAGAGAAAAATGGCTAAGAAAAAATTGGGAGCTGTTGGTGAACTGAAAAAGGAGATTCAGGAAATTCTTAAGCGGGATAAATCAAAGTTTTTGCCCTGGGAAGATATTTTTCATGTGATTATGCTTCCTACGGCTGGTGAAGGGCCGGAAATCATTGAGCCGGCTATCCAAGCGGTGGCGGATTCTAATTATCCAAACGAAAAATTTATTATTCTTCTTGCCACTGAAGAGCGGGAAGACAAGGAAAAGAGGGAATATAAAGTGAATTATCTCAAGAATAAATTTGGAAAAACCTTCTTTGACTTTCTGGTGACGGTTCATAAAGTAGCTCCCGGAGAAATGAAAGCCAAAGCCTCGAACACTACCTTTGCCGCTAAAGAACTGAAAAAATACTTGGAAAGCAAGAACATCCCTCTTGAGCGAGTTATTCTTTCCAATTTTGACTGCGATACTTGCGTTCATCCCCAATATTTTGCCGCTCTTTCCTTGAAATATTGCACCGAGCCGTGCCGTCTTCACTTTGCCTATCAACCGCTTCCGATGTATCACAACAATATTTGGGACACAAACGCTTTCGTGCGCATCATTGTTACCGGTTCCAGTTTTTGGCATATGGTTGAGTCAATGCGGCCGGAGCATATGGTGACTTTCTCTTCTCATTCGGAGCCTTTCCAAACTATCGTAGACATCAATTATTGGCCGGTGAATGTGATTTCCGAAGACAGTCTTGTTTTTTGGAAAGGCTATACTTTTTTCAACGGTGACTATGAAGTCAAGCCGATTTACCTTCCAGTTTCGCTTGATGCAGTTTTAGCCAATACTTATTGGAAGACAATTGTCAATCAGTATAAACAAAAACGACGCTGGGCTTATGGCATTGAAAATTTTCCCTTGCTGGCGCGCGCTTTTTTAAAGAATAAAAAAATTCCTTTTAGAAAAAAGTTGAGACATCTTTTCGTAATGTTGGAAGGTCATTGGTCCTGGGCAACCAATTCTTTCATTATTGCTCTTTTGGGATGGCTGCCGGTTATTATTGGCGGACCAGAATTCAATCGGTCAGTCCTAGCGCATAACTTACCTTATATTACCCGCTATCTTATGAATGCGGCGCTGGTTGGTTTGGTGGTTTCAATGTTTTTGAGTTTGATGCTGCTTCCGCCGAGGCCAAAAAAATATTCGCGAAAAAAATATATTTATATGTTTCTTCAGTGGTTTCTGGTTCCCATCACCGCGCCTTTTCTAGGCGCTTTGCCGGCAGTTGATTCTCAAACTCGGATTATGCTCGGCAAATATTTTGGCGAATTTTGGGTAACGGAGAAGATAAGAAAGAAATAGCTTGAGCCTGAGGCGAAATTTTGAATAGACTCCGATAGTCAAATAAAGGCTTATATATAATGAAATTCATACTTCCATTTTTGTTTTCTTTTTTGCTCTCGGTTGTCGCGATTGGGTTTTTGCTACGGGCAGTAATTTATTCTAGAGCTAAGCTTTCGGAATTCCGAAAGCTAAGCTTTCGGAAAAGATTTGGCGGAGCGGTGGTAATTTTAGTTTTTATTTTGATGGTGTTATTAAATAAAAATTTGGTTATAACCAAACCGATCGCGGGGATTTTGATTGGAGGATTATTAATTCTATTGTTTGGACTTTGGGACGATCTTAAAAACTTGAACTGGAAGTGGCAGTTGATAGCTCAGATGATAGTTGCTTTGGTAGCAATATCCTTGGGAGTAAAAAGTGATTATGTGACTAATCCTTGGGGCGGGGTGATAACTTTGAGTCAACCCTTCCTATACTTTTCACTTTTCACTCTTTACTTTTTACTTTTCATAAACTCACTGAATTGGCTTGATGGCCTTGATGGACTTTCCGGGAGCGTAACTCTGGTGGGGCTAGCTGTGATATTTTTTTTGAGTCTTCTACCGCATGTTAATCAGCCGGCCGTGGCTATTTTGAGCGCAATTGCCGGCGGAGCAATTTTGGGTTTTTTGGTTTTCAACTGGCATCCAGCCAAAATAATGGCGGGAACATCAGGGGCTTGGTTTTTCGGGTTTCTTTTAGCAAGTCTTTCTATTTTTGCCGGAGCCAAAATCGCAACCGTTCTTTTGGTTTCGCTTATTCCAATCTTGGATCTAGTCCGGGTAGTTTGGAAAAGATATTGGGCGGGAAATTCAATATTTCAAGGAGGGGATAGTCGACATTTACATTATCAGTTGCTAAAATTAGGATTGAAAGAAAAGCAAATCGTAGTTTTGGTAAGTGGAGTTAGCGCCATTGTAGGGCTGGTGGCTTTGAATTTAGGAGCGGTCGGCAAAGTTTTATTTATTGCGATTTTCTCTATGGTTTACTTTTTATTGTTGAGAATTTTTGAAATTAAAATCTCAAAAATTGCGCAGTCCAAGTAGGGGCTAAAATTCCAGATCCCAAATCCAAAATAGTAGAAAATGCCAAAGCGACAAAACAACGAAATTCTAAATAGTGGAAAAATCCAAAATCCCAAATTCCAAATCCAAAACAATATCAAAATTCTAATGACCAAAATAGGAAAACTTGTTTTGAAAATTGGAATTTTGAATTTGGAATTTGTTTTGGATTTTGAATTTTGAATTTTGGATTTCCTAGTGTTTTGGATTTTGGATTTTGGATTTTGGAATTTATCTATCTGGATTGCGTAATTCCTAATATTTTCGTATTTCGTTCTATTCGTATTTCGTAACCTAAACTCATTCGTAGTTCGCTCTATTCGTATTTCGTAAATTTATTTGGCATTTTGGCATTTTCCACTATTTGGAATTTTGTTGTTTTGGCATTTTCTACTATTTAGCTTAGAATTTGGAATATCTGCTGAAAGTTAGAGTTAAAAAATTTTTTGTAACTTTATTGTGAAGACTAATGACAACAAATAACTTCAAAGATACCCTGAAAAAAATTAAACGTATTCTCAAAAGAGAGCTGGTTGTCCTTTGGATTTTTGGTGTTTTACTTGGTCTGGCTTTGATTGCTCTTTCAAATAAAAACAAACTGCCGCTTGAAAGGGGGGATTTTGCGTTTATTTCGCTTTTAGCGCTCCTTTTTGCGCTTTATCGTCCTCGTTGGATCTTTTTTCTTTTACTAAGCGCTATTCCCTTAGAAAATATAATTTTAACGGGCACTTTTCTTCCGATTCAGCTTCGACCCTATCAATTTTTAGAAGTGATTTTAGCCGTCGCCGTGGCGATTCTCTATATTTCCAAAAAACTGAAATTCAAAATTTTGAAGCCAAATTGGCTCGATTGGCTAATTTTCTCCCTTTGGCCGCTTAGTTTTTTGAGTTTCCTAAACTCACCGGTAAAAAGTGTAAGCCTCAAAAATAATCTTGTTTTACTTTCCTTTGTCGTTTTATATTTTCTCATTAGAAACTTTCTGAGGGAGCGGAGTGACTTGGCGAAAGCAACCTTCTTTTTCCTTGGTTCATTTTTAGTTGTGCTTTTTTACGGTTTTTATCAAGTATTTGCCGAAAAATTCGGCGCGCGCTCGTTTGAAGTGATGTTTGGGCGACCCAATTCCACTTTTGCCGAACCGGATTGGCTGGGAATATTTTTGAATTTTGCTTTAGCGATACTGCTGACAATTGTTTTGTTTGAAGTGAAATCTCGGGTGGTAAAATTCGCCTTATATCTAATAATATTTCTTGATTTAATTTTGCTAATTCTCACTCTTTCTCGTTCTGCCTGGGTTGGGGCGGCGGCAGTTATAATTTTCTGGCTGCTGTTCAGTTTGTATAAAAAAGATAAAGCGGGGACGACTTTCACGCCGCGAAAATTTTTCGATAAGTTTGTGGCTATTTCTCTTATACTCCTAATTTCTCTTATCGCTATTCGTCTTGGAAAACTGTCCAAATTTGATGTCTTCGACCGGTTTCGCTCTACTGCTACTAGTGAGCAGAAAATCACGATTGCTTGCGACAAAAATGGAAATATTCCCGCCTCAATTGAAAATATGGACGAACTTTTAAAATATAATTGCCGTCATATTAATCTTGAGGAAATAAATTTTTATAAATCACAGGGGAAAATTGTCACGGAAATTTTTCGTCAAGATCCCAATATTCTGACAAGGAGCGCTATTTATCAAAAAAGCTGGGAAATTATTAAAACCCATCCAATTTTCGGAGTTGGCTTTGGAACAATAACGCAAAAGTTAGGAAGCGACGAGAGGGGAACAGGACTCAATGAAAGCAATCTCTTTTTGCAGATTTGGGCTGGAACTGGAATTCTCGGATTGATATTTTTTCTCTTGATAATTGGGAGTTTGTTTATTCATTCCTTTCGCTCCCTTTCGCCAATTTGTCCTCTGAATAAATTTTTTGGCTGTCCGATTGTGAAGGATAACTTTGAAAAATTAGCTTGTTTGTTTGCTGTCTTGGCAATTATAGCCTTAATAATTCCCAATCTCTTTAACGCCGGTCTCTTTTTGGGAATTTTTTGGCTGGGTTTGGCCGCTTTTGTTTCTATTAAGGAGGTTAAAAATTAAAAGAATAAATTTAGCCAGTGCGTAATGGCGCAATTGAGATTAATTTGAGCTAATTTTTTGCATTCCCGCTCCCGAGGTTAATTTATAAAGAAAAAAGAATGAAAATTGGCATTGATGCTAGGTTGATTGGCAAAAAAAGAACGGGTGACGAAGCATATTTTTTCAATTTGGTGAAAAACTTGAATCGTAGAGGTTTAACCTCTACGGAGGAATTTTTTTTGTTTGTGGACCGTGATCCAAAGAAAGATGAAAACTTAAAAAGAGAAATAAACAAACTGGAGCTCAAAGATAACTTCAAGATTGTTTTTCTTGATTTTCCCAACCGTTTT
>Ga0078972_1012292_pt1 | contig 14796 bp, 17 predicted proteins | sample YelNatPaOPGAMG01_FD_67568 | JGI IMG/M metagenome (GOLD analysis project Ga0078972, IMG submission 67568) | Hot spring thermophilic microbial communities from Obsidian Pool, Yellowstone National Park, USA - OP-RAMG-01 (SPADES assembly) (version 2) | ecosystem: Environmental > Aquatic > Thermal... | reverse complement strand
ATTCAAAAAAACAAAAAGAATCAGAATTCTCTAAAACTGACATTATTTGCTCTATAATTGTCGCAATAATAGGAATTGCAATTGTATCATGGATTTTATTAAATGATGAGGTTGTTTTTAAAGCTTGGAATGAATCTCGGTTTGAATTTACATTTTGGGGCGGTTTATTAATATGTCTTTCGCCTATTGTTTTTGGAGTTTTAGGTATTATATTAAATTATCGTTTTTATCGCTTTTTAATACCTAAATTTCTTAAAGATTTGAAAAAAGATAACTTAATTTAACAAAACCTTAGTTTCTTCTTCAGTTTTGTCTATTTTTTCTTTCTCACTTTCTTTTAAACTTTCTTGATCATTGAGTCTTTTTTCAGACTCAAGTGTTTTCTTATACTCAAGAAAAGTCTTATAAGCCTTGTAATTTATTATAAATTCCTCATCAATTTCAAAAACAAAAAACAACTCAGAATACATGCTTTCCAGCTCACACTTCATAAAATACAAAAATCTTCAGGTTTTTCTACTGTAAGTTTTTCAAGAAGTATTTCTACTTCTCCTAAAGCTGTTGCTAAATCTCCTGCTTTTAATAACTCTCTTATTTTTTCAAGTTTTTTTATTAGCGTTTTTTTACCAATCCCCAATTTTGATACAGCCATTCCTCCCACCTCCTCTCTAATTCATCAATAACTCTTTGAGCAAAATCGTTTCCTTTGTATCTTGCTATTTCAACAATCTTGCTAAAAATCTCTTCAATAAGGCTTTTAAACTCTTCACTTTCAACCCAGGCATTTATTTGATTTTCTTTTTCTCTTGCAAGCTCTTTTTCACTCTTAGGAACTGGAGGAATAGGTGGAAATTTAGCTGGATCTTTATATCTATGTTTGTAATAATTTAACCAACATTTTTCCCATAACGCAGAATAATCTTCTTTTTCATGCTCTACAATCCAATCTTTATACTTTATAGGAAACCCACTCATATAAGCAAACATATCCTGTTCTATCATGTATCTCACACGAAAGTTCTTATCATTACGAAATCTATCTATCCACTCTGGAAGAAGAGTTTTTGGATGTACTGGAAAAGGCCAATCTTCAATTTTCTCTTCTTTCTTTTCTTGCTTGACTTCCTGAACTACCTCATTTTCTTCAGCTTCAAATGCAACTTCAGTTTCTTCAATATCAATTAAATCTTCTTCAGCATTTTGAGAACCATTCTCAAAATATGCATTTTTTTCATTTGAAAAAAATGCATAATCCATATTTTTTTCATGATCATCTTTTTGTTTTTTTTCTATTTCTTCTTCTAAGCTTTCTCTTTCCCATCTGGAAATAGTTGCTTGATCTACACCCAACATTTTAGCTATAGCTTCTTGAATGAATCCTTGAGCTCTAAGTTTTAAAGCTTGTTCTTTTAATTCTTCTTTTTTCTGTTTCATAACACTTCCTATCCAACGATATATGGTAGTTTCTGAGACTCCAAAAATCTTACTAAGCTCTTCTACGCCAATACCACAATGATAGTAAAACTTTTGAACTAAAGAAATTTTTTCTTCCTTTTTTATAGACAAACCATGTTTGAGATTTGCTTGAATTGCTTTAATTTGACAATCGATTTCATCTTTGCAAGAAATAAGCTCAGCTTTTATAGTAGATCTACCAGCTCTTTTATGAGCTTCAATTCTGTGAACTCCATCAATAACCCAGTATTCATTTCCTCTATCCCATACTAGAATAGGATCAAACTCGACTCCGCTCTCAATCATTTCGGCATACTCTTTAACTTTGTCCTCTACCACTCCAGTAATAACCCTCGGGAGAAGCTCCCAAGGAATATGTATTTCTTTTATTTCAAGCTCAAGTACTATACCCATAGCTTACCTCCTTCTTGTTTTTTTAAAAAAATGAGTTGAAACTACATACATTATAAAAATGCAAAAATAACTTGTTTAGAGATTGGCTTTCTATAGAAAGAAAACTTATGTAAAGAAAGCCTTAGAAGTTGAGCTTTAAACTCAACCCCCTCTCCTATTAACGGAGAGAGCAAAAAACGGAAAAAGAAGCGGAACCACGTCCTGCCACTTACCACTGTATAATGAAACCATTTTAAATTTCTGTTTTAGTAGCCATACTGCTTGAGCTTTTAGAAGTTTTTATCCTTTCTTCGATATTATGCACTTTATATTTTTGGTATTTTTGAATTTGATAGGTTTTATTAAATTCCACCTCATCTTTTGTACTTTCTTCTAAGTTTTTAAGTGGTATCTCATTTGCACCACCTGTTATTTCATTTTTATTACTTAAGAAATTGAGTTTAGTTTTAGGGAATAAAAGATAATAGATTGAAGGTTGTCCTTTATTTCTTTTTATGAAGATGTAGTTATATTTTTCTAAGGTTTTTAAGGAATTGATTATTGTTTTTCTTGTAAGCCTTGTTAATTTAGCAATTTCTTTAATTGATAGAAGGTTTTCTTTGTCTTTGCAGTAAGCAAATGTTAAAAAAACGAGTTTATCTGAGCTTTTTAGTTTTTCATCTTTTATTACATATTCATACAAAAACTTTTCGTTTAAAAACAAATCCTTTATCTTTATTTTATGTAAAATATCCTAAAAATTAAAAAAATCAAGATTTTTAAATAGTTTAAATTTTTTATGTTTTTGTATTTTTCAATTTTCATATTTCAATATTTTCATTTTTTGCTATGAAGCTATAAAAATATGAAATTGCTCTGTTGATGAGTTCGCTTTCATTGAGTCTTTCGCCTTTTTCAATGAAATAAAGTCGAAGTTTTTTTAGTTTTAGTTCATTTCTTTATCAAGGTAAAACCCTTTATATCTACAAGCATGATATCGTGCCTCTTTTTAGTTTCCTTTTCTACCTCTTTTTTAATTTCTTTTTTGAGTTCTTCTTTTACTTCTTTGTTTTCAGGAACTTCTTGAAAGCTTTCTTTCTTTTTCAAAATTACAGGTCTTGACAAAAACTTATCTACAATTCCTCCTTTTGCTTCCTTACCTATTCTAAGACCTCTTTTTTAAAGTTTAGGTTTAAAACTTATTTAACTAAAATTAGGGACAAAACGAGTAACTATAACTCACCTAATAAAAGGAGATGATAGTAGAAAAGTATTGGAGAAAGTTTTTTGGTGAGCATTTAACTTCAGTTGAGGTTTTCAAAGAGTATATTTTACCAGAAATAAGGGACAAACTTTATAACTATGTTTTGGTTGATCTTTTTTGTGGAGAAGGAAATTTAATACTTCCGATGTTAGAAGAGGTGCCAAGTGAAAAAAGAAAAGCTTTTTTGAGAAGCATATTTATCTTTTTGATATTCAAAAGAGGATGGTTGAAGCTGCAGTAAGAAAAGCGGTATCTTATGGTATACCAGAAGAGCTTGCAAGGAAAAAGATTTTAGTTAGAGACACAATAAAGAATTATCCTGTTTTTATTTTTAATAAAAGATTGCCAGTTTTTCATATTACGAATCCTCCTTATTTTTACAAGGGTGCTTTAAGAAAAAGTTTTTTTAAAAGATGATTTAGAAGCTTATTTTAAAGGTGAAAATGAAAGGTATCAGGACCTTTATCAAATAGCTTTAGCGAATGACTTAAGATATGGAGTTAGCCATATGATTTATATTATTCCGACAAATTTCCTTTACGGAGGTAGGATTTCAGATAACATTAGAGTTGATTTATTTAAACACTATACAATTGAGAAAGCAATCTTTTTTGAGACAAAGGTTTTTGATTATACTGGGACTCATGTAATGCTTGCTTTTTTAAAAGAAAAGAGAAAGACGATAGTTCTAATATTGTTTTTGAAGGGATAAAGGTTAATGAAGGGATGAAGCGTAAGGTTTATGTTCTTAAGCCTGAGTATAAGTATAGAGAAGGAACTGAGTTTGAAGAGTTTGTTTTTAAAAACAGAGCTAAAAATCCTTTAAAGATTAAGTTTTATTTAACAGAAAAAGAAGTTTCTCTTCACAAAGGAAGCTATCATTTAGTTGTAGTTGATGTAAATAATTTTAGGGTTTATCAAGGAAAGAGGTTTTATGAAAAGAAAGTGATTTATGTTGATTATGAGTTATGGAAAAGAGTAAAGAGTAATATTCTTTTTTGAGAACTCTTGATGGAGTTTCTGGTGATAAAAGGGTTGGTCTATATGTTATAAATGATGTTTTTGATGCTGATGGTATTTTAACTTCAAAGACTTATAGGACTCATCCAATTCAAGTATTTTTTGAAGATAATCTTTCAATTGAAGAGCAGCTTCAGCTAAAAGACTATTTCAATTCAGTGCTTAATTATTTTAGGGATTTAACTTTTGATGCATTTCTTACGACTTATAAGTATATGGATGGAAAGACTTGTGTGAGGAAGTTTTTAAGTTTAAAGCTGGCAAAAAATTAATTGAGACATTTCCATTAAAGTAAAAAGGAGTTACTTTTTTTATCAATTTACTATGAAAACAAAATTGAACTGAAAGGAGAAATAAATGTCGGTACTTTTTTTAAATGAAAAGGTTGAGGAGGCGGTGGAGTTTTTAAGGAGAAATGAGCCTAAGGATGGAAGTGGTTATGTAGTTAAGTTTTCGGGTGGTAAGGATAGTATTGTGCTTTATGACATAGTGAAAAAGGCAGGAGTTAGACATAAGGTTTATTATAATTTTACGACGATTGATCCTCCTGAGCTTACTCGTTTTATTAAGAAGTATTATCCTGAGGTTGAGTGGATAGTTCCGAAGAGAAATTTTTTTTCTTGGTTAAAGAGGGTAGGACCACCGACGAAAGCAAAAAGGTGGTGTTGTGTGAAGTTAAAGCATATTATTCCTAAGGGGGCAAAGCATGTAGTTCTTGGGATAAGGGCAGAGGAGTCTTACAAGCGGGCAAAAAGAGAGAGGATTGTTTATAATAGTGAGACAAGAACAATTGATTATTATCCAATTTTTCATTTTAAGGAGGTAGATATTTGGGAGTATATTGAAAGAGAAGGTCTTGCTTATCCGAGTCTTTATGATGAAGGGTTTAATAGGATTGGTTGTGTAGTGTGTCCTTTCATATGTAGACCTGGGCTTTTAGAGATGCATCGTAAGAGGTGGGGATTTTTTTATGATGCTTTTGAAAGGGCTTGTAAGGTTTATTTTGAGAGAAAGAGGGAGTGGTATGAAAAGATGGGAGTAAGAAGTGTTGAGGAGTTGTTATCCGCTTGGTATAGAGGAGAGAGAGGGACAAAGAATATTGAGATAGGAGGTTTATGGGAGAATGGAGAAGATGCTAACGGTTAAGGATGTTTTGAAACTTTTTAAAAAGTTTAGGGCAAAGCATATAAATTTTTTTATCAAGCGGGGTGTTATTTCTTATCCGATAAAGGAAAAGGATTTAGATATACTTGATGCGATACATAAGATTTGGGGAACGAAGGATATTGTGCGGTTTAATTTAGGTTTTTTCACTGAGAAGGAGAGAAAGGAAATTTATCAGCAGGCTGTATTGAAGTGTGAGACAAAGCTTGATGTTTGGTTGTATTCGAGGATGAAGAAAAAGTTGGAGAGGGGTGAAAAAATAGAGGTTAGAAAGTTAGTTGATGAGGTAATAAGGGTATTTAGGTTAAAGAGAGATGAGAGGTTTTTAGATGAACTTAAGCAAAGAATAATAAAGATAAGACGTAGGTTGTATTATGAAAGAAGAAAACAAAGAAAGAAAAGGTTAAAAAAGTTTTAATGTTCATAGTAAAAATTTAAAACTTCACTTAAATGAGCCTTCCGAATGGTTATTAGAACCTCTTCTCTCTGAAGGTTTTTTCATTTTTTTGTTTCTACTTTGTTGATCTCTACTTTACTTTTGGAAGGATTTTCTAAACCAGAACTAAAAGAGCTCTAAGAAACTAAAGTTCCTGACCTTGAGGTATCACACAAAGGCAGAAGAAATAATTGTGGTTTGAAAAAATTCTTAGTTTAAAAAACTTTTGATAATGATATGATTCTTTAGGGGACCTTTTATCAAAACATGGTAACTTTTTGGCGAAGTAATCAAACATCATTTATATAGGTAACGTTTCAAAGTAAGGTAACTTGGTAACCAAGTTACCTTTGTTACCAAGTTACCTTTGTATACAAGGTTACCAAGTTACCTAAGTTACCAAGTTACCAAGTTATAAAAGTTATTTTGTAAACTTAATTATTTTGTAAACAAGGTTATTTTGTTTGCAAGTTACTTTTTTGTTCTAAAAATAAAAAAATTAAAAGGGAGGTATTAGGAGATGAAGGTATTAGGGATAGACATAGGGTTTGGTTCTGTTAAGGTTTATTCTGATAATTTAGAGTATAAGTTTCCTACTACAGTGGCTTATATGCCTGATGATCAGGTTATGGAGGTTGAAAAAGTAAATGTAGGGGGTAAGTTTTTTATAATTGGTAGGGATGTGAAGTATGCGGCAAGTTTTAAGATTGAGATTTCGAGTGTGAGGGATTTAGTAAGGTGGAGTGGGGTATTTTTGAAGTATGTGATTGATAAGTTTGGAAATTTTGACGTTATTGTTTCTGGGCTTCCTCCTAATGCAAAAAGTTATATTCCTGAGTTGAGTCTGTAATTATGTAATAGAAGGAAGGAAAGGATTTGATCTAATCAATGTAGTCGTAAGAAAAGAAAGTTTTCGATTTGATATTTTACTTGCTCAAGATGATTGGTTAAAAAATGCCGTATTTCAAGTATAAAAATAAATGCTGAAAAGGTTAAAGTTCTTCATCCAAAATGGTTAATTAAAATGAAACTTTTAACTATGAGAGAAAAAGATTTAAAGGATGTTGAGATGTTAGAGGATTTCTTTAAAAAGAGAAAGCTATAGAAGGAGTAAGATGCATAATATCCTTTTTATTGCTTAAAAACTTCTCTGGAAAGGGCATGATAATAATCAATTCAATCTCATTAACCTTCCTAAATTTAATCCCGTCCTTTTCTATATTTCAAGTCTTTACACAATTAATGAAACACTACTGAGAAAGAGGACCAGATATTTCTTCATTTATTAGATTACTTATTGAAGTGACAGTGAAAGGAGAAAAAAACACTTTTTTGTTTTTTAAGCTTAAATCTCAAGTAAAAGAGGAAAGATTAAAAAATTCCTACTTAAAGTTCTTATCCTTATCCATTAAGGTTACTTTCTTATAGCTTAAAAAAAGAAAAATAAAAAGTAGGATCGCTTCGGATGAAGGCATTTAAAAGAGAAAAAGGAGGTGATTTTCCTTTGAAAAGAAAAAAGTTAAAATGTAAAACTCAAAAAATACAAGAGTTTTATCAAGAAAAGAGAAAAAAATATTCTTTTTATAAAAGTTCTCAAAATTCGAAAATCAAAAATTTTAACTCATATTTGATCATTGATTGTTTAGTTGATAAGCTTCTCCTACCTCAATCGATCAAGATTCTTATCCAAAGGTTAAAAGGAAAAGCTAAGATAAAAGCTTTTGATTTAGTTATAGACGAAATTTTAGAAATAGAGGTGTTAAAAATTGAAAAAAGATTAGGAGAGTACTACTTAAGGCATATAAACTCTGATAGGATAATTCCTGCTTTTATTGAATTTTACAAGCAAAGAGAGCTAAAAAGTTATTATCTTCTTAGAGAATTATTTATTGGAACAAATGATTGATTGAAATTGAAAGAAGTAAAATGGATATTGAAATGAAGGTTTGGAAAATAATTGAAAATGATCATAAAATGATAGATGAATTATTAAATACAAAGCAAGTTTGTGAACTTCTAAAAATAAACCGAAGAACTTTATTTAATTGGAGAATAAAAGGTAAACTCCCCTTCGTTAAGCTTTCAAAGAAAACAATTAGATTCAGAAAAAACGATATTCTGAACTTAATAATAAATAACTCTATTATAATAACTGAGACAAACAAAGAAATTGAAAGGAAAGCAGATGAAATCCTTGCTAAGATTTTTAGAAAGTGATAACATTTCTTTAGTAAATTTTTTAGTAAATCTGCTCTTTGACAAGCTGGGCATACAAGCCATAGAAAGGAGGGCTTTCTATGGGCTTGTATAAAAGAGGAAACATATGGTGGGGCAGTATTTCGCATAATGGCAAACAATACAGATTTTCTTTAAAAACTACAAATAAAAGTGAAGCTTTAAAGATTTTTGCCTTGGTCTATTCTAAATTGAAAGGCGAAGAGCCTCAAGGAATTAAATACCAATCCCGAATACCTTTCATGACTCAACCTTCAAAAAGTGGCTTAACCTTTGAGGTTTTCTATAAAGATTATTACCTACCATGGTGTTATAAAAGGCAGGTATATTATGAGACTTTAAAAAAATATCTCCTTAACAAACTTCCTGAGTGGTTTAAAAAACTAAAACTAAATGAAATCGGAGTTAGAGAATTGGAGCTCATTCAAACACATCTTTTAAATGAAGGAAAATCAATCGCAACTTGTAATAGGTATGTTTCAGTAATAAAAGCTTCTTTTACTAAAGCTTACGAGTGGGGATTTATAGATGAAGAAAGACTTAAAATAGTAAGAAGAGTAAAGAAATTAAAAGGGGAAGTAAGTAGACTGAGATTTCTTAGTAAAGAAGAAATTGAGGCTCTTCTTGCTAACTGCGAACCTCATCTTTATCCAATTGTGTTTATGGCACTAAATACAGGCATGAGAAAATCTGAAATTCTTAATCTAAAGTGGAGCAATATAGATCTAAAACATGACCTCATCTTACTTGAAAAAACCAAGAATGGGGAAAGAAGAGAAATTCCGATTAATCAAGCTTTAAAAAGGGTTCTTTTAGACTTATTTACAAAACGAAGGCTTGATACAGACTACGTTTTTATTAATCCAGAAACAGGGAAAAGATATACGAACATAAAAAGAAGTTTTCGTACAGCGTGTAAAAAGGCTGGAATAAGAGATTTTAGATTTCATGACCTAAGGCATACCTTTGCTTCTCAGCTTGTTATGTCTGGAGTGGATTTAAAGACTGTTCAGGAGCTTTTAGGGCATAAAGATATATCAATGACTTTGAGATATTCCCACTTAAGTCAAGCTCATAAAAAAGAGGCTGTAAAAACTTTAGAAAGAGTGCTTTATCACAATTCTATCACAATTTATCACAGTGGAAGGAGTTAAATTTTTGGAACCCTTGAAAATACAATCGGGGCGAGAGGATTTGAACCTCCGACCCCCTGCTCCCAAGGCAGGTGCGCTTCCAGGCTGCGCTACGCCCCGTATTTTTTATATTATAATCTTTCCTTATTATTTTACAACCACCTTTTCTAAACTTTATCTTTGACTTTCTATAAATTCTAATGCCCTCTTTAATCTCTTTTCAACCCTTTCCTTTCCTAAAACTTTCATTATTTCAAAAAGAGAAGGACTTACTGTTTTTCCTGTTAAAGCAATTCTAACAGCTTGAGCAATATTTTTTAACTTAATACCTGCTTTTTCAGAAATTTCTCTAAAATATTCTTCAAGTTTCTTTTCCTCTTCTAAGGGAATTTCCTTTAGATCTTCAACTATTTTTTGAAGTAAAGGTTTAATTTCTGAAACTAAAAATTTTTTAGCTCCATTTAAATCATAACTTACTTCTTCCACTAAGTAAAACTCTATCATTTCAGCCATCTCAACCAAGGTCTTGCTTCTTGTTTTTACCGTTTCTATAGCAGAAAGAAGATATTCCTTAGAAAACTTATCTAAATCATAAGACTTGAGAAAGTATTTAAGATGCTCTAAAAGATATTTATTATCGCTATTTTTTATCCAATAAGCATTTATAGCTAAAAGTTTATCTTGATCAAATCTAGCAGGAGAGAGATTTACACTTTGAAGATCAAATTTTTCAATTAGTTCTTCTACTGTAAAATATTCTTGATCCCCATATCCCCAGCCAAGACGAGCCAAGTAATTAATAAGTGCCTTAGGTAAAAAACCAGCTTCTCTATATTCAAGAATAGATTTTGCTCCGTGTCTTTTAGATAATCTTGCTCCATCAGACCCAAGAACCATAGGGATATGTGCAAATTCTGGAGGATTAGCTCCAAGGGCATTATAAATAATGATTTGTTTAGGGGTATTAGAAATATGATCGTCTCCTCTTATTACATGGGTTATTCCCATAGTTATATCATCTATTACTACTGCAAAATGATATGTAGGTGTTCCATCTGAGCGCATTATTATAAAATCATCTACCTCTTCTACAGGGAAAACGATCTTTCCTCTTAAAAGGTCTTCAAAAACAATTTCTTTAATTTCTGGCACCTTAATTCTTAATGCCCTACCCTCACCTGGACCTAAATTTTTATCTCTACAAGTTCCATCATATCTTGGTTTAAGCCCCTTTTCTAACATTTCTTTTTTCTTTTTTTCTAAAACCTCTTTAGAACATTCGCAATAATAGGCTTTTCCCTCTTCAAAAAGTTTTTTTGCATAGCTTTGGTATATTTCTATTCTTTCACTTTGAAAATATGGACCTTCGTCCCATTCAAGCCCAAGCCATTTTAAAGCAGATATTATAGAATCCACATATTCAGGTCTTGATCTTTCTTTATCTGTATCTTCAAAACGAAGAATAAACTTTCCTTTATTGTGCCTTGCAAAAAGCCAATTAAAAAGCGCTGTTCTTGCTCCTCCAAGATGTAAATGTCCTGTTGGACTTGGAGGAAACCTGGTTACAATCATTATAAACCCCTCTTTTTTAATAAATCACTATTCCCCCATATCCAACTACAGAGGAATAATCTTTTATTATATCTCCTGAAGTTTGATATTCTATAAGTTCAGCTTTAGCTTCTCCAAGATTTTTACAGGCATTAATAGTAACAGCTATAGGAATATACCCACAAGCACTTATTCTTTCTTCATAAATAACTTTAAGAAAATCTTCTTCTGAAAGCTTTAATATTTCTTTTATAGCCATTAAATCCTTTTTCTTAGCTACTTCATGGGGTACATAATGACTAAAATCACTACTCCCAACAATTAAAATATATTTATCAGAATGTCTTTTTATAACCTCAGCCATACCTTTTCCTAACTCTTTAACCTCTTCTAAACTAAGTTTACTTAAACATATAGGAACTATTTTTACTTTAGGATTTATGTATTGTAAAAAGGGAACTTGAACTTCTATAGAATGTTCATGTAGATGTGCCATAACATCTCTTGATAAAAGGGGAACTGCTTTTATTAGATCTTCTGAAAGTTCTTTATCAACTGAGGTTTCACCTAAGGGTGTTATAAACGCTTCTCCAGGAAATAGAGATATCCTTTCACCTAATCCTGTATGGTTTGTTCCAATTATTATAGCAGTATCAGGAGGTATTATGCTTCCATAGACTTTGCCTGCTACCCATCCAGAATACATATATCCTGCATGAGGGACAATTATCCCTTTAGCTTTGATTTTATTTTCTCTAAATTTAATAAGAGTTGATAGATGAAACTTAAGTTCTCGGGGATTGTCACTATAAAAATATCCTGCAACTGCTGGTTCTCTTTTCATAGCCTTTCCTCTTTTAAAGTTTTTATGTATTCCAAATCTTCTGGAGTATCAACCTCTGGAACCTCTTTTAGAACTACTGTTACAGCTATTTTATAACCATATTCTAAAGCCCTCAATTGCTCAAGTTTTTCAGAAACTTCTAAATCTCCTGGTGGAAGACTTATAAATTTATCCAAAAAACCTTTTGTATAGGCATAAACTCCTATATGTTTTAAATAAAGGGGTTCTTTACCTGAAGGAATAAAATAGGGAATAGGAGATCTTGAAAAATAAAGTGCCTTGCCCTCTTTATTTAGAACTACTTTTACTTTATTAGGGTTTTCAAGGTCTTTTAAATTTTTTATAGGTGTTGCAAGAGTGCTCATATGAATATCAGAAGAAAATAACAAAGGTTTTATGAGTAAGGAAAAATATTCAGAGGGGAAAAGGGGTTGATCACCTTGTAAATTTACTATTAGGTCTTCTTCATCAAGTCCTAAAATGTTAACTGCTTCAGCAACTCTTTCGGTACCACAGGTATGTTCTTGACTTGTAAAAATTGCTTTTCCTCCAAAACTTATTACCTCATTAAAGATTCTTTCATCATCAGTTGCAACGTATATTTCTTCAATTTCTGAAGCTAAGGCTCTTTCATAGACATGACGGATTATGGTTTTGCCCCAGAGTAAAGCTAAAGGTTTTCCCGGAAACCTTGTAGATCCATATCTTGCAGGAATAATAATTACTTTCCTCATTATATTTTAATTTAATCTAAATTTTTCAAAATAAAAGAAGCTCTTGAATTTTCTTGCTTTAAGATTAAACTTATTTAAACTTAATTTTTAAAACTTTTTAAAGAATTAAAAAATTTTTTAAATCAGGTGTTTAATGGCAAAAATAAAGGTTGCAGAATTAGCCAAAGAATTAAACTTAGATCCGAAGGAGCTTCTTAAGAACCTTCAAGAAAAGGGATACTCTGTAAAAACAATAGCCTCCTCTGTAAATGAAGAAGAAGCTCAAAAAATAAGAGAACTTTATAATGTAAGGTCTAATTTTATCATTATAAAAAAAGAAGAATTGGAAACACATCAGGCTGACCTTTCAGAAAGTGCTTTCGCAGAAATTTTAGGACCTGAGGTTTTAGAAAAACCTAAGAAGAAAAAATTAGTTATAAAAAAGGCAAAGAAAGAAGAACCTGAGGTTGAAAAACCTGAAGCTTTAGTTACCCCAGAAAAAGAAGTTTTAGAGAAAGAAAGTATCAAATTTGAAGAAGTAATTAAAGAAGAAAAACCTTTAGAGGAACCAGAAAAAGAAGTAAAGGTCTTACCTGAAAAAAGGGTAGTTACTGATTTTAGACCAAGAAAAGAAAGACCCTTTAAACCAAGAGAAGCTCCTTCAGCACCTATCCCTAAGGGAGAACCTGAAGCGGTACCAAAACCAGAGAGGGAAGAAATAAAAAGAAAGAAAAAAGAAAAGGAACTTGAATTAAAAGAAAAGAAAAAGGGGAAGAAAAAACCTGGAATATTTAAAAAGGAAAGAAGAGAGTTAGAAGCTTTTGAAGAACTCTTTTTAGAAGAACCAGAGGTTCTTTTTGAAGAAAAAGAAGAACTTGTAGAAGAAAAACCCAAAAAAATAAGAGGAAAAGTAGAAAGAGTTCCAGAAAGACCTCCTACCCTTCCTCCTAAAGAAAGAAAAATTAGAGTCTATGAAACTATTCAGGTTAGTGAACTTGCTAAATTAATGGGGGTAAAGATAGGTGAACTTATTAAAAAATCTTTACAAATGGGTATGCCTATAACTGCTAATCAATCCATAGATGCTGATACTGCAGCAATTTTAGCTGACGAATTTAGCTATCAAGTGGAAAAAGCACCTATTGAAGAAGAAATCCTTTTACAGTATACCCCTCCCTCTTCAGAAGAGCTAAAACCAAGACCACCTGTAGTTACAGTTATGGGGCACGTTGATCATGGGAAAACAACACTTCTTGATGCTATAAGAAAAACTGATGTTGCAAGTAAAGAAGCAGGAGGAATTACTCAGCATATAGGTGCCTATACAGTAAAATTAGAAGATGGAAGAATTATAACTTTTATTGATACTCCTGGACATGAAGCCTTTACCTCTATGAGAGCAAGGGGAGCTCAAGTAACCGATATAGTAATTCTTGTGGTAGCTGCTGATGATGGAGTTATGGAACAAACTAAAGAGGCTATAGAACATGCAAGAGCTGCCAAAGTTCCGATTGTAGTTGCTATAAACAAAATTGATAAACCCGATGCTAATCCCGAAAGAGTTAAATCCCAATTAGCAGAATTAGGGCTTGTCCCTGAAGAATGGGGAGGAGATACCTTAGTAGCTAATATTTCTGCTAAAAAAAGAATAGGAATAGAGGAGCTTTTAGAGCTTGTTCTTTTACAAGCGGAAATGCTTGAATTAAGAGCTTCCTATAATAGACCTGCAAGGGGAAGAATCATTGAAAGTAGACTGGACAAAGGTAGAGGACCTATAGCCACAGTTATTATTCAAGAGGGAACTTTAAAAGATGGAGATATTTTTGTAGCTGGACTTACCTATGGAAGAGTAAGAGCTATGTTTGATAGCTATGGAAATAGAATTAGGGTTGCTACCCCTTCTATCCCTGTTGAAATACTTGGGTTTGAAGATGTTCCTCAAGCTGGAGATGACTTTATAGTGGTTGATGAAGAAGAAAAGGCAAGAAAAATCGCAGAATATCGTCAAAGAAAAGCTCGTGAAGCTGAAGCTGCCAAAGAAGTTAAAGTGTCTCTGGAAAAACTTTTCGAAAAACTTAAGGAAGGAGAAATAAAGGAATTAAACATGGTGTTAAAAGCAGATACTCAAGGAACTTTAGAAGCACTGAAAAGCTCTTTATCAAAACTTTCTACCGATAAAGTAAAAATCAATATTATACGTGCTGGAATTGGAGCCATTTCAGAAAGTGATGTAATGCTTGCCTCAGCTTCTAATGCTATAGTGGTTGGTTTTAATGTGAAACCCACTTCCAATGCCAAAAATGTAGCTAAGGAGGAAAGGGTTGAAATAAAATTTTATGAAGTAATTTATCAGCTTATTGATGACATTAAAAAAGCTATGACAGGTCTCCTTGAACCTAAATTTGAAGAACATATTACAGGTATTGCTGAAGTAAGAGCTACTTTTAGAATTCCCAAAATCGGTATCGTTGCTGGTTGTTATGTTAAGGAAGGAACAATTAATAGAAATAATAAAGTAAGAGTCATTAGAGATGGAGTAGTAATTTTTACAGGAAATATTGCTTCTTTAAAGCGCTTTAAAGAAGATG
>Ga0078972_1012290_pt1 | contig 14800 bp, 21 predicted proteins | sample YelNatPaOPGAMG01_FD_67568 | JGI IMG/M metagenome (GOLD analysis project Ga0078972, IMG submission 67568) | Hot spring thermophilic microbial communities from Obsidian Pool, Yellowstone National Park, USA - OP-RAMG-01 (SPADES assembly) (version 2) | ecosystem: Environmental > Aquatic > Thermal... | reverse complement strand
TGAGCGATGAGGAAGCGGGTATCTGGTATCAGCGCCGAGCTTCCCGCACCCTCTCCAGCTCCCTTATGAGCTCCTCGTAGGCTTCCCGGCCTACCGGCTCGCCGGGTTCCGGGAGGCCGATCTTCTCGAGGATCACTTTACCGCCTTCTTCCCTTACTGCCAGGATGCCGCCCTCCTTTATTCCCAAGGCTTTGCGAATGGCCAGGGGGATCGTAACTTGACCTTTACGTGTAACTTTCACGTGAGCCTTGACCCTCATCCGCAGGAGTACCTCCTAGTACTACCGTTTAATCTTTTTGCATCTTAGTACTACTCTGAGCCTGCGGTATGCCTCGGCTCTACACTAAAGGGCTTCTGAGCTCATCGAATACCTCCTAGCAGGTATCTAGCGAAGGTAAAGCACCCTGTCTCTGCCGATACCTTCGCTCGCTGACCAACGCTAGTACGCGAAGATCGGTAACCTCCAGGCTGCACTTTACGCCGAGCAGAACCTGCAGTAATGCTAGGCTCGAAGGGAAACATGGTCGTTTTAGCCGGAAAAAGCGCGCCGGCTGTGATTGTTCTGGGCATGACTACACGCAGCTCTAGCAGTTTAGACGAGCGCGCGCTATGTGCCCTATACCTAACAAACGTAAAAAAGTTTGGTGTGGTTGTTCTAGAATTTAAGAACGACGCGTTGAAAAACAGCTTTAAGCGCGCGCTGAAGTGCGCAGTGGCGTGCTCGCAGGGGCTCATCGCGAAAGGCTTAAGTGTAAAAATACGCCACAGCCATCGTTGGCGTGGAGCTGGACTGGGAGCGTCTTGAGGAGGTTGTGGCTAGGGCTGAGGCGAGGGCTAGGTCTGAGGAGATGCGCGAGGTAGCTGAGGCTGTGAAGCTTTTGGCGAGCTACATGAGAGAGGGCTTTGGGAAGAGCGCGCGCTCACGCAAGGAAAAGTAAAATGTGATAGCTCGGAATTAGCGCACACGCCTTCGGTTTACTTTCTACTAAAGATCTGTCATCACAGCAGTTATTGAGAGCTGAAGAAGCTAGTGTTGTCGGCGGTTTTAAATATAGGAACGCGCGCTTAGTGGTACAGGATTATGAGCGTGGTGATTCCTAGGAGAGTTGCTGAGGAGCTCAAGAGGAGAGGTGTGGATGTGGAGCCCCTTGTTGTGGATTTTTTAGTCGGTTTGCTGAAATTGGATCCTCAGGCTGCTGCAGAGTCTCACCTCGAGCTAGCTGTGAGATACTTGGAGGAGGGAAGGAATCTCATCGACAGAGATCCCGTTCAGGCTAGCGAAAAGCTCTATAAGGCTGCAGAGGAGGCTGTCAAGGCGCTTGCAGCATACTTCGACCTGAAGGATATCCTTGAGGATGTTGAAAGGAGTGGTAGGTGGAGTGTTGGGAAGCTTGAGAAGGCTGTTTTGAGGATTTCCGAGAAGGTGGGGGAGTGGTTTAGGTCTTCATGGGATGCTGCGTGGGCACTGCATGTCTGGGGCTTTCACGAGGCAAAGTTCGATCCTGAAGATGTTAGGACGAGGTTGTCGAACATCGAGGGAATGGTTTCAGAAGCTCAGAGGATCGTGGAAAAGAAGTGATGCTGCTAGAAAGGTCGAGAAGCGCGCGCGGTCTAAGCTTACTGGGCTGAGAATGCTTAATAATTTAGGGGCTTGCTGTTGCTAGCGATGTGCGGTGGGCAGGTGGACGTGATCACCATCGCGTTGCCGAGGAAGGTGTTGGAGGTGCTGGAGAGGAGGTCCGCGGCTGAAGGGAGGGCTGTGGAGGAGTTCGTCAGCGATACCGAGCCGCTCAAGCACGGCATCGCTGACCCGGAGGCCAGGGCGGAGCTCCACCTGAAGCTCTGCGAGAAGTACATTCGTGAGGCCGAGGAGCTCTTGGCGAAGAAGGATTACGTGCAGGCGTCTGAGAAGGCTTGGGGCGCAGCGGCCCAGATTGTTAAGGCTGTGGCGGCGAGGGAGGGTAGGGAGCTTAGGAGCCACGGTGAATTGCACCGAGAGGTTGCGAGGATCGCCAAGGAGTTGGGGGACGAGGAGGTGAGGATGCTTTGGCAGTCTGCTGGGATGCTTCACCAGAACTTCTATGAGAACTGGCTTCCGGGGGAAATGGTTGAGGGGAACATTAGGGACGTAAAAAGGTTCATTGAGAAGCTGAGACAGCTTTTAAAATAATTAGATTTAATTCTGTGCGTGCTGTCTGTCTTTTCGCAATCTGGTATTAAGCCGCAAGCATGCTTAACCGTGGACACTGAGGCTTTAATAAAAGTTTTAAAAGAGGAGCTGAAATTAGACGAAAGGAGACCTCCGTTGCAACGGTCTATAAACGTGGAGGAGCGAGAGGTCGCCGGCTTTGAGGTTCGCAGGTCTCTAAACCTTTATAGGAGGTGTCCCTCTTTGATGTAAAAATGAGGAGAGTGAAGGCCGAGCAGGCTTTTGCCGAAGTCGAGCTCAAGTTCAAGGACAGGAGGATCAAGCTGAAGGCCTTGGTGGACACGGGCGCCTCTAGAAGCGTGATCTCCAAGAGGCTGGCGGACTACTTGGGGGCGTTCACCCCCCTCGAGAAGCCCTACGAGCTGAGGACGGCCGACAGGGGCGGAAGGTTGAAGGTCGTCGGCTACTGCAACGTCGATGTCGTCTTTGAGGGGGTCGAGGTGCCGGGCGGCGCTAGGTTCGAGGTAGCTGAGAACTTGAGAGAGGACGTCGACCTCATAATAGGTAGGCCCGAGATAGATGCTTGGGAGATAACCTTTACGCCCGAGGGGCCTAGGCCGCGAAAGGTCCCCATAGAGTTTGAGGTAATTTAGCCGATTAGGCGACTCAATGCGATGAGGTGCTTGAGCAACCCACGCCTTTTGCTTGTCGTGCGCGCGGCGCTAGCGAGCGCGACTCGTTTATGCTCGGCTGGTGTATAGCGCGAGGGAGCATCGCGTATATACCGCTACCGCGTGCTGTAGGTTGATGGAGTTCAGCGAGCTTGAGGCTAAGGTGCTCGCGCTGCTGAGGGAGGATGAGGAGTTCCGCTACGCGGTAGCGGGCATGCTCGGTCTCGAGGAGATACTCCGGAGGCTGGATAGGCGCGGGGAGCTGCTGGGGGAGCTGCTTCGTAGGATGGACAGGCACGAAAGCGTGCTCGAGGAGCACGCGTGGGAGCTTGTTAAGCTTAGGGAGGACTTCAACAGGATGCTCAGCGTCATCGCCTAGGTCCGGGAGGGGCGCGTGGGCTCTCTGGAGAGGCGTTTCGGCTCCTTGGAGGGCGCGATGGTGGCTGGGTTCGGCGAGGTCAGCAAGTTCGCCGGCTTGACGTTTGGGGAGTTCGTGAGGAAGTTCCTGACGGCGTGGTTTCGGGAGGCTGGCGAGATACCGGAGGGCGCTGAGCTGGCTAAAGCCCGCATCGACGGGGAGGAGGTGGACGTCTTCCTGGAGGAGCCCCTGATCGTGGGCGAGGTGACGGCCTACGCCGAGTCGGCCGAGGAGATGGTGAAGCTCCTCAGGAAGGCCGAGGTCGCTAAAGCTAGGTACTCTAGGGAGCCTAGGAAGATCCTGGTCGCCCTCACGGCGAGGAGGGAGGCGGCGAGGGAGCTGAGGAGAAGGGCGTAGAGCTCATCATCGGGAAGATCGTGGACTAACCGGTCGCCAAGCGGGCCGCGCCCCGCTGATTTCGCGAGCGCTAGGCCGCGGTCGGCACCCTTTTCTACCGCGGGCCGCGGGGGCTGGCGGTAGGGGCTTGGAGGGTTGCTTACGCGGCGGCTGTTTGCGCGTTCCTCGCTTACGCGCTTTCGGGCTACCTGGGGGCGGTGGCCCGCTGCGCGGACTTCCGGGGCGGCGGTGCGCGCGTTAACCCGCTCGAGCGCGTGCTTAAGCCGAGCTCCTCGTAAGAGGCTCTTAACCTGCTCCACGAGCCGCTCGGGGTGGAATCCTTGCGCGGCAGCACCCGCCCACTTCTTCGTCGAGGAGGAAGGTGTTTCTCTTTTTGAGCGCGCTTGGGCTGGGTCGGCGGAGCCCGTTGGGCCGCCAACGGGTATTCCCGTTGAGCCGGTTCGGCGAGCCCCGCTCGGCTGGTCCGGCGATTTTCCCCCCGTGGAAAAGGCTTTTGGCCGCGCGGTGGCTTGCGCAAGTAGCGTGCGGCTCAGTTTCGGGCTTCTAACCGCGCAGCCTTTTTGAGCGGGATCCGCGCGCTATGCGTGTGGAGCGTTTCGAGGTGGAGATCGCGGATCCCTTGAAGGGGAGGGCTGTGAAGCGCCCTATACCGGACTACGAGACTTTGGAGCTTGCGGATCTAGGGGCGCGCTCGGCATGGAGCACGTCGAGATAGTGGCGTGGGCGGAGCCGCGCTCCGCTTTCGGGTGGCTCTCCGAGGTGGCGCGCACCCGCTCCGAGGAGCTCGGCGCGGTCACGAGGGGGGAGCTGCGCGCTAGGCGAAAGCTCCCTGTCTAGCTGGTTGAGCCGCAAGCTTCTTAAGCCTTTGCAAATAGGAATGCAGGATATGCCGGAAAGGATGAAGCTTACCGTGGTTCTGAGGAGGGAGGAGGACGGAGGGTATTCTGCCCAATGCCTAGAGCTGCCTGGATGCGTTAGCGAGGGGGATACGTGGGAAGAGGCCCTTGAAAACATCAAGGAAGCCATCTTGGGCTACCTCGAGGCTTTTCCAGAGGAGATCGAGAAGCTGAAAGAGGAGGAGAAGGAGACGGTAGAGGCGGTTGTCTGAGAAGCTTCCCATCCTCTCTTGGCGCGAGGTAGTTAGAGCGTTGGGGAAAGTCGGTTTTAGGGTTGTCCACCAGAGGGGGAGTCACCTGTATCTGACGGATGGGAAGCATAAGATCACGGTTCCAAGGCATGATACCATAAAGAGAGGTACTTTGCTCTCAATAATACATCAAGCGGGCTTAACGAAAGAGGAGTTCCTAAGGCTGTTAAGGGACTGCGACTGATACGCCGATTGTATTGTAAAACATCTAGAGAATGGATTGGCGAGAGTTAGTTAAGGAATGGGACCCCTGAGAGCTTGGAGGGGTTTAAGGTGTTCATCGCCAGCTGCTTCAGGTTTCGGATCTGAAGCTGGAGGATTGCGCGGAACCTGCGCGGGTCAAGGTGGAGGGCGGTGGCATGCTGGGGAGAGGTTTTAAATGACATCGTCCTGCCAGGTGCGTGGCTGCCGCTGGGAGGTTTGAGTTAGTTAGGAGTTTGCTAGCCGAGGCTGAGGAGTACCTGGCTAAGGGGGATGCCGTCCAATCTTCCGTGAAGCTTTACAAGGCTGCTGAGGAGTGCGTTAAAGCGCTGTCTGCGCGCTTGAATCTCCCCGAGGCGAAGGAGGCCGAGGGGAAGGGGAGGTGGACGGTTGCTCTGCTTGAGAGAGCTGTGAGGAAGCTGGCCGACAAGTTGGGCACGGATGTTCAGCTAGGCTGGGATGCGGCGAGCCACCTGCATGTGTGGGGGTTCCACGAAGCGAAGCTCGAAGTGGAGGATGTCAAAGCGAGGATTCCCCTGATAAAGCGGCTGGTAGAGTTGGCTGAGAAAACTTGTATAGAATGATACAATGGAGTATTGTTCGATACTGTGAAATTCACCAGGATAAGCGCGCGGTGTTGGGGTGATGGGGTTCTACGACATAAAGCTGGACCCCTCACGGGCAGGGTTACCGTGGGGAGGAACTGCAGCACCTTCGAGCTCTACGCGTGCGCGATCCAGCGCTGGCTGAAGGCGCGGGCTGAGCTGGCTGCGCTGCTGTAAATGCTAGACGAGCCGCGCGCAGACGAAGCCTTCCAGCCTCTTGGAGTGGATCAGGGTCAGCATCGCGGCAAGCTCCTTTAGCGCCCTGTACACTTCCTCTCTCTCGCGCTCCCTGAACTCTTCGGGCAGGTGGTCGGGGCGCCTCGCCCTAACGATGTATGCGTCCCCGCTCTTCCACACCTCCGCCCCGCGCTTGGCGAGCTCTCTCGCCGCTTCCTCGCTCTCGACCGGGAACTCCACCGTGACCCTCGAGTACACGTCCTCGATGTACCTTTCGAGAGCCCTGTCCATCTCGGGGCTTCGGGGGCCGGCCTCGACCAGCTTACCCAACCGCTCGATCTCGGCGATGATCGCCCGCCTAGCTTCGAGGTACCTCCTGTAAGCTTCCCTCTCCCTCTCGTTCTCCTCCTCTTCGTCTGTCTCGTACTCCTGCAGCGGCCACAAGCAGTGCGTGTGCACGAAGAGCGCCACCGACTTCAGAAGGAATATCGAGTCGATGAGGCGCATGAGCTCCTCGAGGCTCGCGTAGCCCCTCCTCCTGATCTTCGGCAACCCGCGTTTCTTCAGCCTCATGCCGCGCTGAACCGCGTCTGGCGGTATGAGCCACAGCCTCCACCTCGCGATCTCCTCCTCGAGGGGGTCTGCCGCCTCCCTCATGCCGAGGAGGAAGGCGAGGCGGGGGCACCCAGCGGCCTCGAGCTTTTCTTGGGGGAAGGCATCGGCCACGTAGAGGCTTCTCTGCTCCTCGCTGCTCAACTCGCTCAGCTGCAGAGGCTCCACGTACACCTTGATAACCCACTCCCCCATCGGCCCCAGCTCGAATGGCGTGAGGCGACAGTAAAAACGGTTTCGCGCGCAAACTGCCGCGCGCCTAGCGGTGCGGCACTCGGCGCCTCACCCCGCTGGCGGTCTCGGGGGCTTGCGGCGAGCTGCAAGCGGTAAACCCTGTTCTCCGGCAGAGTTGGGGCGGGGGCGTGGAGGTTTACGCGAGCTGCCCGGAGCACTTCGTGGGGCTTTCTCTCACCTACAGTGCTAGCATTCTCCCTGTGAACTCCGAGAGGTCGAGCTTGATCCTGTAGGCTTCCATGTCCAGCGCCTCGAAGATCAGGGGGACGGGCAGCCTGTCGACCGGGAACGCCTCTATCTCCTTCCCCCGATCTCGACTACTAGGTCGCAGAGAAACTCGCTGCCAACCTTGTCCCCGTCGGCCACCACGAACTCCCTCGGGATGGGCAGCCTTTTCGGGGTGGAGAGCTCCGCGGCGACTTTCGCTCCTCACGAGAGACCTGGAAGCGCTGCTGTCGAACACAACGGGGAGCTTCTTCCCCCCTTTATCGCCTCTGACGGACAGCTCCTGTACGATCACGCCGCTCCCGCCATACTGGGTTCCTAAGGTATTTAAGGAGCTACCTCGCGCGATCCCCTCCGGCAGCGGTTTCCGAGGTGTGTTCGATTGTGTTCGAACCCCCTCTTGTGTTCGATCGTAGCGCGGGAGGATCGCGAGGCGCTTTAGGCTGGAAGCCGCTGGGCGCGCCGTAAGGTTCACTCTACTACTTTCCCGCATAAAACCTCTATTCCGAGCTCTCTAGCCCTCTCGTAAGCCTCCTTGTCTACGTTGACGGCGACTAGAAACACTTTGGTTACGCTCCTGTTCAGGAACCTCTCGACGGCCCTAGCCTTCTCGTAGAGGACCTCGACGTGGTCTAGCTCGGCCCTCGATTTCACCTCGACTAGGTAGATCCCTCCGTCCCTGACGAAAACGTCTATGTCGACGACTCTGCCCTTTACCCCGGTTATGCTCCCATCCGTGTCCGTAAACCTCAGCTTTTCGACCTTGCCGGGCTCGATGCCCCGCTCCTCTAGCGCCTCCCTGAATATCTCGAGCACCATCCTCTCGAGATCCTCCCCCCACCTCCTCCCCATGCTCCCGATCGTGACTTCCACTCTGATGTTCAGCTTGTTGAAGTCCTCCCTTAACCTGGTCATCTCCCTGTTGAAGTCTTCCCTGAGCTGCTTTATCTCGTTGATTACCTTGTTGAACTTTCTATCATGTTTTTCGAGCCTCTTCAGTATAGCGCCGTAGCCGAGCTTCTCGGCTACCATCAACCTGAACTCTTTATCCTCCTCGAGAAGTCTCAGGAACTCCTCCTTGAGACTCATGCGGATGGAGCGTGGTTGAAGCGCATAAAAACGCATCGCCTGTAGCATGAGTCTTCGTGAAAGTGCGATATTTTCAGCGAAGACGTGTTAACCGGCGCAGTCTCTCGTACTGGCCCTTGGCTCCCGTCTCCGGTGCTGGGTGCTTGCGGGTTGGAGCCTGACCCCGTGACGGGGCGGCTGGGGGTTGTGGTCCGGAGAGGGGGATACTTGCTCTGGAACTAGATTTGCGGTTGGGCTGCACTGCCGGTTTGCCGATGCAGGCGCGCGCTATACTCGCGATGCGAAAACCTGGGCTCGCTAGTTTCCCGGTTTAACGCTTACTCCGCGCGCTGTTTAATCGATTCTCAAAGCGGCGGGATCTCTCATGGATCTACGTTTTTCTCTTTGCTGTATTCTAGCAGCTTCCTAGCTGTTTCCTTAAGTGTCGCTATGATGTCCCCTAAGTTGTCGTAGATTGCTTCTGCTTTTACGTCGGCATACATGTGGACGATGATGTTTCTCAATCCGACAATTTCTTGCAACTTTTGCTCGAGCGCGCGTGCCGGAGCTGGTCAAAGCGCTCAGTATCGCACCTTCCAGGGCAGAGCGGCGGCAGTCAACGGGAAAGCTGCAACCCTTCACCGGAGGCGGAAGCGGCGTGGCGCGAGCTAATCCTGAAATAGCCGCTTTGAGAGGATCTGCGCGGTGATCGGCCTTCGCGGGGCGCTTGAAGAAGCTGATCCTGGAGTTGCTGGAGAAATGGAGTTCCGCTACGCGGTAGCGGGGTACTTGGGGCTGTTAGAGGTTCTGAGGAGGCTTGATTCCATCGAAGAGAGCATTAAGAAGCTATGGGAGAGCCAGAGTAGGCTCTTGGAGAACGCGAACAAGTTGTGGGAGGAGGTGAAGCTGCCTAGAAAGGGTCAGGAGAAGCTGTGGCTGGAGGTTAAGGCCCTGAGAGAGGGGCAGGACAGGCTGTGGGAGGAGGTGGGAGCCCTCAACGTGAGGGTTGCGAGGGTTGAGAGGACGCTGGAAAAGCTAACGCTAAACGTGGAGGAAGAAGCGAGAATCGCGGTTTAGCGTAGGCTGAGGGAGATGGGCTACGAGCTCAAAGTGGTTCCGCTGATACTGCCGGAAGTCGAGGTGGACATGTACGGCGCTACCGGCGACTTGTGCGCTGTAGGGGAGGCTAGGGTGAGGGCTTCCACAAGAGCGTTGGACGAGCTGAACGAGAAGATCGAGCTGCTGAAGAGGATCTCGCCCGATAAGCTGAGGCCTAGGTTGTTGAAGGTTGTTTACACCAGCCAGCCCATGCTCGACTTGATTGAGAGGGCGGAGAGGGAGGGCGTATGGGTTCTGAAGGCGGCAGGCGATGTTGTGAAGCCGAGGGTTTGAGCCTGCGAGCTCGGTTGGAGGCGCAGCGCGCGGGGGCGCGTTACGCTTAGTCGGCTTCCCTGGGTTCAGCGGCCTCCTCGGCTTTCCCGGAGGCGAGCGTTTCGACGGCTTCCGCTAGGGTGAGCGTTCCTTTCCCAGGCGGAGGGGAAGCGTAGTAGATCTTCACGCCCGCCGCTTTCAGCCTGTAGAAGGCGCCGTGGCCGATCCCGAGCGTCAAGACCGCGTCCACGCCCTTTTCAACCAGGTCGTCGATCAGCCTCACCCCCTTCCCGTGCTCGTGGGTTACGTGCGGGTTGTCGAACACCTCCACCACCCTGTAGCTGCCGCCCTCCACTTCGACTATAGCGAAGCTAGGAGCCCTACCGAAGTGGGGGACTAGGAAGTAGTCGCCTTTAGCCTTGACGACGGGAACCGCTACCCTCACGCCGGTCCGGCGCGGCTGTCGGGCGGGCGGTTTAATGCTTTGCGCCGCACCGCTGCGTTCTCCCGAAGTTCCTGACGAGGAAGACTTCCCCCATGTAGGGGACTTTGAGGAGAAGCCCATTCCGCACGAGCTCCTCTACCACCTTCACCGGTTCCTCGGTGCGCTTCTCCAGCGCTTTGACCGCGTACCCGTACCTGAGCGGGTGGACCGAAGTGACGGCGAGGAGCCACTCTGCGGGGTCCCCGCTGGCTTCGAAGCGAGGGGGTTCCGGCGCGCTCAGCAGCTCAACCCTCTCGGGATCGAAGGCTCTCGCGAGGATCGTATAAGCTTCCACGAGCTCCCTCTCGGTGGGTGGTTCGGCGTAGGGCTCGGCGGGCGGTCTCACCGGCACCGCGATGTAGGATTTAGCGGGCCTCAGCTCCTTTAGGAGCTCGGCGACGCGCTCGAGCTCGCGCGGGTCGGTGTTGAAGCCGCGGACAAGCATCGTCTCCGACGTCAGCGTCCCCTTGAAGCTCTCCGCGAACTCGAGCGCTCCTTCGAGCACATTCTCGAGCTTGAGCGAAGGGTGGGGCCTGTTGACCCTCCTCCACGCCTCCTCGCTGGCGGCGTCGACCTTCACGGAGACGTAGTCCGCTTGGGCTAGGTCGCTCCTCGCATCCTCCAGCTGGAGTAGGGAGGCGTTAGTGAGGACGGCGACCCTCGCCCCCAGCCGATCCTTGATCTCCGCGATCTCCCTCCCGATGCACGCGTCGAGCGTCGGCTCTCCGTCGGGCACGAAGGTTACGTAGTCGACCCCGCCTTGCAGCCTGCTCAAGGCTTCAGCCATGCTGCCGACAACGCTCTTCCAATCGTAGAAGCACCTCCTCTCGACGGTGAGGTTGGTGGTTCTACCGAGCTGGCAGTAGACGCAGCTGTACGAGCAGGTCTTGTAGGGCACGTTGTTCACTCCGAGGCTCCTGCCCAACCTCCTCGACGGGACCGGCCCAAACGCGCGATCCTCGACCCGAGATTGCACTCGCACCCCCCGATGCGGGGCACTTGGCGCCTCTCCCTTTAAAGGCTGCCTGGCGGCGGAGCAGCGCGCTTTAAAGCGCTCGGGCGTTTCACCGGCAGCGGCTTCGCGGCGCCAAAGCGGGTGTTTCATCTGGAGCTGCTCGCGCGCTGGTTGGGGCGCCCGCTCACCCGGGGCGACAGGGAAATAAGCATGCTCTCCGCGCTTGCGTGCGGGGAAAATGAAGGGCGTGCTGCTTCACGGGGGTTTGGGCACGCGCCTGCGCCCCTTGACGCACACGGGCCCGAAGCAGCTGATCAGGGTTGCCGGGAAGCCGGTTTCGCAGTGGGCTCTCGAGGACTTGAGGGATGCCGGCGTCAGGGATGTCGCTGTCGTGCTGGGCAACCTCGCCCCTGAGCGCGTCGTCGAGTACTACGGGGACGGCTCGTGGCTGGGCTTGCGGTTGACCTACGTGTACCAGGGCTACCCGTACGGGATCGCGCACGCCGTCTACGCGGTAAAGGACTTCGTGGGCGACGAGCCCTTCGTCGTCTACCTGGGCGATAACGTGATCCTCGAAGGCGTCTCTCGCTCTGCAAAGGAGTTCGTCGAGGGTGACTACGACGCCTACGTTCTCTTCGCTAAGGTGGAAAGGCCGGAGCGCTTCGGTGTAGGCGTGTTCGACGAGCACGGCAGGCTCAAAGGGTTCGTGGAGAAGCCGAAGGTTCCCCCCAGCAACTGCGCCCTAGTAGGTGTGTACTTCTTCAAGCCGCCGCACGTGTTCCGCGCGATCGAGAAGCTGAAACCCAGCTGGAGGGGGGAGCTCGAGATCACCGAAGCGCTGCAGCTGCTGCTCGATCGGGGTTTGAAAGTTGGTTACAGCTTCGTCGAAGGTTGGTGGAAGGATACGGGCACACCCGAGGACTTGCTTGAGGCGAACCGCATGCTCCTGGACTACAAGCTGAAACCGAGGGTCTCCGGCGCCGTGGAGGATTCATCGATCGAGGGTAGGGTTGTCGTGGAGGAAGGAGCAGTGGTGGTGAGGAGCGTTGTGCGCGGTCCCGCTTACATCGGGAGGAGGTCGGTGGTTGAGGAGGCTTACGTGGGCCCCTACACCAGCGTGGGTGAGGGCTGCAAGCTCGCCCGAGTTGAGGTGGAGAACAGCGTGCTCATGGATCACGTCGAGCTGTCGAATTTGGGCGTGAGGGTATTCAACTCGTTGCTGGGGTCCGACACCGTAGTATCGGGTGGGGAAGGGAGGCCGAAGGGTCTCCGCTTGATCCTAGGCGAGAAAAGCAGGGTTGATTTAAGGGTTTAGGGCGGCTGGGAGGCTGCCAGCTCCGATTTCAGCATCTCTAGCGCTTTCTCTGTGCTGTAGAAGTCGCAGGAAATCTTGCTGCGGGTCTCCTCGAAGGCGAGGCTCGAGTCCCTCGGTCTTTTCGCGAACCACTTGAACTCCTCCATCCTTGCGGGCGATATCAGGCTCTTGTCGAAGCCGAGGCTCTCTGCAACTTTGAGCGCGAACTCGTACCTGCTCATTCTCTCCCCCACCACGTGGTAGACTCCTACCATGCGCCTCTCCAGGATCTCCATCATAGCTTCGGCCAGCAGCGCCGCTTGGGAGGGCGAAGTATACTGGTCGACGAGGGCTCTGACGCGCTCGCCTTTCGACAGCTTCTCGACTAGGAACTTGGCGAAGTTCGTGCGCCCAGGTCCCATACCGTAGATGCTGCTGGCCCTCACGACGCTCCACCGGCTGCACTGGGCCTGCACGGCCACCTCCCCCATCAGCTTCGTCAACCCGTAGTAGTTGACGGGGTTGGGGGGTTCCCGCTCGCTGTACATCCCCCGCTCCCCATCGAACACGTAGTCGGTGGATAGGTAGAGCACATAGGCGTTCACGACTTCCGCGGCCTGCGCTAGAGCGATCGTAGAAGCGACGTTTACGCGCCAAGCTAGCTCGCGGTTGCGTTCGCACTCGTCGACATCCCCCAGCGCTGCCGCGTGGATCACGGCCTCCGGCCTCTCCTTCAGCACTAGATCCTGGAGCCTAACGGTGTCCGTTATGTCGAGCTTGATCTTTTTCAGCTTTGGGTGCTCGACAGGCACGTTGTGCGAGAAGTGTAACGCCACCACTTCGTGGTTCCGCTTTAGAGCGGCGAGTAAGACCCTGTAGCCGGGTAGGCTGCTGGCTCCGGTGACGAGGATCTTCATGGCGGTCACTTGTGGGGCGGGTAGAACCAGTCCCAGGGTTTGCCGCACCTCGGGTCGTCTTTCCTCCCGTTGATGGCTACGGGCACTACGGCGGGGTCGTTCCAAGGTCTACGCTCCTCGTCCGGGTTCTTGTAATCGTACAGCCTGTTTACGAAGTACAGGAGGTAAACGGGCTCATCGCCCACTACCTTGAAGCCGTGCCAATACTTTCCCGGGACCCTCAGCACTTGAGGGCGCCTCGAGGACAGCACCACTTCTACAAGGTACCCTTTCGTCGGAGATCCTTCGTCGTCATCGTAAGCACAGATTTTCGCAGCTCCCTGCACTACCAGGAAGTAGTCGACCTGCCCCCTTAGGTGCCTGTGCCACGCTCTCACCATACCCGGATAGCTGAAGGATAGGTTCGCTTGGACGACCTCGTCTTCGAATAACGCGCTCCAATCCCTTCTCATGACTTCGGCGAAAAACCCGCGCTCGTCGGGGAGCACGGCGATGTCGGCCAGCTTGACCCCCGGGAGCGCAAGCTCCCGTGCTTCTCCTAGCAGGGGCATACGGCGCGCACTGCGCGTGCAGCATATAAATGGGTTGCGTCCTAGGCGAGCGGGGTAAAGCATGGTTGTGCTGGTCACGGGCGGGTCCGGCTACGTTGGATCCTTGCTTATAAGGCGGCTACCGTTCGAGAAGGGTTTCGAGGGTGAGGTCGTCCGAGTTTTCGACAACATGGCTGGCGACAAGTACTTCTCGCTCTTCGACCTTCCGGAAGGTGCCGATTACGAGTTCGTGCTCGGCGACCTGACGAGAGCCGAGGATCTGAGGAAGGCCTTGGCGGACGTGGAGCTGGTGTTCGACCTTGCCGGCATAACGAGCGTGCCGCTGTCCTTCAAGATGAGCGAGGAGACAAAGAAGGTAAACGTGGAAGGCGCTAAGAACCTTCTCGAAGTAGCCCTCTCATCCGGGGTGAAGAAGGTGGTTTACTCCTCATCGGCTGCGGTTTACGGGGACGTCGACGGCCTCGTGGACGAGAGCCATCCGTGCAAGCCCGCTAGCCCTTACGCCGAGTCGAAGCTTCTCGCCGAGCAGCTTTACCTGGAGGCCCACAGGGAGAGGGGGTTGGACGTCGCGGTGCTGAGGTTCGGGACGGTTTACGGCTTCGCGCCGGGCATCCGCTTCGACACTGTAGTCAACAGGTTCGCATTCCTGGCGGCGATCGGCTCGCCGCTGACCGTGTGGAAAGGAGCCGAGTCGGCGCTGAGGCCTTACCTGTACGTGGGCGATGCTGTCGGTGCTCTCACGCTCGCAGCCCGCCGCAAGGAAGCGGGCGGGAGCGTGTTCAACGTCGTAACCGAGAACGCAGCGCTCAGCGACGTTGTAGCAGCAGTGAAGGAAACTGTCCCGGACTGTGTTGTCCAATATGTCGAGCCACCCTACCAGCAGCAGATCTCCTACGGATTGATCGATTCGAAGATCAGGAGCTTGGGCTACGAGCCCCGAGGCTCGTTGAATATTGGTGTGAAAGAGGTCGTGGAGAAGTTTCGAGCCTTCGTGAACAGTCGAAAGAGGAGGGATAGCGTTGCAAGCCGGGCCTGAAGAGCGTCCAGAAAGTTAAGATACCTTCACAGTTCAGCTAGAGCCAACGATGCCAACCGAGCGTAGAGGGGTGCTATCGAACGATCTCGCACGGTTTATTAACCGCTCCCGCGCGGGGTTTCGGTGGCTCAGCGCAGCGCTCTAGCTGACGCGGCGTCGGACAGCGCGGTCGGCGCGGTATCCCTTTTCGGGGGGCAAGCCCTAGCGGCGCTCGTAGCGGGCCTCTCCTCGATCGCGCTGGCTAGGATGCTCGGGCCCAGCGGCTACGGCAAGTACTCGCTATCGACGACGGTCGCCGGGTTCCTCATGCTGGCCACCGACTTCGGCG
>Ga0078972_1012288_pt1 | contig 14803 bp, 27 predicted proteins | sample YelNatPaOPGAMG01_FD_67568 | JGI IMG/M metagenome (GOLD analysis project Ga0078972, IMG submission 67568) | Hot spring thermophilic microbial communities from Obsidian Pool, Yellowstone National Park, USA - OP-RAMG-01 (SPADES assembly) (version 2) | ecosystem: Environmental > Aquatic > Thermal... | reverse complement strand
GGAATCACAGTTTTTGATAGTAATACTGTCTCATGCATTTGGGACAGGCTCATCGTCACCATAACTGCTAACACGACGAGTCCTGCACCCTACTCCAACGTTAGCTTCACGGTTACCGCAAAGTACGATTATGACGGTTCTTCAGTGGCAAGCTGGACCGTTAACGTTAACCGCAACAGCACTCACTTTGCAACTGGAAACTTCACTGACGGAGGATACAGCGACGCCTTATACCTTTACACGGTTGAGAACGCGACTGAAAACGTTTACGGGCTAACAGCTTTCACTTCAAACACGGTTACGATTTACTGGAGCGCCTACGTTGCCTTAACGGTTCAAACGAAAGACTTGGACGGTGAAGTGCTTGCAAACGCAATAGTGGACTTCAACGGAACGCAAATAATGGTTGACGCAAACGGTTACGCCATAAAATCCAACATTGTCAAGTACGATAACGTCACAGTTAAGGTTCAATGGCAAGGCATATACGTTAACGGAACGTGGACTGTGAACATGACTGAAACAAAAACCATAGAGGCAACATGCAATGTTTGGAGCCTGCTCGTCATAGCCAGAGACAGCGAGTCAACGCTTTTCACAAGCTCAAACCTTCAACTGTCATGGACAGCGCCGAACGCTTCTTCAAACTTGCTTGCCACCAGCGACGGAACATGGACTTTCAAAACAGCCAACGGCACAAGCTATTACACGGTCAAATTTTTCGACGTTTGGGTTACAAGCAACACCAGCATAGCCATGAACAATAAAAACGTAACCGTCCTATACGTGAACTGCAACGCTTACCCGTTCACCGTCGGCTCAGCAAAGTATCATTGGGCAAGCAACGCAACCGCCACAGGCTACACGTGGAACAGCACAAGCCTCCTGCTCCAAATATCCTTCAACAGCTCCTCAGACAATTACACGCTTGTCGCTGACAGTCCCCGTCCAACATACATTTTAAACGTCAGCTACAGCATGCCCGTATGCTACACGACGCACCTAAGCCTGCCCCATTATGGAAACGCCACTTTAACTCTGAGCTACGAGAACTGGGGAGACTTCTACATACGCAGCGTAGACCACAGGCTCACAGGCGCAGCCTGGTCTGGGCAAGTTTTAACGTTAACAATTGAAGGCGCAGCAGGCGAAAACGGCACGTTAACGGTTTACTGTGGCAGCAGAGGCGGACCAAGACAACAGCAAGGCTTAACAGGAGCCACGTACAGCGCTGACACGAAGATTCTAAGCGGCACCTACGTTTTCGCAAGCCAAGTCACGGTGACGCTTGACTGGACCACAACGGAGGGCGGACCAAGCGGCGGACAAACAACCATCGGCACGCTTCAAATAACCATAGAAGACGTTGCCTTAAGCCTATCGAAGGGGAAAACGGACACGTTCAACTTGACGGTTCACTGGTCAGGAGCCAACGACGTAACCATAACCAAAGTGACAGTTACAGAAGAATACGTCACGTGGTTCAGCCTAACCGAGACGCTGCCAAAATACGCTTCCAAAACAAGCGCAGAAACGGAAGGCACGGTAACCATAACCTTGAAAATAAGCGTGCCATGGCAAACCGCAACTGGACAATACACCATACCAGTCACAGTTTCAGCGCAGCAGCAGGGCGGAATAACCGTTGAAAAAAGCGGAGTCATACACTTAACCGTAACAGGCGGCGAGGCTGCAGCCACAGGATTCATACCTGAAATAATGACTTACCTGTTCCTCAGCATGGTGCTCGGCTTAAGCGCCTACGCCTTCATAAAAAAACGCTAATTTTTCTATTGAAGCTTTGCGGAGGAATACAGAAGTTTGTGTTGGACAATATTTGATGTATTTTAAAGTGCGCCTACCCTTCCCAGTCACTTTCTTCCTCTTCCTTATCTTGGTAGATCCAGAAAGGTAATGGCATAATTGGTAGTGTATGGTTTTTTTGTTCTTCACAAAGTTTGTTTAATTGTTCTATTAAACGCTGCCGTTCTTTTAAGTTCCTAAAGTTTAGAAATACCTGCTTGAATAACGCTTCTTGATCTTGATCGCTGTATGCAAATTCTTGAATATTTTTTGTTTTATGGTTAAATATTCCGACAAGTAGAAGATTGTCTAATTTTTTAATTCCATTTGGATATTTTCTGTATCCTTTATCAGCTCTGATAAAGAGAGTTTTCAAAATCCATTCTTTAAGTGCATGATCATACTGTTTTTTAGTCCTTTCGTATTCGATTCTAATTGGTTTGCCAAATTGTTTTGTAAGTTCTTCTTCAACCATTTGTTTGAAACTCTTGTGTTCCATATATATCCCATCCTTCACGTTTTAACCTTCCAAAATAATCAAGTTTTCTTCCATAACATAGGGAGTCGACAAGTTTGTAGAATTCTTCTGGTTTGCAGCTATGCCCTCTGTTTTTTGCGTATAACACGGTTGTTTGATTCGTAAGATTAACTATCGGTTTTCCTTTTATTGCCAAAATACAATGTTCCGTTTGCCCCCTTAACCAATCCCCTAATCCAATTCTATCCTTAACCCATGTAAGAATAGTTTTAGGTTCAAAACCCCAAGCTTCAAGCAAATGAAAAGCATCATGCATAAAAGCGTTAGTAGTCCACAACCATAACACGCAATTTTCATTAGCTGGAATCTTCAGTTGCTTAAGTTCTTCTACGCTCATTTCTGGATAAGGTGATGCACATCTTCTTCCTTCTGGATCGTATTCTGTTCCATAATTCCAAGGTGGGTCTATAACGATAACATCATACGAACCTTCTGGAGCTTTTAACGTTTTAACTTTCTCTTTAAGTTCCGCTATTGTTTGCCATCTTTTAACTTCCTTGTAAAGATTAAAAATTTCACGCTCTCCTTTTCGCAATTTGTCAAGTTCTTCCAGTGGAGCATGCTCTATAAGGTATAATGCTTGCCTAACAGTTTCTTTGTTAGAACCGACTTTCTTTGCGAAAAGCTTTAAAGCTTCACCCTCCGCAAAATTTTGCGTAGGGTCTCCTCGCAACATTCTTTCCTTCGCCAGTTCCCTTTCGATTTCTAAAAGGGGTTTTCCCATTTCTATTCTCTGAAAAGTTGTTAATTGCCTCCGCAACAAATTGCTCTCGATAACAAACTTCTTTTCGTGTAGAGGACTTGGAAATTCCTTTATTTCATACTTTGGCGTTAGCGACAATTCTTGGCAAATTTTGTAACGATGATGTCCATCGAGAATTATGCCTTCTTTGTTTATTACTATTGGGTAATGTTGCCCCTCTTTTCTTATGGATTCTTTCAATGCTTCATATTCATCCCTTGGAAGCTTCGGCAACAATGCTTCGTATTCAGGGTTAATTTTTAGTTCTATCACCATATTTTACTTCTCCTTTTCCAACAAGCGTTTAATCACATCTTCATAAGTTTCTCTTGGGTGGATTTTGGCTTTCTCAAGTTTCTTTTTGGTTTCTACAGAAATCTGTATTGTTGTTATTTCCATTTTCAATTCACCAGCAAAACCATTCTATAGTTTGTTATAGCATTTAAGTTTTTTGGAGTGGCAAAGTTTTCAGCGCCCTAAGAACTGGCGGGCGCGCGCAACCACAAATTTTAAATACTATGCCATACTATTATAGCTTATGGTGGTTAAGTTGAGTAAAAATGAAACCGAATATTTCATAACCATAAAAGTAAGCGCACCGCTCATTGCGGAACTGCGCAAGTTGGACCCCAAACTGAAAGAGATTCCTGCAACGTATATTGTGGATATGTTGTTGCGGGAGAAAAAAGAACAGTTAGAAAAGAAAAAGGAGAGTGAAGGATAATGGGAAAACTTGAGGTAGTGTATCCAGACTTTTGGACTTACTGCAACCAATGCAAACATCAAGCAACATGCAAGTTCAATGATAAATTTAGAGAAATCGACGACACTTTAAGTGATTTGATTGCGGATATGCAAGATTGGTATTGCAACAAGTTTAACAAAGAGGATGCACCTAACTTTTATGCCTTAATTGTTCTGCCACAACCATGTCCCTTTCTTGAGAAAAAGGAGAATGGAGCAGGAGGCCTAAAAAATGAAAATTAAAATTGGTGCTGAAGGATTATTAGCGTCATTGTTGAATTCTATCACGCATTTAATAATACCGTGGTTATCTGGTTATTTTATGACATATTCAATATTTGCAAATGATCCAAACGCAATACTTCTCGGTATAATTGGGACATTTATTTTATTGCCAATTTCTATATTTGACATACAATTTGAGGATGAGAAGGAGAGTGAAGCGCAATGAAGCTTGTTAGGTGGAAGAGACCATCTAAAAAATTGTTGCTTTATAATCCGCCGAGGTGTGACAAATGAAGGAGTTAATCTTTGACTTTGAAGAGTTCAAAAATAAAGTTGACTTAACTAAACCCGTTCACCATTGCGTTTATAGTAAATGCATTGACCCGAAGCACGGAGTTTTCTATCGTCTTGAGTTTTGGATTACGGGTTTACCGAAAGACGGGGGCAAACATATCGTTTGCTTCTATGCTGAAAGACGCACAACAATAGCGGAACGGGAAAACGATAAGAAATGGTATGACTTGATGGTTGAAAAGTTTGCGAAACCGCTTGGAGCAACTGAAGGAGAATGGAAAGAATGAAGAGTGAAATGTTAAAAGCGGAAGAGATTGAGGATGTTAGATGTCCAATATGCGGTGGTGAAGTTAACCAAGTTTGGTTCAAAAGTATTGTTAAAAGGAAAGGTAAAGAATTTGCGTTTTTCATTGCTGAATGTTGGAATCCACTGAGTCCAGAACATAGTTGCTATCACAAGTTCAAACTTTATTTTGAGTTGGTTGGCGAAGTAGAAGTTGGCAAAAACGGAAAAATTCAAACGTTAAGTTATAATGAAGGCAAACAACTGAAATGTCCACGATGCGGTGCACCAATATTGGTAACTCATTATGGTAATGTTTGGTTAAAATGTCCACAATGCGGTGAATCATTTAAACCAAACAAGAAGGAAGTGAAAGAATGATTAAGACGGAACGAATCGCATTAAGACTTGAACCGCAATTAAGAGAACAAGCAGAAAAGCTAATCCAAGAAGGCAAATTCAAAAACTTATCCGAAATCGTAAGACAAGCATTAATCGAATTCTTTAGTGCCCGCATGTTAGATGAATACTGTGCGAAGTGAAATCATGAAGGATTTTGTGATTAAAGATTTTGACCGTTTCCTCGAGATTGCAGACACCATTAGCACGCCGTTCAAGTTTGTGGAAGCAACTGAAAGCGATGTTGGAGAAGATTACCAGTTTGTTGAGGCAAGGGTTTGGATGCGAACCGCTTACATTTCATGGAGAGACGATGTTAAAAACGAGGAAGTTAAACAAATCATAACTAATCTGAAGCGTCACGGTTTTAGCGAAGCGGAAATCCAAGAAACCGCCTTCCCAATAAAATGATGCGAAAGGAGAAGCTTCCGCCAAATGAAATACTTCACCTCCATTATCTTAGTGTTTCTTGGTGGAGGTTTCTCCCGCAAAATCAAAAGAGGCGGGTGAGCATGGTTAGGTGTGTTGATTGTGCAAATTTCAACCCGAAAACAAGACAATGCCTTTGGAGTGGCGCTTTCCTAACTGAACAAAGTAGCAAGAAAAGTTTGCCATGTGATGGTTTCCAGACACGTAAAAACAACAGTAAAGAAGCATGTGAACTTCATCATAGGGTGCCGGATTTTAAGCTTGTGAGGTGCAAATAAAATGATTAGTCCTAAAATTGAAGCTGCTCGAATTAATTATGTAAAATGGAATAGGAACGCATGTGGATATTCTTGGATGCTGAAACCGTCAAAAAAATGCTAAGTTTTCTCGAGAAGAACCCGCAAGCAATAGCATCATGGATGTGAAAGAAAAGGAGGGAATAAAATAAAATGTTTGAAAGCTTCATAATTGGATTCTTGCTTGGAATAATAAGCATGCTTGATGTTTTCCCAGTGAACGACCATAAAGCAAACTTTTGGAATTGGATACTTTCAAAACTTAGAAGGTGAAAGTGAATTTTGAGTATCTATGTAGGTAAACGCTTTTTAGGTTACGCTACTCTACGCAGTAAATACATTTATATATATATTAGTACATTTACGCATTAGGGTGTTCCGGTTTGCCAAGATACCAATTGATAATTAAAGAAGAAACATTCATTAAGTTGGCGATGGAAGCTTCGAAGCAGGGTAAAAGTTTCGGAAAGTTTGTTAATGAAATTCTTAACAGTTATGCGGATAAGCTTGAGCATGGTGTCGCTGGAGATGTGGGTCCTCAAGCAGTTTGCATAGTTTGTGGTGCGAAGGCAAAGTTTATGGGGCATGGGAAGGGGCAGCAGAAACTGTTTGTTTGTCCATTGCATAAGAATTTATTGAAGGATTTAAGTTATAGAGAAGTTTAGATGGTTTTGTGAGCGAGGATAAACGTTAAACAAAGAATTGCAGCGAAAAATAGGAGTCCGATGAAGAGGATGGGAATGTCTGTGCCGCCTATGGTTATGTGCCAAAGTGTTATCGTATGCCATCCATGTGCTATTAAGGTAAATGTCCATTGTGTTATTGTGTGCCATCCGTAGGTTATGGTTTGCCATGTCCATAAGCTAATATCATTCCATTTTTTAGTTGCTAATTCAAATATCCATGTTGCTATTTCATGCCATGCACGGGGTATTAAGTTGAATGTCCATGATGCTATGTTTTGCCATCTTCGGGTTTGAAGCGTCAAAGCAAAAGTGCTTATATTATTCCATTTTCGGGTTAAAAGTTGAAATGTCCATGTTGTTATGTCATGCCATGTTTTAGTTACTCCACTTATCCATGTGAAGTTTTCTATTCGGGTGTTATGTGCGGGGTCGCCCCAATAGATTATTGCGGAACTTCCATACTTGGTCACAGACGCTTCAGTGTAAATGTAGAAATTCCATGTTGCCGACGGCAGTTGCCCAGCACCCAACTGTTCAGTGATAAACTCTGCAACTGCAGAACCGCCACTGTTCCTTGCCCTCAAACGCACGACAACAGCATCGGTTGATGAAAGGGTTGTTTGCGGACAGTTGAAATTGTAAGTTCGGTATCCAGAACCGCTGGTTGCCCTTGAAGCAAACTGTGTCCAAGCTAAAAGCGTTGTTTCCGTTCCGTCAGCATGGCGGACGGCAATTTGAATGTCAAAATAAGCGGTTGTACTGCCCTCATAATCAACGCCAACATAAAGATAATACGAAGTTTGTGATAAACCTAAAACGTAAGCGGTTAAACCGTTTACAGTTTGCTGGTCATTTCGCATATAGCGGGTTTCAACAGTTGAAGCATATCCAATAGGTAAAGATGCAAAAATTAGAGAGAAAACGATAAAAAACTAATAGTAAGCTTTGTAGAGAACCGAACAATCATAAGTTTGTCCCTCGCTTAAAGTTCCAGCATTTAAAACGCCTTTCTCAATGAGATAATAAAATGAACCGTTCGGAACAACGCTTGTGTTGTTTAATTCCACGTTTGTCCATATTCCCGTTATGTTAACGTAAACTGCCGTGTAGCTAACCGCTTCATCACTTGAAGAAACCAAAGTTGAATTAATGCAGATGCTAACGTTAAATGTTATCGTGTTTGAAGCGTTAACCCTAACTGTTCCACCGCCTGAAGTGAAGTTTGCTTTAAGCGTGTTGCCTTCCCAAACCTCAATGTATTTAATGTCGTTTCCATAAGAGTCTGCGGCAAACACTAAACTTACGAAACCATCATTATTGGAATAACCAAGCAAAGCTACGATTAAAAGCGCAATTGGAACCGCAACCAACAACGTTTTCTTGTTCATTTTCTCGCCTCCATAATTAACATTGCTAAACAGTAAATTGCCATGATGAACATTAAAATGCCAATCCAAATTAGGACACTGTTGCCTGGAACTTTGTTAAAGTATTCAATTCCGAGAAAAATGCAGATGGGCATAAAAATTGCTCCGCTTAACCGCATGCGAAAAGTTGTCAAAACGATTACGCTCACAATGATTATTGCACCTATCCAAGCTCCAGAACCGAAAAGCAGTTCAGTGAAAAATTCTGCAAATTCTCCCGCCATTTTATCAACTCCATAACCATGCAATCACCAATCCAATTCCAACCAAAAACAATAGGAACCCCCAGCAAAATCCGCTGCCCCAGTCGCCCTTCTTAAATTTTGCCACCATGTAAACTGGACCAAAAACTAAACTGAAAAAACCGAACAAACCCATCCCAACGATTATGTAAGTATCCAAGGGAATCTGGTAACCGCCAAGTCCCCATTGGATAACCGTAACATCAGAAGGAGAAGCTGCGAAACTGTTTACGCTTCTTACACCGTTAACAGAATATTCTATGCCTTCTGAAGCGTTAACCGCAACCGTTACGTTAGAAGAGTGTGTGATTGTTAATGTTCCTGCGCCCTCTTCAGTCATACTTAATGTTCCAGTGCCGTTTAAAGTTCCAGATTGAACAGTTAAGGTTAAGAAAAGGTTAGGATTAACTTGCTGTTGAATTTGTAAACCGGTTCCAGTTAAAAATTGAATATTGAAAGTGTCTGCGGTCTGGATTTGCGCATAAACTTTACACATGACTAAGAAAAAGAGGAATAAGAAAACGATCAGGAGTGTTTGTTTTGTGTTTCGCATCGCATCATCCAAACTCCTTATGGAACATGGCATATTTGCCAATAGAAGGTTATGCTTACGGTTGTTGTTTGCTCGTCTATACGCTCAACAACAAATGAGTTACTGGGTGCGACATATATTGCGGAAACTTTCAATGCTGCTCCCGCAGGCAGCGTATCAGGGTCTATTATTGTTAGCAAAACATAATTACACGCCCCAATAAATCTGGCATTTACGGTAACGCCTGTGTTTCCGCTTGCTATTGTTGCGACTCCACTATTCCCTTCCAAACCGACAAAACTTGCCGTTGTTGCTGGGTCAATAACCATGGTGTTAATTGCTGGATTTATCCATATGCTGGTATTGCAACTGTCCAGTAAAGTTGCCGTTGATTGACCCTCAAGAACAGCATCGTTCCAGAGTATATTGTAATTGGTAGATTGACTGTTAATGTATCCATAACCATAAGACCAAAAGTATGGTGCATTAAAAATAATATGATAGCAAGCGCCTATGTTGACCCATTGATAAGCGTATCCTCCCGCAGCTCCTTCGAAATGTAAATGGTTAAAAACCATGTTTCGAGCAAACCATAAGACAACACCATAAAAGTCTGGGTCTGATTGACTTGTTGGATTATTTACGAGGATAGTGTCAAAAACCACATCATTAACCCAGCAATTGCCTCTTGTTCCATTTCTCGCAATGATTATTGGGTAACCTCTGGCGTTATCAGGGTTACTTGGCAAATTATATAGTATCCTTGCATACATATTCTCGAAAATAGCATCGCCCGCATGAAAATTGTCCCAATTGGCATAAAGGCGTAACAACCCACCACCGTAACTGTTTATGTTCCGCACAGAAGTTTCCAGGAAGTTTTCAAGATTTATAGCAAAATGAGTGGAGTCATGGTGCAAAACATCTATATCTTCAATGTCTAAATCCTCTACGTTGAAATAATTGCCATGGTCTGTTGTTATCCCGTCACCTGTGGAAGCTGTTGTAAACCAAATTCCAAGATTCCTAATCTGTATTCCACTTCGGTTCTCTCCACTGATTAATATGCCATCTTTGCCTTCTAATGGTTTTAATACAGTGCCATATAAGGCATCTGTGGATGAATTTCCAAATTGCATTGGTTTATCTGCACAACTTCCTTCGCCCTCTATGATTACATTATTCCTTGCGATAACAATTTGCCCTTCATAATAACCCGCTTTTAAGAGGATTTTTCCACCTGAACTGGGTAGAGCATTTAAAACAGACTCTGAAATTGCCGAAAAGTTTGTCCCAGAAAAGTCTATCGCACCATAGGCATTCTTTGCATAGTAATAGTCGCCATCACGCCAAATCGTGTAAGAAGCTGCTCCAGGATAAACTCCGCTGCTAATGGTGAATGTGTTTGATGGCGAAGCAATAGTGTATCCCCCATAAAACGCAGCTATCATCAATAGTGCAATTGTAAGGAATGTTAAGACTTTTTTCTTCTGAATAGTTAATCCCCCCTTTCCATTTTTAGTTTTGTTTAAGCATTTTAATTTTTCCATGTTTTATCCCCCTACGAAGGGTATTGCTTTAAGGATTAAAATGTAAATTAACCATGCAATCATCACCCAAATTGGAATGGCAATTAAGGCGTTAATTGCCGGGTGAACTTCTGGAGCTTGAAAGAAAAGCAGCATGCCAATGAAGTTCCAGGCGTTAATGCGGGTATTAGTGAAATCCATACCTATGGCAAGTAGACATGCCAATTCTCCATTTTGTAGAGCTGCATACGGCGAATTATATCTCGTAGTGTTGAATGCGAAGTAAATTTTGCATTGCGTCTTAGAATTGTCAACGGTGAATTCGCACAACGTTGAGTTAGGGTCGTAATTTGGGTCTAATTGTGTCCATTTTAAAATGTTATGCGAACCGCCCCTGAGATAGATGCCCTCGTTCACGCTTACAATTATTCCGCTTTTGCTATTATGCCAAGTGAAAGATTCAAAGTTCCACTTAAAAATTGCCCACGAATCATAGGTGAATAATAGGAAACCTTGGTTAACCGGGTTAACCTCAAATTGGAAATTCCATCCACCTAGAGCAAAGTCGTAAACGATGTAACCTGTGCCCAAGGTAAAGTTTTGGGTAGCTGAAAAATAGGAGAGGTCTATCGACTCGAAATATTCTGGGACTTCTATGATTCGCTTTTGAGACGGCGTATATAACAGTCCAGGGGGCATCATTGAAACCAAAATAAAGAATACACTTAGGAAGGTTACAACAGTTACAAGCGTAATGTTCTCCGCACTTACCTCAACCATTTATGTGACCCACTCCTTAATTTTTCCACTCCACATCGCGGCAACCATAAGCACAAGAACAAGCATTATCCAGAACGGCAACCACCCAACCGCAATGCAGAAGCTTAACGCTAAAAATCCACCTAAAAGAACCGAAATTACACTTTTGCCCCGGGTCAAATACAAGATTGGCAAAAGAAAAACCATCAAGATTATCATTGTCGCCAAAACTTGCCCAGCGAACAAAGGAATACCAAGCGTGTTAGCTAACTGTTGCGGTAAATCTAATAGGTTAACGTCTCCCGCACTCATACCCTATTCCCATTACCTATTTATGTTTTAGGTGGATTTGAATTTTTCTTAACTAAGAAAGGGAGAAACTTACTTACGAATTTTTCGCAGAGTTATTGCCAATCTTGCCCGTTTGCCTGTGGTTCCTGGTTCCTTTGCTTCTTTTTCCAGGTATTCCCGCTTTATTGTTCCTCTGCTCGTGAATGCTCTACTGCCATACTTGCGTTTCATGTGCGCCCTCAAAGCGCCTTTGCGTTTAACCGCTTTTTGAATCCAGTAGCGAGGCATCGAGGTTTCCCCCAGCAAAATTTTGGGGGACTATACTTTGCCAAGCATTTCCAGAATGAAGTATAACACTATGCCCACTATGAATATGAATGGCAAAAGCATGAATAGTGTTTTAGCTCCTTGATAACCTGTGAAGGTCCAACCAGTTGTGTTTGCGGTTTGAACTTGGTCGGCAACGATTGGCACCAAGATTACGCCGAGTATCAATGTTATTGCCATAATTATCCATCTGGTTGCTGCGCCACCTTCTGGGTCTTTAAGTTTAAACTTCATGTTTTTAATCCCCCTTTTATTTTTCCATTTTTTGGGGAGAGGTAGGGCAAACGTTCTTTTCGTTTGCCCCTTTCCATTCCATTCAACCTTCCCGTGAAGTTTGCACACTTATATTATGGCAATGTGAAAATATATAAGCATGGTTTCACAATAGTTGAGTCTTGATGTTTCCGTGAGGTTTGCACATGGAAAACACGCCAACCGTCAAATTTGTTCCAAATTTAGAACAGTTTTTTGGAATAAGAGGAATGTGTATCCCATGGATCCACGAAATCCATGTGGATGAGAGATATCGGGACACAAAAAGGGGAAGCATGATAATCCAACACGAATTGAAACATTACCATCTTGCTTGGAAATATTGTAATGAAAACCGTAAACTACGGAGAGCTGCTATTCTTGTGTATAACAACCTTTGGGACACGTTTGATGTTGTTCGTATAGAAGTTATGGGTTGGTTTAGGAGGGTTTGACATGGGAAAAATCTTAACCTTTTATGTGCATCCCGATAAGAGCATCGAGAGAAAGAAGTTTAAGTTTAAAGAGAACAAGTTGATAATTGGAAAAGACAAAGAAATCCTATTTTCCCCCGAACATTTATTTTTGCGAAAAAGGTTTATGCTTCCCCCGCAACCGTGCTTAATTTTGTTGGAAGGCAAACCTGAACCTGAAAAAATTGGCAATCCAACCGTTAACATTCCAAACCTTTTCCCCGCTATGACTTACGGCGAAATAAGCGAATTAATCAAGCGGGAAATCGCAAAGGCAAGAATGCGCATTAAACCTTTATCCCTAAACTTGTTCATCATATTGTTTATCATGCAAATTGTCACGATAGTTCTGCTTTTTGCCGTAATGAAAGGTGTCCATATTGGTTAAGCTGTTTTCAAAAAAGAAGGAACAAGAAGACGATACGATGGATGTTTTAAGGGAAGCTTTCGCTAAAGAAACTCCACAGCAAACGGACCCGCAAACAACAGTCGTAACCAAAGTTGAAACGGTTAAAATTGAACAGAAAGAAACTCCGCCCCAACCGCAAACAGTTCCAGAACATTCAGATTCCACAGATCTTCTACTTGCTCGAAAACTCAATCTTTTCAGACAAATATGGGACATGTATAAGGGCAAAGTGGAAATTGGCAACCGCTTACGCCCACTTTTGAATCCAGAAAATTTGCAGACTACGACAAGACTAAGCGATAGCGAAGTTGACTTTGTAAGTGATGCGCATTGGTTAGCTAATCAATGGAAAGTTTTTGAACCGCTAAGAGATTTAGCGCAGGAAATTTGCGAAACAAACATTAGTGAAGCTGGAAAGGGAAGGCAAGAAGCAATAAACTTTATTGGCGCTTTAACTGAGGGGAAACTTCTGAAGGGTTTAACGTTGAGTGCGGAGATGCCTAAGAAAAGCAGATTTGGGTTTGGCGAGAAAGAGAAACAAGCAGAGGAAGAAAGATGAGTGACCAAGACGACCCAGTGGAGAAAATTGAAAAAATCTTAGAACTAATCGAAAAATATAAACGAGAGAGAGGTGAAACCAAAACCATACAAAAATTTGAAAAAGAATTCATAGCATGGGTAATATATCAAATGATTCGTTCTGATATTGTGGGAGAGTCATGAGTTTATGGTTGCTTTTGGTTCTTGCAGTTTTTGGAATGTTGCTTTGTCAAATAATGAGTTTTTACGCTTTAGAAATGGAGAAGCATGCCAATCCAGAATTGAACCCGCTTTATCCTTTTGTGGTTACTTTAGCGCTTATAGGAGCTTTTTTATCTGCAATTTGCTTAACCAAAATAGCGAGGGAGATTCAAAATGAAGAAGATTGAACGTGAAAGCGTTTTGTGTATATGGTATAATATTCCATGTCCAATTCGATTTGAGTTTCAACAAAGAGGTATAGTTAGTGAAATTGTGAAACCTAAATCGGAAACGGGGTCGCTATTTGGTGAGATGCTTTCATCATTGAAAGCTGTCATACCTCCCGATTTGCAGATACTTCCAGCATATTGCAATGTTTGTCCAATTCGAAAAGGGAAAGAGGAGAATAAAGTAGTGAGGGAACTTGATGGAGAAAAAAGAAGGAATCATAAAGAAAGTTGTAAGGAAGTTGAAGGAAGCGGTGAAATTCGCTAAAGATTTTACATGGTTTGTGATTGCGAAAATGGAGTGAATAGCGTATGAGTCTCGATAGAATCCTATTCAGCGAATTAAAACTTTTAAGTAAACAAATCAGCACAAAAGAACCCTTCTTCCGTGAAATTGCATGCCTTGGAAAAGAAGAAGCAGAATTTATCGCCTTTTGCCATATTATCAAATTATTCATCCCTAACGATAAGGAATTGCATAAGTTCTTGGATGAGACGATTATTCCTTCGTTTAAAATGTTGGGTATGGTTACTTGGAATAGGGATGTATTAACTGAAATGGGACTAAAGCTCGGTTATGCAAAAGAAAAAGGAACTTTACCGAAAGAATTGGAGGAACGCTTAGATGCAACAGCAACAGAAACAAGTGATAGACAATGACTTTGACATGTGCATCAAAGCATTCTTCGACCAACCCGCAACAATGATTCTAATAGTGGGTGACTGGAAAACTGGAAAAACTGACTTCTCACTACTTCTTGCCGAAAGAATGCTAAAATTGGGTATAGTTTCAAAAGTGGCAAGCAACATAGAAACTAAGGGCAACAGCATAACATTCATTTCCGACCTTCCAACATTGAGAGAATGGTTATACGGAGACAACATTCGAAAGCTATACATTTTTGACGAAGCTGGTTTACACGTTCATAGGAGACGCAGCATGTCCGCAAAGAACATAGCAGTCGTAACATTAATGCCAGAAATAAGCAAAGCACGGGCACGCCTAATCATGATACTGCATAACCTCGAAGGTTTCGACAAAGAATTAACTTCAACTGTCTGGTGTAAAGGTTTAATCGAAAAAGACAACAAATGCCACGCTAGATTTATCAGCTTCACCAAACCCCTACCCAACGGAGAATTCAGCATGGAATT
>Ga0078972_1012287_pt1 | contig 14803 bp, 12 predicted proteins | sample YelNatPaOPGAMG01_FD_67568 | JGI IMG/M metagenome (GOLD analysis project Ga0078972, IMG submission 67568) | Hot spring thermophilic microbial communities from Obsidian Pool, Yellowstone National Park, USA - OP-RAMG-01 (SPADES assembly) (version 2) | ecosystem: Environmental > Aquatic > Thermal... | reverse complement strand
CAAAATTATTAACATTATTATTAATAATTATTGAAATATTATTTTATAACAATTATATTAAAATAATATAATAAAATATAATGTAATGTCAATAGAAATTTAAAAATGAATATGATTTATAAATTTATAAATACATATAACTATCAAAAAATATGCAGCAATCCAAATAGACTGTACCCGAATAATGCTGTTATTGATGTAAGAATAGAACCAGCTATTACTTGGCTAATAGTATGTCTTTTTAATCTTACTCTAGCCCAACCAACAAGCGGGATAAATAATAATAAAAATAGCAGCCATTTACCAAAAAAAACATAATAAGTTATTGAAGTAAAAGTAATCCAGCTTGCATGAAAACTTATTTTCCAGAAATAAGTTATTATAGATAATAAAAAAGTAGTTAAAAAAGAAGTAAAAAATAGTGCTTTTAAAAAAACCGGTGCTTTAAAAATATAAAACACAAAAAATCCAAATAAATAACTTAAATTACTTACAATTAATGGTTTTAATCTATCCTCTCTTCTTGGAACATGTAAATCATTAATTAGCTTTTTTTTATATAGAAAGACTACAAATACAAAGGGTAATATACTTCCAAATAAAATACATATTGGTGTCCATATAGCTATTTGTTTGCCTGATTTAAGCATGAATATATTTATTATAAGATATGCTGGAATTGAAATATAAGAACCATCAAATATATATGATATGGTTTTTGCAAATTTATTAAGCTTCAATAATAATCCTTTTTTTAATTATATCTTTATTTATTTTTATTTATGTTAATTAAATCATCAAAAAATTCAATTGTTCCAAATAATCCCTTATTAGAAGGCCACCTAATTTCCTTTTCATTAAATGTCGTAATAATTTGTTTATCTTGGATGTTAATATTTATTTTTAAACTCTTATTTTTATCCCTACTTTTTAATATATTAACCAAACATATTGCTTTTTCTAAACCATCACCTCTTTTATAATTCCAAACTTCATCTGGTTGAGCTATTCTGAACTTATCATATATTGATTCATTAGGGATTTTTTCAAGTAAATTTATTATTTCATCTTCATTAAACTTTTCACAAGCCAAGATTGAAACAGGGTTTCTTTCAATAGCCGCCTTTAAAAAAGGTCTCCAGTCAGTTCTAGAAAAATCCCTAAATGCATAAAAAGCTAAATCAACTGTTTGGTTTTTATCTCTTATAGATTCTAAATAAGACATAATTTCTTCTCTACTCATCTCAGTAGTTATATTAATAGGCTCTTGGTTTGAAATAAAAATTTTATCATTCCCAGGAAGTTTCGGCTCTAAATAACAAAATTCTATTAAAGACGTCATTATTTCATTCTTTTTTGCATGAAAGCAATCAATCTCATCAATAAATTTAGTTAAACTGTTTTTATCATTAAAATTAATTTTTTTATTCCTAAAATATTCACTAAATTTATTTAAAATTATTTTGCCATTTATTGGTTCAGAATAAAATTCATATTCATCAATTTCTGATAAAAGCTGATCTAGTGTACTTTCGTTCACTTTAAAGCAACTAGATTTTTCATAATCATAAACCTTTTCAGCATTTATATATCTTTCTACACCATTATAAACCTGTTTTATCTGGAAGCATTGTTGAAGATGACTTTCCTGTCTTAAAAAATTACATAATATATCAAAATTTATGTCAGTTACTAAAAACTTCTTTAACTTTCTTTCAAATCTTTCATATTCTTTTTTATACATAGTTGCTTCTGGATATACAACATGCACAAATCCCGAACAATGTGATACAATGGTAATTTGTTCATTGCGCATAGCTCTTTGGGCTTTTGCAGTAAGTTCTGTTCCATTAAACCACATATTTTTAGTGACGACTCGCCTATTATTAGTTAAAATTCCATCTTTTATATCTATAAAATTTTGAGAATGAAGTGGGGTTGCCATCATAAATATATCTTGAAGTGGAATTTTGCATACTATAAATAAAGCAGCAGCATAAAGAGTTGATAATGATACGCACTCGCCTGCGCCTTTATCATGATTTTCTTTATACTTAAATGCTTCCATTGCTTCAACTGTTTCTGTCTTCCAGTAAGGAATCACATTTGAATCATACTTATCAATTCCAAAATGCTTTCTTATATCTATATCAAAATAATATTTATCACCTTCATATCCAAATAATGCATTGCTTTTTTTAATTATTTCTTCATCCATAAAAGAATTAAATCTTGAAAGTTCTTTTTCCTTTGTGGTAAGACCCCATGTTTCCAAATCAAGATTAAAATCAAAATTATCCATTATAAATTGCTTTAATCTCAAAACTCTTCTATAGGGAGTTAACTCATTAATATTTTTAAACCATGGATGTTCTTTCCAAGCCCAAACTCTTGGAGACATTATATTAGCCAATAACAGACTATATAAAAGTTCAGGAAATATAAAAATTTCCATATCCGATAAAGTAACGGAAGATGAATATTTCTCTATATCTTTGTCATTAATAATTTTATTAGCCATTCTAAAATTTCCTTTTAAAAATATATCTTTTAAATAATATAAAATAATAATACAATTATATATTAATAAGAGTTAAATTAAAGCATTACTAAAAATATCTGTAAGCATAATATAATTATTTTAAAAAATATATAACCTTTAATATTATTTTTTTAAAATTTTCGATATTTTGTTTTTTTGCTATTCCAACTATTTTAACTAATTTTAATTTTAATAAAGTGGATTGGAGGTTAAAATGAATCAACAAAATCTTAATTCAAATGTTGTATTAAATTCCAAAATCTCATTTTCTTATTTAAGGAAATTTAATACAGTAATGGCAATTCTTCATTTTATTCAGGCGATTTTAATGTTAGTTTTAGGTCTTGTGATAACAAATATAAAAAATTTCAGACTACCAGTAAATTATTATTATCTAACTTTTGATATGAGCAAAATGAAACTTGTATTAAGTACTGACACTACTATCGGGAGTATTCCTATTGGTGTATTTGTTTCTTTATTTTTATTTATGTCTGCAATTGCTCATTTTTTAGTAGTCCTTCCAAAAATAAATGATTTTTATAATTCCAGATTAAAGTTAGGAATCAATTATTTTAGATGGTTCGAGTATGCATTAAGTTCATCAGTTATGATAGTAATTATTTCAATGTTGTTTGGAGCAAGAGATATAGCAACCATTATTTCAATTATTGGTCTCAATGCTATAATGAATTTGCTCGGATTAATGATGGAAATTCATAATCAAACAACCCAAAAAACAAACTGGTCTTCCTTTATAATTGGTAGTATTGCAGGGGCTATACCTTGGATAGTTATTTTACTTTATTTCTTAGGTTCTGCCACAAAAAGTCCTGATGTTTTAAAACAAACCCCGTGGTTTGTATTTGCAATTTTTGGTACATACTTTGTTTTATTTAATTTATTCCCTATCAATATGGTTTTACAATATAAAAAGATAGGGAAATGGCAGGATTATCTTTATGGTGAGAGAGGCTATATTATATTAAGTTTAGTTGCAAAATCATTATTAGCTTGGCTAGTGTTTGCAGGCACATTACAACCTGCTTAAAATTTTATATAATTTTATAAAATAGAAATAAATATAATATTATAAATAAATTTATCATATAGCATTAATATATAATATTAATGCTATATGATATTACTTATATAATTTACTCTTTTAAAATTTAAGGATAGTTTTAAATTTTTTAAAAATAATAAATAACTTTAAGATAATATTGTTAATTTTTAATAATAAATTAATAATTTATTAAAAGAGCTGCCAATGAGAATAACAAAAAAAATATTTCTAGATCTTGCAATATGGATGATTGGTTTTGGTATTATAGTTGGTATAATATTTCCATTTTTTACTGCTGCATTTGGATTTGATCGCAAATTAGCATTTTCATTAAAGTATGTAATTGCTTGTATACTTGCTGGTATTTTAGTTGCTATTGTAAACTTTACTTTATCAAAAGTTGTTGTAGCAAACAGATTAAGATTATTAATATTAAAAATAAAATTAGTTCAAGATAAATTAATGAAATTAATTAAGAGCGGTAATTTAAAAGAATGTTCCCCAGAAGAATGCTACATTCCCGTAGATTCAAAGGATGAAATAGGAGAAACTTCAATTGCTTTTAATAATCTTGTAAATGTCCTTTTCTCATCAATTTCATTAGAAAAAACAATTCAAAATTACACAAAAATATTATCAAGCAATCTTGAATTAAAAAATTTAACTGAAAAAGCTTTATCTTTAATAATAGAATCAACCAAATCAATTGCGGGAGCTATAATGGTTGAAAAAGAAGGTGAGTTAATTGTTTTAAAATCTTATGCCATAAAAAATCCTGAGATTTTAAATAATAATCCAATTATTTTTGATATTTTAAAAACAGGTAATTTTAAATGTATTGAAGTACCTGAAGATATAGTTACTGACAGTTTGCTTGTTGATGTTAGACCTAAAGAAATAATTTTACAGCCTCTTAATTATAATAATATACCTATTGGCATCTTAGTTCTTGCAAAACCCATAAAATATTCTTATGAAGAATTAGGATTAATAGATATTTTTTCACAAAGTCTTTCAATAGCCCTAAATAATGCTATTATACACGAGCAAATTCAGAAACTTGCTGCTATTGATGCGTTAACAGGTTTGCTTAATAGAAGATACGGTATGATTCGATTAAAGGAAGAATACTCAAGGGCTTTGCGAACAGAAGGTTTCCTAGCAATAATTATGTTTGATATTGATTATTTTAAGAAGATAAATGATACGTATGGACATATTGCTGGAGATAGAGTTTTAATACATATTTCTAGACTTGCTAAGGGATTATTAAGAGAAGGAGATATATTTATAAGGTATGGTGGAGAAGAATTTTGTGTTGTTTTGCCTGGAGCTTCTTCGGAAGATGCTTATAAAATGGCTGAAAGAATTAGGATTGCAATTCAGGATAGCTCAGTATTTTATGCTGAATATGAACTTAAAGTAACAATAAGCTTGGGTATAGCTTCTTTCCCAGAATTAAGTGTAAAAGATGAGCAGGAGCTTTTAAAAGCTGCTGATGAAGCACTATATATCTCCAAAAATTCTGGAAGAAATAAAAGTTCAATTAGGTAATAGATAAAATTAATTATTGTATTTAATACCACTATATTTATATTATTTTCTTAAAGAAATTATATATAAAAGGTAAAAAAATTATTATAATTTATTATTATATATAAAAATTAAATATTAATATTTCGCAATATAAGTAAAAAATGGATGAGCAAATATTAGAAATAATTTCAGACACAGCAACAATTAATACACACTCTCATCATAGAGAAAATGAATTTTTTAATAATTTTAGCCTTGAGAAACTTTTAGAAAACACTTATGTAAGCTGGTGTGGTGTTAATTTTAATAATTCAGCGGAGGCACGTAAAAATTACTTAGATAAGGTGAGATTTAAATCATATTTTGTATGGCTTCAAAAATCATTAAAAGAGATATATCAAATAAAAGAGAACTTGACAGAAAAAAATTGGGATTATTACTCTAAAGTTATCAATAATTATCACCAAGATAATTCTTGGCATAAAAAGATTCTTAAAGATTATTGTAAATATGAGAAAATTATTTTAGATACATATTGGAATCCGGGTAGTAATAATAATGATCCAGAGTTATTTTCGCCAACATTTAGAATTAATCCACTATTTTTTGGGTATAGCAAGAATGCTTTTGACCATAACGATAATAATGTTTATAAATTATATGGCAAAGAGTTTAATGATGTTGAAGATTATATTATATTTATAAGAAGTTTGATAAAAGAAAAAATAAAAAGCGGATGTGTTGCAATTAAAAATGCTTTAGCTTACGATCGTAATTTGGATTTTGCAACAAGCAGTAAAGAAAAAGCTCAAAGGGTTTTTAAAAACAAAGATAATATCACTAAAGAGGATATTAGATTATTTCAGGATTTTATTTTTCAAGAAATATGTAATCTAGCAGCTGAGATAAAAATTCCAGTTCAAATTCATACAGGAATGGGCCAACTTGAAAAAACAAATGCACTAAATTTGTTATACATCATCAAATCAAATCCAGAAACAAAGTTTGTTTTATTTCATGGCAGTTTTCCCTGGACAGGTGACATAATAGGCTTGCTGCATACATATCAGAACGTTTATTGTGATATTTGTTGGCTTCCTATACTATCTGCAACAACTGCAGAATATGCTCTTCATCAAATGATTGAAGTTGGTACTTCTGATAAAATATTATGGGGTTGTGATACATGGACTTCTGAAGAAAGTTATGGGGCAAGAATAGCATTAAATAATGTTTTAGTCAGTGTTTTATCACAAAAAATTGAAAAAAAATATTTTGATATCGATGATGCAAAACATATTATTAAAAATATTCTTTATGAAAATCCTAAAAAACTCTATAATTTATAACTTGTCACTCAACATCTATCAAAGCATACTAGATAATTATTCAAATGGCTATTATAAAGGGTCTGAAAGAAAAAAAATTATTCCAACGATTTGGAAAGAAAGTATTTCAAATACAAAATAATTTTAATTTTTCTATTAATTCATCTGTATCTATAATCCAAGCATAATACTTCCCCAAAATCCTTATTTCAGCAGCATGATCCTCTTTATTAGAAGATATACAAGCATCTTCTACAACTGTACATAAATATCCTCTATCCCATGCTTGTCTAGTTGTTGATGATACACAAGCATCTGTAAGTCCACCAGTTAAAATAAGTCTTGAAATATTATTTGATCTTAAAATCAAATCCATTTCTGATGAACAAAAAGCACCACTTCCTGTTTTTAATACTATTATATCGTTTTCCTTTGGTTTAATTCTATCATCAATTAAGCTTGCTTCATCATCAATATGAAGAGTCCATCTTTTACCATAAATATCAATATTATCATCATCAACTAAATTTTTTTTAGCAGTTGGGGCAGCATCCGAAAAATTTTTGTCTAAAGATGCAATTCTAGTAAAAATTACTTTCATACTATTTTCTCTAAAAAAATTAATTAGCTTAATTAAATTAGGAATTACAATATTTTCACATCTATTATAATAATAATCATCTGAACCCCTTGAACTCCATTTCCCCGTATATTTATGTTGGGTCATATAATTTTGCATGTCTATTACCATAAGAGCAAGTTTTTGTTTTTCTAGATAGCTTTCTATTGAAATTTTATGTGGACCTTCTTTATTAAGTTTAAAATCATAATAATAGGAATTCATGGATCTCATTTTCTTCTCCAAAAATATTATTAATAAATAGTAATATTTTTACCTTATTTTTTAATTAATATTATTACAAGAATTATACGCAATCTAATTTAATATAATTTAAGATTGAATTTTTTTGAAGCCTTATTTTTAAAATTTAAAATTATTGTACTTTATAAGCTTTTAAAAAAACAAAAAAATAGTTATAGGGTTAATAAAGTAAAATTTTTTAAATTTTTCCTTAATTAAAGATAATATACTTTCTAATTTATTTCCCAAAAGTACTTAATTTAATATTAATACGAAATAAATTATATAATAAATTTATAATAGTTTATAATTAAATAATAAAATTAAAAATATTATTTTAAGATTTCTAAGATAAATTTTAGCTTAATTTTTAGTAACCTTGATTTTTAGCCAGATTTAGCCAGATATTATAAATTTAACATAGCCAAACATTTTAAATACTACTGTAACAATTGCGGCTGCCATAAGAATTCCTAAAAAAATATCTAGTAACGCTTTCTTTTTAGGAATACCAAAAATAAAAGCAATAATTGATCCCGTCCAAGCTCCAGTAGCGGGTAGAGGAATACCAACAAAAAAAGAAAGTGCAAAGCCAGAATATTTTTCAAATTTTTTATTGTATTTTTTTCTAGTTCTATTAAATAACCACGTAAAAAATCTATTCATTAAATTAAATTTTCGCATTAAAAATTTTGAAATAGATTCCAAGCCATAAACTAATATAATTGCTGGAATAAAGTTTCCAATTATTGAAATTATTAACGTACTATAAATATCTAATTTTAAACCACCTAAACCCAAAGGGATAGATGCCCTAAGTTCTCCAATTGGTGTTAAGGAAGTAAAAAAAACCGCTAAATATTTTCCTAAATTTGCTGATATATTTGCAATATTCATAAGTGGATAGTTTAATTTATTTTTATAAATTTTAAAATAATTATTTTAAAAAATTAAAGAAATTACAAAATTATCAATAATAATAAAATAGCATTAATATTAATTTTCTAAAATACTAAAAAACAATAAATAAGGGGATAATTATCTAAGAAATTTAAGAACTAATATAAAAACAACTTTATATCTTATTATTTTATATTGCTATATATTGCTATAATTGGTAATGGTTATTAAAATTTTTAAAAATTTAAATTATTTAAAAAAGATTTGCATTAAAAACATTAATTATATTTAATAATTATTATGGAAAAATTTTATCGTCATATATATTTAGACCATAGTGCAACAACACCTGTTTTACCAGAAGTGGCAAAAGCAGTTTATGATGCAATGACAATTTACTTTGGAAACGCATCTGAGCCGCATTCTTTTGGGGTTGATGCAAAAACAATTTTAGAGCAATCAAGAATCACTATTGCCCAAGCTATTAATTGTAGCCCATCAGAAATAGTGTTTACAAGCGGGGGAACTGAAAGTGATAATATGGCTATTTTTGGTACTATAGAAGGTTATTATAAAAAAGGAAACCATATTATTACATCAGAAATTGAACACCCTGCCGTTCTTATGCCTATAAAAATACTTGAAAATGAGGGATTTGATGTCACTTATGTTCCTGTAGATAAAAATGGGATAGTAGATCCTCAAGATATTAGAAATGCAATAACTAATAAAACAATTTTAATATCAATTATGCATTCAAATAATATTGTGGGAGCACTGCAGCCAATAGAAGAAATCGGAAAAATTGCTAAAGAATATAATATAACTTTTCATAGCGATGCGGTACAAAGTTATATGAGCACTGAAATTGATGTAAATAAACTAAATGTGGATCTCTTATCTATTTCTGGACATAAAATTTATGCTCCAAAAGGAGTTGGTGCATTATATATAAGAAAAGGTACAAGAGTTGTTCCTCAAATATATGGTGGCGGTCAGGAAAAAGGAAGAAGATCAGGAACTGAAAACATTTCAGGAATTTTGGGTTTAGCAAAAGCAACCGAAATACTATTATCAAATTTTAATGAGAGAAATCAAAAAATCAAAAATTTAAGAGATTATTTAAGAGACGGAGTTTTACAAAATATTAATGATGTTTTATATAATGGTCATCCTGAAAAAAGGCTTCCAGGAAATTGTAATTTTACTTTTAAAAATATTGAAGCAAATGAAATTGTAAGTAGATTAAATGAATATGGAATTGCAATATCTGCTGGTTCAGCATGTAAAAGTGCTTCTTCTGAGGCAAGTACAACCTTGCTGGCAATGGGAATATGTCCAGAATATGCACGTAGCTCTGTTAGAATTACACTTGGGCTTGAAAACACAAAAGAAGAAATTGATTATTTATTAAATATATTGCCTGAAATTATAGCAAGCCTTAGGAGCAAAAATTTCTTAAATAATATTAAAAATGAAGACAAAGACAAGTACTTTATATTTTAATTTATTTTTTACTATTTACTTTGATTAATTTATTGGCTTTAATTATTTAGTTTTAATTATTATTTTAAGATATAAAATTGATAGAGTAGTTATTAAAATTATTATTAAAAATTTAGTAATATTAAGTTAGTATTAAGAATATTAAATTTAAATAAAAAAGAAAAAATGGAGGAAAAGTTGGCTGAGAATAAAAAGTTAGTTGAAGATGATATATTAAAAGCTTTATCTGAGGTATATGATCCTGAAATACCTATAAACATTGTTGATTTAGGTTTAATCTATAAAATTGACATAAATGATAATAATGATGTTAATGTAGATATGACTTTTACAACAATGGGTTGCCCAATGCATATGTACATAAAAGAACAAGCAAGAGATAGGTTAGAGCAAATTCCTGGCGTTGGAAAAGTAAATGTAAATTTGGTTTGGGAACCTAAATGGACTCCTGATAGAATCTCTAAAGAAGTTAGAGAAAGATTAAGCAACCCTGAAGAATCTGAATAATTTGCATAAAAATTTGCATAAAAAAATTTAATTTAAAATTTGCAAGTTTTATAAAGGAGATAAAATAAGTATTTTAAGAGTTTGTGCTGCCCAAATAAATCCTACTGTTGGTGATTTTGAAAATAATTTTAAATTAATCAAAGATGCAGTAAATAAAGCAAAAGAGTTTTACTGCGATATTATTGTTTTTCCTGAATTAGCACTTACTGGATATCCACCTGAAGATTTATTGCTTAAACCATCTTTTATAGAAAAAAATTTACAATATATTGAAAAAGTAAAAAGCCTTTCTAAAGATATAATTATAATTTGTGGATTTGTTGGGCAAGAAAATGAGATTTATAATTCTGCTGCTATTTTATTAGATAACAAAACTTTATTTGTTTATAATAAACAACATTTGCCTAACTATTCTGTATTTGACGAAGAAAGATATTTTCAAAAAGGAAGTATTAATAAAATTTTAGGAATTGATGACACTTTGATAGGCGTTAATATTTGTGAGGATATTTATTATTCTGAAGGTCCTGCAAAAATTCAATCAGTTTATGGAGGAGCTCAATTAATTATAAATATATCAGCATCTCCTTACCATATAGGTAAAGTTTTTGAGCGAGAAAAAATGCTACAAACGAGGGCAATTGATTGTAGGGCATGTTTTATGTATGTAAATCTTGTTGGTGGACAAGATGAACTTGTTTTCGATGGAAATTCTTTAATTATTGATGCAAATGGTAAAATTCTTGCAAGATGTAACCCCTTTAAAGAGGACTTACTTATTTTTGATATTGATCTACAGGAAATCGAATCAATAAGACTAAAAGATTCAAGGTATAAAAGCCAAAGATTAGAATATTTAAAATCAAACATTCGCATGCCAGAAATAATTAATACTAAGTCTTTTAATTTATTAAAAAAGCTAGAAAATAACAATACTAATAAAATTAAAATAGAAGATAGCCAAGAAAAACAAAAAAATATTAAGACATTAAGGTATTCAAATAAAAAAATTTATGGAGGGGCTAATTTTAGTGATTATAATAAATTAATTAGTTGTGAGGAAGAAGAAATTCTTGAAGCATTAATTTTAGGAACCAGGGATTATATTTATAAAAATAATTTTTCAAAAGCTGTCGTTGGATTAAGTGGAGGAGTTGATTCAGCATTAACTGTTTTTATTGCTGCAATGGCTATTGGAAGCAAAAATGTTACTGGGGTATTAATGCCATCCTTATATTCAAGCAAATCAAGCATTACTGATTCTAAGCAATTAATAAAAAACATAAAAATTAATTCAATGAAAATCGGTATCACTGATATATATAACTGCTATGTTAATACTCTTAAGGAAATATTTAAGACAGATGAAATTAATTTAACAAAAGAAAATATTCAAGCAAGAATAAGAGGAAATATCTTAATGGCACTTTCTAATGAATTTGGGTGGCTTGTTCTTTCTACTGGTAATAAAAGTGAGGCAAGTGTAGGTTACTGCACTTTATACGGAGATATGGCAGGAGGACTATCTCCAATTAAAGATATATATAAAACAAAAGTTTATGAAATTTGCAATTTTATAAATAAAAAATATAATAATGTCATTCCAGAAAACATAATAAAAAAAGCTCCTTCTGCAGAACTTAAGCCAAACCAAAAAGACCAAGATTCTCTTCCACCTTATGATTTATTAGATAAAATTATAAAAGCATATATTGAAGATGATATGGATTATAATTACATGGTAAATAATCTTGGGTTTCCTTCTGAGGTTGTAAAAAAAGTTATGCACTTAATTGATATAAGTGAATATAAAAGAAGACAAAGTTCCCCTGGAATTAAAATTACACCTAGAGCATTTGGAAAAGATAGAAGATATCCTATAACAAATAAATTTAAATAAAAAAATTTTAATTAATTTTTATATTAATGTTTGTATTATTTTATATTAATTTTAATTTTATTATTATCTGCAAACTATAATGAAAAATATAATTTTACTTTCTAAGAATAAAAATACAATACAAGAAATAATAAATATTTTAAAGGATAACTATAATATATTTTGTAAAAATTTAAGTGATTTTTCTTATTTTTCACAAAAAGATTCTGACTTTATTGATGAAAAAAAAATAAAAGAAGCCGAGCTACTTATTATTGATATTTCAAACTTTGATTTTATAGAAATCACTCAAAATAAATTTTTTAATAAAGAGAGTAATTCTTCTTATTTTTCCTATCCGGAATCATTCGAGTATCCTAAATTAGAAAGTTCACTTAATTTTAAAAAAAATTTTTTAAGTTTAAGTGAAAAAAAATATTCACAAAATTTAGATCTTAAATTATTTGAAGACTTAAAAAATATACAAATTCCAAAAGTCTTAATAATTAGTAATAGTCAAAAACAACAACTATTTGAGCTACTAGCTGAAAATTATAATAAATTTGAAGATATAATATTATTAAACCATTTAAATGAAGAACTTTTATTTAAGGTTTCATTAATTTTAAATACATATAACTCCAACACCACTAAAGATACAATTATTATAAAAGATATGGTAATTAATTTAGCAAAATATGAACTTTCTATAAAAGGACAAATCATTGAATTAACATTTAAAGAATTTGAATTATTAAAATATTTAGTTAACAATGAGGATAAGGTATTTTCAAGAAATATTCTTTTGTCTAAAATTTGGGGTTATGACTTTTATGGTGGTAATAGAACTGTTGATGTTCACATGAGAAGAATAAGATCAAAATTACCATATCCCTACGATCAAATGCTTAAAACAATAAGAAATGTTGGTTATATGTTTTCTCAAAAAATATAATAGAGAAATTTATTTTTGCTTTCCAAAAAAATTTAACATAAATTTAACATTTATTTAACTTATTTGAAATATAATTAATTTAATATAAATTTTTATAAATAAAAAAGATAAAAATGTAATTAATAAAAAATAATAAATAAAGTTTTTAGAAATAATGTTTTAAAATTTTAAAAATATACTAAGAAATAAAAAAGCATTATAAATTAAATAATAATTAAAATATATTACTAAAAAGGAGAAGTAAGAAAGAAATGATGGAAGATAAAAAATTAGATGAAATGAAAGAATATGTATTAAAAAAAGCAAAAGATAACCATATTAAATTTATAAGATTATGGTTTACTGATGTACAAGGAATGCTAAAAAGTTTTTCAATTACCGTTGAAGAACTTGAGGGGGCTTTAAGTGAAGGAATGGGGTTTGATGGTTCATCAATTGAAGGATTTTCCCGTATAGAAGAAAGTGATATGATTGCGCTGCCAGACCCATCAACTTTTCAAATTCTTCCTTGGAGGCCTGCTGAAAGTGGTGTTGCAAGAATGTTTTGTGACATAATGGAACCTAATGGCAAGCATTTTGAAGGTGACCCAAGGTGGGTATTAAAAAGAAATTTAATGAAAGCAAAAGAAATGGGTTATACATTTTATGTAGGACCTGAGCTTGAATATTTTTACTTTAAAAGTGATAAGGGCAATCCTGAAGTCTTAGATCATGGTGGTTATTTTGATTTAACAACCCTAGATGTTGCAAGCGATTTAAGAAGAGAAACTATTCTATATTTAGATGCATTAGGAATAGGAGTTGAATATTCTCATCATGAAGTTGCTCCATCACAACATGAAATTGATTTAAGATATGCTGACGCTTTAACAATGGCTGATAGTGCTATGACTTATAGAATAGTTGTTAAGGAAATTGCGCTTAGACATAATGTTTATGCCACATTCATGCCTAAACCATTATTTGGAGAAAATGGGAGCGGAATGCATGTTCATCAATCTTTATTTAAAGGTGATAAAAACGCTTTCTTTGATCCTAATGATAAGTATTGTTTATCAAGTGAAGCAAAAAGTTATATTGCAGGCTTACTAAAACATTGCAAAGAATTTGTTGCTATTACTAATCAATGGGTTAATTCATATAAAAGACTTGTTCCAGGATATGAAGCTCCTGTTTACATTTCTTGGGCAAGAAGAAATAGATCAACTCTTATAAGAGTACCACAATATAAACCAGGTAAAGAAAAGGCAACAAGAATTGAGTTTAGATGCCCTGACCCTGCTTGTAATCCTTATTTAGCATTTAGTGTAATGCTAGCTGCTGGATTAGAAGGAATAAAAAACAAATACCCATTAAGAGAACCAATTGAGGAAAATATTTTTGAAATGGATTATAAAATGCGAGAAAAAGCTGGTATTGAAACACTACCAAATAACTTATACGAAGCAGTAAGTAATTTAGAAAATAGTAAACTAATGAGAGAAGCTCTAGGTGAACATATTTTTACAAAATTTATTGAAAATAAAAAAATTGAGTGGGATAGGTATAGAACTTTTGTAACAAATTATGAAATAGAAAATTATTTACCAATTTTATAAAAATAAAAAATTATATTTTATATTATTTAAATTTTAATTAAATTGTACTATCTAAGCTTGGTGTTTACAGTTTTTATAATAAAAGTAAAAAGATAACAAATATTTTAAAAAATATAATTTTTTT
>Ga0078972_1012285_pt1 | contig 14805 bp, 14 predicted proteins | sample YelNatPaOPGAMG01_FD_67568 | JGI IMG/M metagenome (GOLD analysis project Ga0078972, IMG submission 67568) | Hot spring thermophilic microbial communities from Obsidian Pool, Yellowstone National Park, USA - OP-RAMG-01 (SPADES assembly) (version 2) | ecosystem: Environmental > Aquatic > Thermal... | reverse complement strand
TTGGAAAGAAAACAGGATAGTTCTCTTAAAATTGGTATGAGATCAAAACAAGGCTTCAGTAAAACAAAAATACCTGAGATAAAGTTTATGTATTGCCCTGGTTATCCAGATATTGGGAGTTGTGAGGAATTAAATGAGAGTAACAGAAGACCCAAAGACAGACCGCCGATATATGCGGTTATTGCCATCGAAGAGGGTGAGCCAGACAAGGTGTGTTGGTGTGAAATTCCAGAAGGAGAATTCGATGAGGTATATTGTAGATCTGTTTGTCCCATTGTAGATATAAATGGTAACAGAATAGAGTTTATAAATAATACAAGAGTCAGGTATTTCAATCCAATTAAGAAGTAATTCAGAGGTAAGTATTAAGTGATTAATAGAGTTTTCGTAATTGTTTTGCTTTTAGTGATTTGTAATTGTTCGTGTGAGGAGAAAATTAACGGCAGTAAAGATGCTGGAGTAGATACTGGGATTGTATGTGGTAATGGGTATTATCCATCATTTGATTATCAATGTAAAGGGAATACAGGTTGCAAAGAGATAAACAGTGGGTTATGCACCTGCAGGTGCGTAATGTGTGAGGATGAGAGGTGTGTATCAATGTCCTGCGGAGATGAAAAGTGTAGATTAGATGGAGGAGTTGATGTTGAGGTTGGGGATTTGGGGATTGGAGATTTTGAGACACTATTTTTAAGAGGTGTGTCTTATGAACAGTGATTATTGCCATCTGTAACTTAATGATTACAATTCTGTGTTAATTTTTAGTGAATTTGGTCATAAATACTGCTATATTTCTCTGACATTTTTTGGGTGAAGGAGAAATTTGAGTATCCTGAAATAGATAGTACTTTTTGTCTTTTCCGATGGAAATCAGAAATCTCATAAAGAGGATAACCAGCATACTCTATATCAAGCCTTCAGAGCTGCTATTAACCCTCAAGGGTGAATATGGACTTTTCATCTTTATAGTAAATCTGGTATATACATTTGCCTTCGACCTACCCATATATTACATTTATAAAAAAGAGGGTTTCTTTTCTTCTTCATTTCTTCTGCGATCCTACATCCTCACGCTCCTTTTGAACATGGCCGTCTTCTTCTCCCTCTCCCTCTTCAGGTGTATATTTTATATCTCCCTGCCCCTTCTATTCCTCATCTCAGCCATAACCACATTCCTGATTGTCAATTTTAAGGTAACTCTGAATATGAATGCCGTGGCCTTAGTCTTTGAGACCAATCTTCACGAGGCATCCGGGGTGGCGGGGAGGGAGATGATAATCTTCATAATCATTTCCCTCATAATATCACTTGTAATCTTTTTCGTATTCTACAAAATTGCAAACAACAGGGATAAGCATATCAGTCACGATAATCTCTTTCACTCTCTTCTGGACTGTACCTCCATTGAATCTGAGGCAATAGACAGGAGTTTGAGTCTCTGCAGGGAGATAAAGGAGTAGTTATGGAGGGTGAAAACAAAGAGACACTCCTTTTAAGAATTACTCAGGAGATTGACAGGGTCTTTATAATCTCTGATACTCACTTCTTTCACAGCAATATACTTTTATACGAGCCCACAAGGATGGTCTATCTCGATACCCATCAGAGTTTTGAGGAGTTTTTAGTAGATAACTGGAATGATACAATCACTGACAGGGATATAGTGATTCACCTCGGAGACTTTGCCTTCAAGGAGGTTCAGAGGTTCACAGAAGACATAAGACTCAGGGGTGAAAAGATACTGATTGCAGGGAATCACGACCGCAGAAAGAAGAAAATCTCTTATCTTGAAAAGATATTCAATTATGTCATAAAGGACGGGACTATATTGATCCTTAGAACAGATGGCATAGAAGAGGTGCTCACAGGAGATAAGGCCGTAAACGGGATCATCCTTCAGCACGACGGCACAAATATCCTACTCAGTCATTATCCAGTATTTCAGTACGACGAGTATAATAACGAGAGAGTAGTGTTGTTGCATCGCTTTTATCAACATTACAACTGTCTACTCAATATACACGGGCATGTGCATTATAAAGACGAAGTACACTATGACCTTTTTAATGCGAGTGTAGAACGAATAGACTTCAAACCTATCAGACTAATCAGTATCATAAGTCAATGGAAAAAGTATACCTCCTCCGTGAAAAGATAGAATCGAATATAATCAGGTATTAGCAAGTCCTTCTTATTCGATGTATGTGCAACCTTTTATATCTCTGCCCGAAAGTCTTATAGAGACACTCTTGCCTATATCCACAGATACATTCTCGTTGTCTGCTGCCAGACCGTTGATCCTGCTCGCGAGGATATAGCAAGAAGAAAGCTAACCTGGACTGTTTTGACTACGATGGTTATCTTATTAGATGGACAAATTTTGTGGAATAGTCCGCCTGTGGTATTTTTTGTGCTTGAATGTGCAGGTTTTATAATGTATATTCTTCCTGTCAATGGGAAAGGTTCTATTTTATAGAGTAGATAAAGACAACTCCATTCGTATTGATAGATCCGAGAGTATAGAGGGAGTGACTATTCTCGAGGTGTTGAACTCCAATTCTGCGTCCGGGACAGATTCGATTGTATTCCTGAACAACAAAAAGACCGAGGACTTTACAAACACACTAAAAAAGGGTGATCTGTTATTTGTATTTACAAAGGATTAACTTATCAAGGAGGTTTTTTATGCCAGTACCATTTCCATCAGAGGAGTGGGTAGCAAAGTACAAAGAGGCGATCAATAACAACCCGGAGTACAAGGTCGCGGGCAAGGACTGGACCTATGGTGTGATTGCACTCGTATGCAAGGCAAAGCCACCTGTGCTGGATAAGGATATTGGCATCTGGCTCGATCTTGAAAAGGGTGTATGCAGGGATGCAAAGATAGTGACACCTGAGGAGGCAAACAAGGCTCCATTCTGCATCACCGGGGAATATGACAGATGGAAGGCGGTCATCAAGGGAGAGCTCGAGCCAATAAAAGGGATGATGCAGGGGAAACTGAAACTGAAAGGGAACCTCCCGACTATTGTGCGGTTTGTAAAGGCGGCACAGGAGCTGGTGAAGGCAACAAACAGTATTGATACCAAATTCTTAGATGAATGAGGTCATACGATGGCTTATTCAAAGGAACTGAACTTTATACACTACTCCCCTACGAAGATTATATACGGCTTCGGGGTAGTAAAGGATGCCCCGGTGGAGTTGAATGCCCTTGGATGCAAACGGGCACTCCTTGTTGCCGATAAGGATTTGAGTACCAATACGGACATTGTAAAGAGGGTGAAGGAGTATCTGGGAGAGAATTGTGCAGGTGTGTATGACGAGGTATTGCCTGATAGCGGGCTGCACATTGTAGATAAGGGGGCAGAGATTGGAAGGAGTCTCGGTGCTGATTCTGTCGTAAGCCTCGGTGGTGGCTCGGCTATAGATACCGCCAAGGGGATTGCCATTCTACTCAAAGAGGGCGGGAGGATATCGGATTACGAAGGTTTTCAGATGCTCTCGAGGAAGCAGACACCCCATATAGCGATTCCAACTACCTGCGGGACGGGCTCGGAGGTTACTTATGTAGCAGTAATTAAGGACTGGGAGAATCACAGAAAGCTCCTGTTTGGGGACTACAATATCATCCCCGATGTGGCAATTCTGGATCCGGAACTCCTGAAGACGCTCCCTCCAAAACTCGTGGCTGCAACTGCTATGGATGCCCTGACCCACGCCATAGAGGCAATTACATCACCCCAGAGAGAGCCCGTAGCTGATGGTCTGGGACTCTATGCAATCAGACTAATAAAGGATAATATCATAGGTGCCACGAAAGGGGATATGGAGAAGAGGGGGATGCTCCTTCTGGCCTCCAATATGGCAGGGATTGCCTTCTCTAATGCTCAGGTGGGGCTCGCCCACGCAATAGCCCATACAATAGGTGCCAGATATAGGATACACCACGGACTTGCAAACTCCATAGTGCTACCGTATGTGATGAAATTCAATAATTCAGTCGTCTTCGAAGAGCAGGCGATGATCGCCGATGCCCTCGGGATTAGAGGTGTTGAGGACAAAACCCAACTGGGGCTTATAGCATCAGATGCAGTACTAAAACTCGCCACTGAGTGCGGGCTCCCGACCCGATTGAGAGATGTGAATGTACCCGAGAGCGAACTTGTGGAGTGTGCGGAGATCGCCTTAACCGACGGGGCAATAGTCTACAACGGCAGACCCGTCTCCGATGCCTCAGAGGTTCTGGAGGTATTGAAGGCGGCATATTGATCTGGGCAGAATTCTTTACAAAACTGACAACCCCTGCAGGATACAGAGAGACCCTGTAGTATTTTAAAAGTGCAATGTAAAATCCTCCATTTTGTGCAATTAAACAATCACATTTTGTTAGAATAACTGGATATTTTACAAAAATGTGTAGTTAATTATGCAAATATGCGAATTTTTTATTGACATTATGTAATTGCAGGTATAAGGAGGGGCAATATGGAGGTGAGGATGAAGAGAGATGAGATATTAAAGACATTGAAGAAAGAGGGCGTAAAGTTCTTGAGATTACAGTTTACAGATATACTCGGGATAAACAAGAATGTGGAGGTGCCACCTAAGCAGTTCGAGAAGGCACTGGATGGGGAGATAATGTTTGATGGCTCTTCAATCGAGGGTTTTGCCCGAATAGAGGAATCAGATATGATTCTGGTGCCTGACCTGAATACATTTGTGATATTCCCCTGGGAGGAGAAAGGAGGGAGAGTAGCAAGGCTCATATGCGATATTTACAGGCCTGATGGTAGCCCCTTTGAAGGGTGCACAAGAAACGCCCTGAAGAAAATTGTAGAGAGGGTTAAGAAGGCGGGCTACACCCCTATGGCGGGAACCGAGATGGAGTTCTTCCTCTTTCAGACAGATTCAGAGGGTAAGCCGACCACAAATACCCACGATGATGCAGGGTATTTCGATATGACACCCGTGGATAAAGGGGAGGAGGCGAGGCGGGCTATGATAAATGTGCTGGAGGGTATGGGGTTTGAGGTGGAGGCCGGGCATCACGAGGTTGCAAGGGGTCAACACGAGATAGACTTCAAGTACGACGAGTTCATAAAGACGGCGGATAATATATGCACCCTTAAGATTATTGTGCGGAAGGTGGCTCAGGACTTCAATCTCCATGCCACATTTATGCCCAAACCTGTCTTTGGAATTAATGGGAGTGGTATGCACACCCACCAGTCCCTCTTCAAGGGTAATAACAATGCCTTCTATGACCCGAAGGGGGAGTATCAGCTCTCGGATATAGCCTTTTACTACATAGGTGGTCTGATCGAGCACGCCCGGGAGATGTGTGCCATTACGAACCCTCTGATAAATTCATACAAGCGGCTCGTGCCCGGATATGAGGCTCCCACTCATATCGCCTGGGCAGAGAAGAACAGGTCCCCACTTCTGAGAGTACCCGCGAGGAGGGGTAGAGGCACCAGGGTTGAGTTCAGAATGCCCGACCCGTCCTGCAACCCCTATCTGGCACTCACAGTGATGCTTGCCTCCGGCTGGGATGGTGTTGAGAACAGGATTACGCCCCCACCACCTGTGAACAAGAACATCTACCGAATGAGTCTGAGGGAGCGCAGGAGATACAGAATAGGGGAGCTTCCGGGGAGTCTGAAAGAGGCACTGGATATATTCGAGCGGAGTAAACTTATGAAAGAGACTCTGGGCGAACATATCCATTACCATTTTCTTGACGCAAAACGGCAGGAATGGCATAATTATATCGGTTTTGTTCACCCATGGGAGATAAACAATTACCTTGGGACTTACTGATTTTTACAAACCCATATTTCCAAAGGTTAAGAGACTTACCACCGTCATAAACGACACTGCTGATATAATCAAATCTGCTATCGGCAGAAGAAGGGTTGAGAGGATTACGGACTTCGAGTTGTGCAAGAAACCGGTCCTCCTCATCTATGGTTTCGGGGCAAACAGGAGGGTGATGATGGTTCTCGAGGAGAGATTGAGGAGGGATGAGTTTGATGTATTCACTATCAATCTCGGAGGACTCTTTGAGGTCCTGCGTACGGATGGTATAGAGGAGACCGCCTCCTTTGTAAACATAAAAGTAAAGAGGCTTATAGAGAGATACAATCTCCCCCGAATCGCCATAGTGGGGCACTCTGAGGGCGGGATAATAGGGAGATATATGGTTCAGAGGCTTGGGGCTGACGAATATACCCACACACTAATCACCCTCGCATCCCCCCACAGGGGTACGCCCTTTGCGTATCTGGGACTTGTCTTCACGGGGTTTATCAGTCAGAACCTCTGGCAGCTCACCCCAAACTCAGCCTTCATCAGGGAGTTGAACTCCACAAAGTTTCCTGAGAATGTAAGATTTTGTGCCATATATTCAAAGGACGACCGCCTGATACCTTACCCCTACTCCATTCCAGAGCGGGAGAATATCCCCCATCTTGTGACGGTGGAGGTGGAGGGGATAGGTCACAACGGGTTTCTGTTTTATAAAAAGCCCTATCAGCACATACTCCGATTCTTGAAAGAGGCGCCGTTTGGCTACAATGAATAAGATAATTATCGCCACAAGGAACAGAGGTAAGACTGAGGAGATAAGGGAGATACTCGCGGATTTAAATATACCCATATCGGACCTCAATGATGAAGGCATAGGCATAGACATAGATGAGAATGGGGAGAGTTATAAAGAGAATGCCCTGATAAAGGCGAGGGAGATTTACAGATTGACCCAGAGAGTAGTTATCTCTGATGACTCGGGACTGGAGGTAGACGCCCTCGGTGGCAGACCCGGAATTCACTCGGCCAGATACGCAGAGGATTCAAAGAGGCGGATAGAGAAATTGCTGTCAGAGATGAAGGGGATCCCTTTTGAGCGTCGCAGGGCGAGGTTCAGATGTGTCGCCTGCTTATTCATCAACGAAAGTAGATACGAATTCTTTGAGGGGACTATCGAGGGTTATATCTCTGAGGAGCCAAAGGGTGAAAATGGGTTTGGATTTGACCCTGTATTCTTTTTGAAGGAATATAACAGGACTATGGCTGAGATACCCATTGAGGAAAAAAACAGGATAAGTCATCGAGCCAGAGCATTCCACAAATTGAGAGAGTTTATTATAAGGAATAGGCCCATCTGACATCATGCAGGCAAAATCTCTCCTCTCAATTATGTGGACTGGGTAATCGGTCGGACTAAACTTCCTATAGTGACTGCAGACAACTTAGCACCGCAACTCCCTAAATAACGGCTCTTCGACTAACAACTCATAGACTAACGACTTGACCCTTCCAGACTATTATTTCTTCTTTTTCAGCCTATCCTTCAATCTGGAGAGGAAGTTAAGTGCCTCGAGTGGTGTGAGGTTGTTTATATCTACTGCCTCTATTTCATCGAGGATATCGTTCTTTGTATCCGTATGAAATAGACTGAGCTGGGCTGTATCATTCTTCTTTTTGGACCTGGATAGCCTGGGCCTGCCGATGTCATCGAACTCCGCCTCCATAAGGTTCTTCAATATCTCGTAGGCCCTGTCTATTACATCCTGTGGGATACCAGCGAGCCGTGCCACCTGAATACCATACGAGAGGCTGGTGCCTCCAGGGACGAGTTTGTAGAGGAAGATTATCTCCTTGTTGAACTCGTGGACAGAGACGGAGAAGTTCTTTATCCGCGGTTTGGTGAGGCTCAGATCTGTTAGTTCGTGATAGTGTGTGGCAAATATGGTCCTTGCACCGATTCGGTCGTGTATATCCTCTGCGATTGCCCAGGCGATTGAGATTCCATCGAATGTAGAGGTACCTCTTCCCACCTCATCGAGCAAAATCAGAGATCTGCGAGTTGCCTTCTTCAGGATCGTCCCCACCTCTACCATCTCCACCATAAAGGTGGAGAGTCCTCTCGAGAGGAAGTCACTCGCCCCGACCCTCGTAAATACCCTGTCCACAATACCTATCCTCGCCTTCGAAGCGGGTACGAAGCTCCCCATCTGTGCCAGAATCACAATATGAGCCGTCATTCGCATAAGTGTGGATTTCCCCGCCATATTCGGGCCAGTGACTATCATTATCTGGGTGTTTTCGGTGTTGAGTTTTATGTCATTCGGGACATATTTACTGTATCCAACGATCTTTGATAGAACCGGGTGCCTCGCATCAAAGAGCTCAATCACCGTCTCTTCTGTAAGCTCTGGCCTTGTATAGTTCTCTTCGAGGGATACAAGAGCGAGGGATATGAGGGCATCCAGCATAGCAATACCCTCCGCCGTCCTCTCTATCCTCGGTAACTCCCTTGAGATCTCCTCGAGAGTATTCAAGAATATGTCATATTCTAAGGCCTTCCGACGATCATCGGAGCTCAAGACCTTCTCCTCCAGGTTCTTCAACTCCTCGGTGATAAACCTCTCTGCATTCACCATTGTCTGTTTTCTTATATAGTCCTGGGGTACAAGGTGCAGGTTCGGCTTGGTTACCTCGATGAAATACCCGAAGACCTTGTTGTATCTCACCTTAAGAGAACCTATCCCGGTTCGCGCCCTCTCCCGTTCCTCAATGCCAGCGATAATGGACTTCAGGTCCCTGCTTATCCTTATGAGTTCATCGAGCTCCTCACTGTTTCCCGGCTTGATTATCCCTCCCTCATTGATAGCTGTGGGCGGATCATCTACTATCCGCCTGTCAATCAGTTCGAATATGTCAGTTAGAGTGTCAATTCTGCTATCTATGTCCCTGAAGATGTCGGATTTGAGCCTTGAGACAATCTTCTTTATCTCCCCTACAGGGCGGATGCTGTTCTTTATGGCAATCAGGTCCTTCGGGTTTGCGTGTCTGTAAACAACTCGGGATGAGATCCTCTCCAGATCCGCTATCTCACGAATCAGTTTGACGAGGTTCTGCATACTGATCGTATCACCCCGGAGCTCGTCTATGGCATCATACCTCCGATTTATCTCTGCTATATCTATGAGCGGATACTGGAGCCACCGCCTGAGCATCCTTGAACCCATAGCAGAACTCGTACGGTCTATAACCCAGAAGAGAGAGCCGTATTTCTTTTTATCGAGGGAGTTGTTGAATATCTCAAGGTTTCTCTGACAGGTCTCGTCGAGATAAAGGTAGGAATATGAGTCAATCCTCACAGGCTCCCGTATTATCGAGACCTGTCGTTTCTGCATCGACTCCACATAACCTATTATACCCATTACAGCGTCTCTGACTGCACCTCGTAAATCCGGGAGGGGCATATCCTTCTCGCCCTCAAAAAAGAGGGATTCGCTTACCGTAGAGACCGGGAGATTCTCTCTCTTCAAAAGCCCCTTTAGATTCTCAAAGGACTCCTTATCCGGTATAAGGATCTCCCTCGGCTCCATCATCCTGATCCTGTCCAGAAGCTCCTCTGTATCAAGACCTTCAGCCACAAAGAGATCACCTGTGGAGGCATCGAAAAAGGCTACAGAAAACCTCTCTTCACTCTTAACTATGGCAGATATGAAGTTGAACCTGTCTGATTCGAGGGTGTCGGTGTCAAGCACCATACCTGGAGTGACCACGCGGGTCACCTGTCGCTTTACAATCCCCTTTGCAAACCGCGGGTCCTCCACCTGATCACAGATGGCAATCTTGTAGCCCATATCGAGGAGTTTGTTTATGTAAAACTTCGCAGAATGATGGGGAACTCCGCACATCGGAATTCGGTCATTCCCCTTCGTGCGGGAGGTGAGGGTCAGGTTGAGGAGTCTTGAGACATTTATTGCATCCTCCAGAAACATCTCATAAAAATCCCCGAGCCTGAAGAAGAGGATACAGTCAGGGTACTGGGCTTTGGTCTGGAGGTACTGTTGCATCATCGGAGTAATAGAGGATTCGTTTAAGAGATTTTTATCTTCCAGCATACTCAAACACCCGAAATGTCCCCATCTGATTAACACCAATTTATCAATCCTTCAAGAAATAACATTTTCACACTCGTAAGGTTTAGTGAATTGGGCGATCAGCCAATCGCCCCTACATATCTTGAAACCTGAAACCCTGAACCTGAAACATTTCTAACCTAAAAAATGCCTCTACCTCTCCTACCCTTATACCTGATAACAACATCCTCCTCTGTATACACTGGGCTTACGGCTGACTTCATATCAGATTCATCAAATAACTCTTTGAGATATACCTTTCCCCCATATTTTTTAGGTCTACCTCTTCCCCTCTTCTCTTCCTTTTTATCTCCTTACAGCATATATGCCACTACATTCCCTTTTACCCTGCTAATTAAATGATTTCCTGTAGATAGCAAGGCGGTTCTTCCCTGTCGCATAATAGGCATCGGCAACAAAATAGTATGGTATCCGTATATCAAGTGACATTAACATCTCTATCATCTTATCCAGAAGTGTCCTGTTATCCCTATAAGGAATACCCATATTATCAGATAAGTTATACCTACAGGATGAAGAGCCACCCAGAGTATGTAAGGGATGAGTTTGTAGCTGAAGTGAGAGAGCAGATCAAGAATTACAGGAGATTTAAGAGACAAACAAACAGATGGGTAGACCTTGTTATAAAACACGCAAAACTTAAAATGAAAATCAAAGTAAAAATTCTGATAAATAGCCAAGAACTCGGTACTCTCAAGATTTTTAGTTCTGCTGTCAAGTTCAAAATCATATGGATTTTCTCTGCTTATTGAATTTATTATCTTTGAACCATTGAATCCACCATTAGTCACAGAATCTTTGCAATACAAGTCAGAAAATTGAGAGGCTTGAAACAGAAACCACAGTTATAGTATAATATGTCGGAGGCAGAGGATAGTCATGAAATACTCAATGATACTTTTGATTCTCCCTTTAGTTTTTTCACATATCAATGCAATCTATGGAGACACATCCTGCTATTCGACTACTAAAAGATTTTATAATGATTGTAGCGACTCCAGCGGCTTCTACCCGCCCAAAGCCGCTACATTTCTTACAGCGGGCTCGAAATCGCTGATGCTGATCAACACCAACTTTATGCTTCTTGTGTTCGATCTCGCCAACCCAGAACTGCCGAAGCAGATTGGTTCCCTTGTTATGCCTTTCCCGCTGAACTGCGGGCTGCCGTTTGGATGCAATGATCCTCACTTTCAATATGAGGACACGCTCTGGCCGGTTTCTGCATCTGCTATTGGCAACATCGGATACGCCTTCGCACCGCTAAACGGCTATGGGTGGGACCTGCTGAAGGTCTCAGTTTCTGGTACCAATGTAACACTGAACTGGTTCAATACCGGGTACCACCCTCCGGGCAACGGGGGACCCTACCTTTACGGTGCGCTCTTCACCGATGGCTTGCAGTTTTACCTCGTGGGGCAAATGCTGGATAACTCGAGCGTGGCTGCTGGCGATAAAAGTATCCGCATTTATTCATTGGGAGCCACACCCCCTGCGGATCTTTACAACTCCATCGGGCCTGGGGTGCGTATGCCGGTAGGGGGCGCTAACGATCCCGAGCCCTACAAATTGGCACCCCTGATTATGGGCAAGCACCAGTTCTTCGTGGCGAACGTAGGCTCCAAGCGCATCCTCATAGTGTACTCCACGGGGCTTTACCCTACCTCCAAAAACTGGATCGCGTTCTTCGATATCACCAACCCCATTAGCCCGATTCCGGCTGGCTTCATTAGCTATATCGCCGACCCCAACCTTTTCAACGGGGCTGTAGCATTCGAGGCTGAGGCGAACCGCTTCTGGGTGGCCAAAACGGCGGGTGGCAACGCAGCCACGGTGACGGTCTATGGCTACCAGCTCACGGAGGGGGGAGGGTCAGCTTCGCTGGTACAGATCGGCGGAGGTACCTGGCCTTTAGGCTCGCAAAGCGGCGCAGGTATCCCAGTGGTGGCATCTGGCCAGGAGCTTTTGGTGTTCGGGTGGATGCAGGTGGGGAAGGCGTTTGCGGTTTCCGCCTCGGGTCAGTTGTCCCCCTTGCCTGACAAGCCGGGTTACACCGATCTTTCGGTCAACCTGGAGGAGCCTTGCCAGTACTGGGACCTGGCCAGGGGGTACACGGGTTTGGGCGTGTTCCCGGGTTCCGACGGGGTCTATTTCTACCGCGGGGCTATGGTGGAGGGGCGGATGATTAGGGTTTCCTCAGAGTGTCTCAACTCCAGTACAACCGATGCTGGAACAGATATTGGTACTGATTCCATTGCTCAAGATATTGAAGAGACGAGAGACTTGCAGGGCACTTATGATATTAATGATTTATCTCCCTCGGATATGTCTGAAATCTCGGATATAAACACCGTAGATGGAGAGGGTAATACTGAATATGGATTGGATATATATGAGATTTCCGACATAGAGAGTGGCAATGATATGGAGATACTTGATACAAAAGAGAGATCTGATGAATCAGTGGATATTGAGGTAGGTCTGGATGAGGAATCACAATTGTCTGATGTCCCTTCGAGGGATATATCTGTCTACGATTTTAGTGACCATATAGAAGGAGAGGATAACGCATCTGGTTGCTCCTGTAATTTTGTTGAATAACAGGAGGAGGGTTTTATGAAGAGGAGAATCATTATTATTTCACTTTTTTCACTTTTACTTGCTAATTGTGATAGCAGTGTAAAGGAGATAGGTGTTAAGGACACGAATGGTTTTGGGGATGTTGTTTTTATTAATGATTTATCTAATAATATTTTGGTTGATGCATATTCTGATTATTACATAAATGGCGATAATATTGAGGGCGATGTATTAGGGGATTATGAAGGGGATGTTGAAGTTAATGATGTAGAGGGTGATGCAGAATATACCGAGAATGATGGTGTAGATGTTGGTGGGGATGTTAAGGATATCGGTAACGGTGGGTGTCAAAACTCCTGTGAATGCCCTGAAGGTTTTGTCTGTTTTGATAGAATCTGCCAGAGGTATGAGGATGTATTGATGTTCAATCCTATCTTCTGTTGTACATCAAATATCTGCCCACAGAATGCAAGGTGTGAATATATAGATGGAAGAAAAAGTACCTGTGGCTCAGTGGGTACAGATGGAGGTTTAGATCATACCGATGTTTCAGACATAAAAGATATAACTGAAGATGTCACAGATATCTCTTCAGACACAGGTTCTCAAGATACAGGTGTAATAAGTTGCGATGGTGGTATTATTACTGAAAATTTCTGGGACAGGAGCGATTGTCCTGGAGGGAGAGAGATTTGCCCCACAGGGAGGACATACAGGATAAACCGGTGGAGGTATAATGGAAGGGATTATCTCATATTCTCAAACTACACATCTGCAGATTTTTATGATGTTACTAATCCAGGGAATCCGATTCTCGCCTATTCGGGTTCACCTTATACACCATGGGGGCAGGACGAGTGTTGTCAACCCGATGACGACACTGAACAGTGGGACCTGGCGCTGCTGCCTGACAATACCCTTGGGCTCGGTATGTTTCAGAATTTTGGATGGGTGACATTCAGAGTAAATGTGAATGCCCAGGGGAAGATCACAGGATTTGAGACAATAAATAGATGCAGGATTCAGAAAAATTATATACCAACATCCCAGGGGGCAAGGAATGCCACTCTATTTTATGGGAATGGAGGCAGGATTTATGCAGTGGCAGCGTATATGAGCCTGTGTTCAGGCGGTGGAGATGGAAGTGTTGAGATTGCAGATATTACAGATCCTCGCAATCCCCAGGTTGTTTCCTCCTTACCTGATACGAGTGTTCAAGGTCTCTTACGAAGATTTGTTATAAACAATAGAACCTATATTATCACCAATGATTTATTCATAGACAAGATCTTAATATATGATGTAACAATTCCTTCATCTCCGACGAAGGTAACATCAATTGAACTATGTGATACATCTACAGTTTCAGCTATACATGACTTTGAAGTATCCGGAGAGAGATTATATGTTGTCTACAGACCCAATCAGTCAACATCTGTATCAGCATCCGTATATAATTTAAGGGACCCGGCCTCTCCACAGCGAATTTTCTATATAAACAACCTATCCTGGCAATATAGTAACATAACTGGTACAGGAGATTATGTTATCGTAAGTAATTCAAGTGGCTCTGTAAATGTTCCGGTAGTTGTTTATGATATAAATAATCCAGATAAACCTATATCATTCAATATTGAACCAGAATTGTATATGGCAGAAGCAGATACTGTTGTCCTTCAAAATTCAAACAGCCTCTTCTTTTACAGGGCAGCGTCGGCATATGCGAGTTTAACAAGGATACCTCTGGATTGTTTTAATAAATAAAAGATGAGAAGAAAGGCTCAGTAAAATGAAAAACTGTCAAATCCTTATTGAAAAAGTCCCGTATGATAGGAAAGTTGTAGTAATCCCTATGCCGAATCTGGTGAATTCTTTGATAACTTTCCTGTTGATTAAAGCGGGATAGATATTATAATCAGGTTTATGAAGGATTCAGGAAAGATTTTAGTCCTATTAGTTCTGTTTCTATGCTCGTGTGGGTGGTCGGGGAGAGAGAGGGTTATAGAAAAGGGCGGGAGTTTCTGCGATCTTTCTGATCTTTCGGCGTCTCAGGAGGGTAATTGTATTCACCTCAGATGGAGTTGTGAGGGCGGGGATAAGAGAGGGTTCAGAATAGAGAGAATTCCTGCTGTAGAAAATCCATACCTAAAGAAGGTCGAGTTTACGACCGAGAATACGGATTATTCAGACTGCGATGTGATGCCGGGGATTACTTATCAGTATTCACTTTCCCTGGAGGGTAAATCCACAGATGGGATATCCATAATTA
>Ga0078972_1012284_pt1 | contig 14806 bp, 17 predicted proteins | sample YelNatPaOPGAMG01_FD_67568 | JGI IMG/M metagenome (GOLD analysis project Ga0078972, IMG submission 67568) | Hot spring thermophilic microbial communities from Obsidian Pool, Yellowstone National Park, USA - OP-RAMG-01 (SPADES assembly) (version 2) | ecosystem: Environmental > Aquatic > Thermal... | reverse complement strand
ACGTGATCTACGTTATGTGGGTTCTGTTTGGAAGCGTAGGCGGTTGGGGCCCGTGGTATCAATGGTTCCTTGGGCACAACATGGACCTTTGGGTCATGGCGCTTCCAGCTGCAGGAGTGCCATTACTTTTCAGCAGGTACGCTGAGTAGTGGTGCAGGGGGTGGGTTTCGACCCCTTGCTTGTGGTGCTCTTCCCGTCTGCCTCTTCTAAATTGTTGGTTTTCAACATTTGAGGCACCGTGAAATAATACATCGTTGCAGCTTGAAATAAGGTTTTCCTATTAACCCCTCAGAAGGTTTGACAACCCTACGCAACTGCGTGAGCTTCAGGTTTTACTCGTTTTCGGAGTCTTCGTCTCGGTCATAGACGCTGCGCGTTCTCTTTCCAAGACACTCGTCCACTTCTTCGTCTCCGTAGAGTTCGCGTGCAGTTTCCTCATCGTTCGGGCAAGCCTCCAAGAACTCCCGTGCATCCCAATATCGGTCTAGGATGGCTTGAGGGTCGCCTGCTTCCATCTCGTAGCCAACCCATTCCGCCTCACTCTCCGCACTTGCCCTTGAAGGCGCTTTCCTATGGGGTTCCTTGCGTTTCTTTTCTGGGTGAACGTTATGAATGCCGATAAGAACTAGGTAGCCGTGGTTTTGGAGAAATAAGCCTAGTTCAACTTCATCCTGCCAAACCTTCTCGGCGGGAACGGCTCCAACATACTTTAGCTTCTTGCCGTTCTCCTCTTTGTTGAAGGTCTTAACGTAAACATAAGCTCTTTTTCCACGTTTGAACACAGATGCGAGTATTTCAGTATCCATTCCAAATAGCACGAAACCTATGCTCCAAGATTCTCGCTTGGCATGCGGGAGCTTGGCAGGTTTGGGCTTCGCGGGCAAACAAGGGATTCCTTTTTCGTTCAGAAGCTTGTAGGCGGGGTAACCGCTCTTTATCTTTTCCAGCTCGTTTTCTGTGAGGCTGCATATGTAGTGCCTGCGTTTGTCCTTGAATTGGAGCACCTTGTAGTAGTTGACTTCCTTTCCGCTCTTCTGCCTGTAGCTGCCTGACGGAACCACGCAGAATGGCGGGTCAGTCGCAAGCTGCACCTACCATGTCCTCCCTGATGGACGGTCGCGGTCAAAGTAAGTGTACTTTCGCGCCCCCATTATATCACTATAACTTATAATCTGACTTACCTAAAAACCTATTTTTCCCACTTTTGACCGCAAACTTGCTCATGCTTTGACCGCGTGACCGCTTGGTTGCGGTTAATTTTGTCCGTCTGTGACCCTTCTCACCTGCATTTGACTCCAGATTGCATGAGATTTAATAATAGTGTTGTCCTTTCATCCTCTCAATTTACTCGTAAGGTCAATGCAACCTTTTGAATTTCATTAATGATACTTGGCATATCACCAGCCATTTTTCTCCCCTTTTCGATCAAGCTATAAACTCTTCCATGACTAGACCGAACACATTTTACCATGTTCTCTGCTTCCATAGCTGATAATTTCGTGTAAACAACGGTTGGGCTCATCCTGTCGCCGAATTTTCTCAGAATAGACTTATCAATCTGGTAAGCACTCATGGGTTGATGCTCTAGCATCTGCAGAATAACCAAGTCCAAGAAGGCTTTGAGCAAGCGTTCTTGAACATTTGGCTTAAAGTCCTCATTCAAATGCTTACGCACTCTCTTTATTAAAGGCTGGTAAACTTGCGAATAAGCCTGTGAATCCTGAAGACATGAGTTGTATAAAAGACTGATTGTTAAAATGTTCAATCCGAATAACTGTTTGACACAAATACTGCAAGTGGCATGTTTCGGCGATATTTAGTTTACATTGGTGAAGTTCTTGTTCGTAATCGTAATAGTGTTAGTGCTAATAATATGAATGCGTAAGAAATAATATAAAGACATACCGCCGAGTAGTTGCTGAAGGCCACTTGCCTGCAGAAAAAGCAGATGACAACTAAGCCGCCTTCAGTTGAAAAACCGGGGCTTACTGCTTCGGAGGCGTGTCACCGCCTAGCCCCAATTGAAGGGCAGAAAGAGAATAAACAAAAAAGAGAAGGTCTAAAGGAGTAGAAAATAAGATGGGAAAAGTAACTGTAACTGTTGGCGTACTATTGGTTGCAATATCGTTCATATCGCTTGTGTTAACACCAGTGACCGTATGGGCAGCTGGATCAAGCATAATCTGGGGCAACAATGACTCATTGGGGAAGACATATCAAACAAAGCAGGCGCAGCAAGCAGCAGCACAAGGCGCCATGAACTCATTTACTGCAAACAGCTACTTTTGGTGGGATGCCAACCTTTATGGTTCATTGACAACACAGAGTGAAATGCTGTCTGTGACCTATTCACAAGAGCAAAATTACGGTTGGAATACAGCTCTCTATATAGGCGACTCTATATTTCCGTCGAACCAATACCCTGGCCCGCCGCAGAATCTATGGCTTTACCCCAACGACTACGACATTACTCACCAGCAAATTTGGGATTTCTATATTGACATGGCAACAGGACAAGGTACTCATTACTTTGTTTTCCTCTGGTCATGCGGCTCAGCTAACTTTATAGGAGCGGGTCAACCTACCCAATATGGTCAAGCATGGGGAATGGCCTACTGCTGGACTAAGAAGGACGGCGGAATGATAAGCTCTGACGGATACGGCAATCCGTGGGGATCTGCAACATTCATAGGATTCCAGTATGGTTCACCAAACCTTGACCAAAAAGACCCAAATTACCCAAATGGAGGAACCTATAGCACGTTCCTTCAGCGATTCTATTACTGGGCAGTGCAACAACATAGACCCATAAATGACGCCTTAAACCGTGCAGCGCAAGACATCAGCGGTAATCCACAAGCAACATTGCAAAGTCTTAAGCTCAAAACAGGATACTACGTTCAAGGATTGTGGTCCTACATACGCGTTTTCGGCAATGGAAACATGGTAATACCCTACTAAAAGGAGGGAAGTGAAAAATGAATAATAAAAAAATCGTAGTCGTTGTGATTCTGGCAGCAATGCTAATGCTTTCTTTTGCTCGGGCACAGGGTGCAACTACTACGGAATTGCCCAATCAAAGCAAAGTGCTAAGCTTCCTTAACAAGGTAGTACAACTTGATACATCACAATACACCGTTGACCCAGTAAGCTATGCATTGGATTACCCAAGCGCCTATGGTGGTTTAGCTGTCGGAGACGGCGGACTAAATTTTACTTCGGCTAACAGCAAATTGTTCGTTTCTTACACAACCATAAACGATACCTTAGTTAATTGCCAGTTGACCATCTTTGGTGGTGCACCATCTTTTACTCAAAAGCCCGTGACCGTGCTTGATAATGCTAAAGGCTTTCTTGAGCGATACCAGAACTTTGCAAATGCCACCTACACCCAAGTAATGCCTGCCATGCTTGCTACGGTTGACGTAACGAAAAATGTTACAACCGTTTCTGGCAATGTAAAACTCGCTGTTTCAAATTCGGGGAATCTTACAACCATTGCTTGGATGTACACTTCTAACGGCGTTGATTTCCCACAGAAAGGCGTGACTCTTAACTTTGAAAACGATGTTTTCTACAGTTTTGGAGACAGCTGGAACCTTTACAAAGTAGGCAACGATAAATTGCAGATTTCTAAACAACAGGCTATAGACATCGCGATGCAGCAAGCGAAAAATTACACATTCCAAGTCTCACAGGGTCCAAACAACTACACTACCGTGAGCAACTTTACTATAGACGTTAACTTTACCGAAGCAACATTATCGGCAGGCGCTAGAGAACCGTTGACTCTGTATCCAATTTGGAACGTTCAGTTGTACTTTGACAAACTATACTACACCTACTACGGTATTCAAGCTGTAATCTGGGGAGACAATGGGCAACTGATTTTCTTTAATCCGACTGGCATGGGCGGCGCCTTACCTTTGAATAACACGCCGGCGAGTCCATCTGTTACGTCTTCTCCCTCACCATCGACTACTACTGCGGTCAGCGAGTTCCCGCCTCTATCAAACATTTTCACGGTTGTCGTTTTTGCGGTAATTGCAGCCGCCTTGATTGGCGTAACAATAGCTCTGAAGAAGAGACACAAATAAGCATAATTTCCTTCCTTTTTTTACTTTTGCTCATTTAAAAAGGATCAGTTTAGGTTGTTGACATTCCAGTGTTTTCTTATTACACGCCAGTATTCACTGTTCAACCTGCTCTTGAGGATGTAGTTAAAGAAGTGCGCGTCCACCAATTGACAATTAACGCGAATAAGGGTCTTACGATTCCTCTTTACAAATCCAAACATTCAATTTAGAGGCGTATGCTATGAGTTTGGGATAGCTATTGGATTGGCTGAATTCCACTTGGGAGTTCTCAAAAAGGCGGGTTTAATTTCGTTTGTTCGTGATGACAGAAATAAACGATTTTTCGCGTAAGTTTTCACAGAAGGAAATGAAGCTAATTTCCCGTCTAAGGCACGAAACATAATGGGAATTCTTAGGAAAATAAACTCGGAAAAAATAGTTTCTCACAGTGAATTAGCATCTCACCTTTCAATAACCTCTCAAGGGTTAACATGGTGAATGAACCGACTTAGAAAAAAGGAATAATACAAGAAAAAATGACGGCGGAGTTACCTGCTCTCTAAATGAAACATCCCTCTCAGTTTTTACCGTCTACTTTGCATCTTTGAACAACGGCATCGCAAACCTGCACAATCAAACTGCTTTTCGGTTCGATTGTGAAAACCTTTACGGCGAGTCGAAGGAGGATTGAGTGTTGCTTTGATTTTGGATAAGAGTGGTGATGGTCTGCTCTAGTCTTTGTAGTCGATGTTGAATTTCTAGCTCTCTTTCCACTGTTTTCTGCTCTAGCTCTTCAGCTAAGTTCTTGTCCAATATGTAGCCACAGAAACTACACCTCATACTTTCAGGCTGATTCTTTTTTTCGCATCGCGGGCACTTCTCAAGCCTGAAGTCGCGTCTAACCTCGTCTTTCTTTGCCAAGCCATGTAACTCCAGCACAGCTTCTTCTAGGTCTCTTGCTGAGAAGTGCACGTAGCGTCTGGTCATTTTTGAGCCTTGAACCCAGCCAGCGTATAGCTCAAGTTTGCTCTCGGTGAAGACCTTTGCCATAGCTGTCAAGCAAGAGTGCCTAAACAGATAAGGCCAGATATCCCGCTTCACATTGGCTCTTTTAGCAAGTGTTTTCAACAGTTTGCGCATGTAGTAGTAGCTGACGCAGTTGCCTTTCGAGTTGTTGCCAAGCGAAGCCCACAACGGAGCGTCAGCATCCTTGCTTTTGGGATGTTTTGCTATCCAGTCCAGCAGCGGTTTAGTGGAAACGACGAGGGGTATTCGTTTTATTCCAGTTTTTCCGTTCACCGTAATTATGCAGTAGTCTTGGTTGAACTGCACGCTCCCAACATTCATTGTTAAGAGTTCGCCGGGTCTGAGAGCCGCCTCAAAAATCACCGTCACTAAAGCCTTGTCACGTTCATTCTGCGCGGCGCAAATCATGGCGTTTAGTTCTTCGGGCGTTATGAGGGCTTCGGGTTTGACTCTTGAGTCTTTGTCGCCTTTGCCTATGACTATCCATGCGGCTTCGGGTGGAGTGGGGGCGGATTTGTCGCAGCGTCCAACTTTGGCGTACTGCACTAGCTTCTTGACTACTCGGCGCAGGTCGCTTTTTGTTGAGGACTTGTAGGGCTGCGTGTTTATCCAAGCAATCACTTTCTCGACATCTGCCCTCGTTGCCGAGGTCGCGTTGAGGGGGCAGCGTTTAGTGAGGGCGCAAACGTGATTTGCGTATTTTGCTACTCTTCCAGTTGACTGCCCTATGGCTTCGAGGTGAGCAACAAAACTTATGAGCATTTCTGCGTTTTCTAGTTGGGCGAGTCGGCGTTTGGCGCTTGCCAACCGTTTGGCGTAGTCGTGTATGTCCTTCACGCTATATTGGTTTCGCGGGAATTTAAAAGGCAGAACGCTGGGAAGGGCACCAGAAGTTGGGGTAGTGGTGCAGGGGGTGGGATTTGAACCCACGAACGCCTACGCGACAGGGTCCTAAGCCCTGCTCCTTTGACCAGACTTGGAGACCCCTGCAGGCGATTGCAGATCAGGTTTTGGGTTTAATATTCGTTTTTGTGAAAACATGTTTCTTGAACTCGCCACATTGGCAGTTTTTTGTTCCGCGTCGTTTGATGACTTTTTGTGCGATGCCAATGGTATTGTACGGTTGCGTGTATTTCGTTTGTGTGAGTTTTGTGGTTGTTTGTTCACGGTGTGATCATGTTGCGGTTTTAGTCAGCTTCTTGGAGTGTTTCGTTCCAGAAGTATCGCTTGGTGTAGCGTTCTAGCGAGGGCTTGGTGTCTTCGTAGAGTATGTCTAAGAGGAAACCGTGTTTCTTGGTTAGCATGTTTGCGTCTTTCCATATTTTTTCAGAAAGCTCATCGGCAGGCCACAGTCCCCATATGGTGTCGTCGGGGTGTTGGAAGCCAAAACCGTAGTCTTTTGGAAGGATGTAAGCGACCTTTGCAACGTTTTGTCCATATGTGTGAGGGTTGTTTTTCATGTAGTTCCAGAATCAGCGTAGGGCATCAAAGTGGGCTTCGGTCAGTATGCCGTAGGTTCCTGTTTTAGGGTAGTTGAAGACTACGATGTATTTTGCGCCGCTGTGGTAAGCCTTTGTCAGGTCATCGTAGAATTGTTCGGGCTCAGCAATATACGGTGGCTGCGTATATGTCCACGTGACTATCACGTCCCATTCTTTGCTGTGCGCGCTTGCGGCGCCTCGGCAAAGTGCGATTGTGATGGCTCTGCTGTGGTTCATGCCGAACTCGGCGAGGACGACGTCGTATCCTACTTCATAATCGAACCAGTATAGCCCGTAGTCTGCAGTGAACACGCGTGGGCTGGCGCAGGCGTAGTATTCGATGTGAGCGCTTAGGCGATCGACGTATTTTTCGGCTGCGGCGCTGTAGTTTTCTGCCTCGTGGATATAAGCGGTTGCGCCTTTGTCGAGCTGGTTTCCGCCAGGCTCGTCGTACCGGTAAACGCCTAAGAAGCGTTCGCCGTACTTTTCGCGGGCTTTAATTATCCAAACGTACGGTACATAATCATAACTTGTCGAGGAAGTGAATAGTATGATAAAGTGTAACCCTGCAGCGTATATGTAATCGCATGTGGCGTTCAGCGTCTTCTGGTCTAATGAGATTTCGGGTACTCCTATGACGAAGAGGTTCGTGAAGTCTGTGAACTACCCTACCCTGAAGGGTGAGGGCTTCCTGCTTCAACGGCCAGACTCGATCCCGCGCACACCCACAGCGGAGGCCTCGGCGTATGAGTCCGTTTCGATATAGCCCGTGTGAAAGGCGGGTTACGGAGGTCTCCACAGGCGTAAATTCGGCCTGTCCCATACCTACGTCAGAAAGCATATCGAAAGAAAAAAATAAGTATTTCGGCTTTCATCCCCCCAGCCTGAACGCTGGGGACTTCCCGCCGATAAGTTAACCTTGTCGACCAAAAGCTTCAGATCCTCAGCGCCGCCATAGGCATATTCCACGCCGACGTAGCATTGTGGCGGCGGCTACATCCACTTTGGAAGCACTACAACAGCGACGAGCGTCGCAGCAACAACTGCGATTACCGCAATCGCCATAAAAGCCTGACGGTTCAGCAATGCTTGACCACACTCAGAACGAAGAAATGCAGCGAACGCGTTATTAATAGTTACCGAACGCTGGTTTCAAAGCGTTTCTAAACGGGGATTGCAAGAAGGCATACGTTTCAACACTATGCAAGCTTTGCGCAGCAGGATCTATTCTTGAAAGCATGTTTCTTGTTTGCCAGTAGTTTTTCACGGCGCCGTATGCAGGAAAAAACCGTAAGCTCTTTATGCATAAATTCACCATGTTCACGGAGACGCGCACGCCTCGGTGGCCTAGCCTGGTGGGGCATCGCCTTGGTAAGGCGGTGGTCGCGGGTCCAAATCCCGCCCGAGGCTCTGTAACTTCTAGTTCTGGAACCCTTTCCATAGGGGATTTTTAAGGTCTCAGAATCCAGTGCTTTTGAAATGACAGATATACATAAATGTGCTAAGAAGCTTGATGCTGCGAAACGTAGGCTTCCTAGGTCCGCCTGGACCAATTATTGGAAGATTTCGGAATGACTCGCCATATGCCATGGCATAGTCTCTTCCGGTGAAGCCCCAGCTTGTTTCGCTTTCCTCAACTCCCACAAGCAAATCTGTAGCGTTCAAGTAGCAGACAAGCCTAAGCATTCCTGGCCCTATAGCCACTACGCGATTGATTTCTTGAGGGAGCGCAACTTTACGACCTAAAATGTCCTCTACATAGGTTTCAGGCGTTTTCCCCGGCGAAACATAAGATTTTACTGCAAAATAGGATAAAGCTGCGGCTACAACGATTACGGCCACTAGAAAGGCAGCTTGAATTTTTGTTAAACCTTTACTGCTCATTTCTTCTCCATCACAAACGGATATTCAAAGCTTGGCACGATGCCTCTCCCTACAAGGGCGTTAGAATTACCTAGGCATCCCAAACAAACAGCTTTGCCCTTAACGTATTCTATTCTAGTTTTCATTGCAAGTTCTCCACATTTTTCGCATTTGATGCTTTCAAAAATTGGAGCCTTTTCGATTTCTTTCACCTTCAACTCTTCGATTTTAAATTCACTTTCAGGAATGCTCATCATGTTGAACCCTATCTTAGTCCATGAACGGCTGAGCTTTTCGGAATCCTCCACTGTTCCTTCCCTTTTAATGACAACCTTTTCAAAGAGGTCTGTGGCTTCCTTTTTGAAGTATTTCTCCCTAAGCTTTTCAGAGTCAACGTAAACTCTAACGCCTCTCCAGTCGCCCCTTCTAACGATGGTTACAACGTTTTTCCCGGTGTCAAGGTAGATTAGGCTGTTGTTTCCAAGAGTACAGCCAGTAGCCACCTGCACTCCATCAGTAAAGCAGTTGTTGCACTCAACTATAGCGAGAATTTCCTCGCCGATGGTTTCCTTCTCACTAGCTCTTGCCAATCCCAGCCTTTCTAAAGCTATTTCAGACGCTCTCAAACCAAGAACAACAAATGGACAGACATGCCCATGAAATTCCTTTGCTTTCTCAACTAAAGCCTGGCTTACCATGCAAATCACGTATTACTTTTTTTAAGAAAAGTAATACTATAGATATAAATACTCACCGATGCCTCCGAGCAAATGTTTTAGATATTCAATTTTGTATTTTGTTTAAAATCCTGAAAACTTAATTGTGGTAACATCTTTAATAGATTCGATACGCCAAAAGCCTATGTCGCAACATGTAGACATCGTCGTAAGTGGTAGAGTAAAATACGGAAGAGAAAACTGAAAAAGTGAAGTGCCAATTTGCGGAGCGGAAGTTTCTTCAAGAGAAATTTACTTATGGTTCGGGCTTAAAGTCTGCGAAGACTGCTACTTTGAAAAAGCGTATCCTGTGAGAGCTTGTGATCCCATGGCTGTCCACGCTGCAAAAACTTTGAAAGCAACTGAAGTTAAACCAGAAGAAAGACTTACCGACGTCCAAAAAGCAATATTGAATCATGTTTTGTCGAGAGGAAAAACCACAATTGAAGAACTGTGTAACGAGTTGAAAATTTCCCGTCAGGAATTGGAAATTCAAATAGCGATACTGCGGCATCTGGAGCTGGTAAAGGAACGAAAAGAAGGAAAACGAATCTACATAGTTCCATTCCAAGCATAATAACTCCTTTGTGAACTTAGCGGTTTAGTCAGTTATGAAAAATGTTAAGGCAGCGACTTTTGAATCGTTTGAGAAAACTCTAAATATTGAAGAGCAGAACTATTGCTTCACGTCGCACATATTGAAGGGCTGAAGATTGGATAATGCTATTTTGAGAGTTAAAGATCTAAATGTGAAGTTTGACGGAGAAGAGGTTTTCATAGGTTTGTCTTTCAATGTTGATGAAGGAGAAGTTTTAGCGATTTTAGGGCCTAATGGTGCGGGAAAAACAACGTTGCTAAAGGCGTTGCTCGGGATTGTGCCTTATGAAGGAACAGTTGAGTGGCGAGAGGGAGTTAAGGTTGGCTATGTTCCGCAGAGGCTGCCTTTCATAAAGGATGTGCCTCTAAGCGTTAAAGAATTTTTCCGATTGAAAAATGCTTCTGAAAATGAAGCTATTGAAATTTTGAAGTCGATTGGCTTGGGCGAGGAAATTTTGGGGAAAAAGATTGGAGACCTGTCTTCTGGCCAGTTTCAAAGAATTTTGATTGGTTGGGCATTAGCTTCGGATCCTAATGTCTTACTTTTTGATGAGCCATTAGCGGGCATTGATATTGGCGGTCAAGAATCAGTTTACAACCTTTTGGAAAAGTTGAAAGAGGCAAAGAATTTGACGATTCTATTTGTCACCCATGAGTTGTCAGTAGTTTATAGATTAGCCGACAGGGTTCTTTGTTTGAACAAGAGAATGTTGTGCATGGGTGCGCCGAAAGAAAAGTTAACGCCGGAGGCGATTTCAAATCTTTACGCAAGCCCCATAAAGTTTTACCAGCATAAACACCAAGAAGGTGAAATCTCATGAGCCAGTTTCTTCTAAGTTTACTTTCTGGAATTTTCATTGGAGGAGCTGCCGGTTTCTTAGGCTCATTGATGCTGCCGAAAAGAATGTCTTTGGTGGCTGGTCCTTTAGGTCATTTGGCTTTGCCTGGAATCGCTTTAGCTTTGATTTACGGCTTTGATATTTCTCTGGGAGCCTTCCCATTTGTCATTTTAGGGATATTTTTAATTTGGCTTTTTGAAAGAAAGACAAAACTGCCAGCTGAAGCGTTGACAGCGGTTGTCTTCGCTACAGGCGTTGCAGTTGCCTTTTTCTTTTTGCCAATTGAACAGGCAGAAGCAGCTTTGGTTGGAGACATTTCAAGTGTTCACCTTGGCGATGCGGTTTTTGCCATTGCGATATGCGTGGCAATCTCTTTTGTAGTGGAAATAATCTATCCAAAAATGACTTTGATAAATGTCTCTGAGGATATAGCAAAATCCCAAAAAATTAATGTTGGAAAATACAACTTGGTTTATCTCTTGTTGATTGCCTTAATTGTCGCTTTAGGGGTGAAGGTTGTTGGTGGGCTTTTAACTGCTGCGATTGTGGCGATACCCGCTGTTACATCAAGAAACTTGGCTAAAAGCCTTGCTCAATACAAGTTTTTGGCTTTAATTTTTGGCATTTTAAGCTCCGCTGTGGGAATTTTCCTTTCTCAGTTTACCTCATTACCAGCTGGGCCGTTAATTATTGTCTCTAGTGCCTTCCTGTTTTTAATTTCCATATTCTTGAAAAGATGAAAAGAGCATTATGGCTTTGGGTTACTCTCAGAAGCTTGCGAAACGATGCATATGGGTCTTCCTTCGCTGAGGGCTTGGGCTGTTTTTCTTCTTGCTCTTTGGACGAGTCTCCATATGGTTCCTCTTGAAACTCCCATCCTTTGCCCAGCTTCTTCTTGCGATAATCCTTCTAAGTCAACCAGCCTAAAAGCTTCAAGTTCCGCCAATTCCAACAGTACTGGTTCTAAGCCTCGTGGTGGGTTAGGGGTAAAGCTGTTTGTTGGCGGCGTCATCCCTAACATTATGGGTTTTGGAAATCTGCCTCTTCTGCCATATCTAAGTCTTTGGCGCCACATTTTAATCACAGCTTATTTAGTAATCAGCATTTAATATGTTAGGGGGCTGTCGGCTTCTTCTAATACCCATTGTAAAGCCTGCTTTATGGCTTTTCTTGCGATGTTCTCTCGCTCGGTAAATGGTCCTTTGTTTTCTCGCTCTTTCTCTAGTAGCTTAAGCCATTTTCTTATTTCTTCCTCTGTCCGCATTTCTTTTTCCTCCTGCTCGTTCACTAATATTTGTTATGTCAAGCGGAACATTTATATATTTCTGTGCGCTTTCACATAATTGAAAATGTGCATAAACACATAATAGATTTAGAGGTGAAAAGAACATGGCATGGGGTTGGAGAAGTCGAGGCGGAGGATGGGCTGGACCGTGGCCTGGAAGAGGCCCATTTAGCTACTTGCCGCCATGGCAAAGACCAGGATGGATGTTTGGCTTTGGCAGAGGATTTGGCAGGTGGTGGGGCTACCCATATAACCCTTGGGTTTGCGCTAGGTTTCCGTGGCTTCCAAGATGGTGGTGGGCATATCCGCAATATGGATATGGACTACCATACGCTGGTTATGAGTTGCCCTATGCGGCTTACGGCTGGAGCTACTGGCATCCCTGGAACGCTTATGCCAATCCATACGCCGCCTATCCATCTTGGCACTTTCCAGCGCCATACATGAGATACTGATGAAGGAGCGAATTAAAAATGGCATGGCCAAGAAAAGGTAGAAGATACCAACGTTGGTGGGGTTACCCGCCTCAATATCCATATACATATCCGCCTGCACAAGTTCCACCGCAGCAATATCCTTATCCGCCGTATCCTTATCCGCCAATGTATCCGCCAGCCACGCCGCCAATGCCACAGTCTCCAGAAGATGAACTTGCAGCGCTAGAAGATTACAAAAAGGAGCTTGAAGACGAAAAAGCAAGCATAGAACAGGAAATCAGCGACGTAGAAGCAAGAATAAAAGAGTTGAAAGCAATGCTTGAAAAAGGCGGAGAACAACCACAAGGACCGTGAAAAGCTTTGAGTTTACCAATGAAACATTTCCAATGCGGCAACTGCGGACAAATAATAGAGACCCCACAAGGAGTCCCAAAGCCAGCCAACTGCCCAAGGTGCGGAGCACCAGCAATGATGATTCACAGGCTGGACAAGGGTCCGCCAGGAGGAAGAAGAGGCGGCAGAGGCGGAGGACCTCCATGGCAACGCTCACAGCCTTAGCTTCCCCTTTTTTAGTTTTCGAATTTTACCTAAATGTTAGGAGTTGATTTAGGATATGGGAAAGTTGAAGATAGCTGTTCCAACAAAAGCCTACGCTGGTCTAGAAGATACTGTTTCAGAAATTTTCGGCAAAGCCAAAACCTTCACCATAGTGGAAGTTGAAAATGGCCAAATTAGAAATGTGCATGTAGTTGATAACCCTGCAGCATCTTATGAGTATGGTTCTGGACCTGTGGCCGTGAAAACGCTCGCAGACCTTAATGTAGATTTTGTATTGGCTTCAGAGCTTGGTCCAGGGGCTTCAGGACTGCTTGAACACTATCACATAAGGAAGATTTCAGTGAAACCAAACACAAAAGTTTCGGACGCCGTAAAAGAGAATGTGGCAAAGTTGAAAATTTAAGCTAATTTGGAAAACATTTTCATCAGAACGGTGGATAAATATCTTTTAAATGTAGAAGTTGATTAACCATACGTAATTGTGAAGGTTAAAACGTTGAACAGGGAAGCTGAAGAGGCGGTATTGGCTGCTCAAAAGAGTGAAATTACAGAGCATCTCATCTACGGCAAATTGGCGCAGTCGATAAAAGACCCGAAGAATAAGGAAGTTTTAAAGAGGATTTCGAGCGATGAGCTGAAACACTATAATTTTTGGAAAGAATACACCAATAAAGATGTAAAGCCGGATCAATTGAAAGTGTGGAAGTATTTTTTGATTTCAAAAATTTTCGGGATAACTTTTGGAATAAAACTTATGGAGCAGGGCGAAGAAGAAGCACAGATCACGTATGGAAAAATTTCAAAGTTTGTGCCTGACGCAAAAAGCATCATAAAAGATGAAGATGAACATGAAATGCGGCTCATAGGTTTAATAGATGAGGAGCGGCTCAGATATGTGGGTTCTATGGTTTTAGGATTGAACGATGCGCTTGTCGAGCTTACCGGCGCCCTTGCAGGGTTCACTCTGGCTCTTCAAAACACTCGTTTAGTCGCAATGACGGGCTTAATTACTGGAGTAGCAGCGTCGCTGTCGATGGCTACGTCAGAATATCTATCAACTAAATCAGAGGGAAACGTCAAAAACCCTCTTAAGGCAGCAACATACACTGGCATTGCTTATGTTCTTACAGTTCTGTTTCTAATATTGCCGTACCTGCTTCTTACAGATGCATACGCTTGCCTAGGCTTGACAATACTAGCTGGAATTATCATTATTTTTTTGTTCACTTTCTATGTTTCGATTGCAAAAGAACTCCCATTTAAGAGGAGGTTTCTGGAAATGACTTTGATTAGTCTTGGAATAGCTGGTTTAACTTTCATAATTGGATTCCTCATAAAAGCATTATTGAACGTAGAAGTGTAGTGATGGTGATGAATGGAGAATTGATCAAAGTGTTTTTGGATAAACGCAAAGCTTTTGATGTTGTTGAGGCCAGTCATGATCCCCAAAAATATGAGTTACTAAGCGTATAAAGATCTTAAAGTGTGCTGGTTACAAAGTATACCCTGCAAATCCTAATGCAAAAAATTTTGGATGGCAGGTATTATCCAAGTTTGTAAAAAACTGCCAGTGAAACCACAGATGTCGTTAAAGTTGTGTTTCCTCCAAAAGTAACAGAGCACCTAGTGGAGATTTTAAGAAACTTGGAAGTTTGGATGCAGCTATGCTCAGAATCAGAAAAAGCAATTAAATTTTGTGAAGAAAACGGCATTAATGTAGTTATGGCGTTTGCGTATTGGTGAAACGAGTCAAACATGGCTGAAGAGCATGCGAGAAATGCTTTCATACCAGAAAAAGAGTATCTTGGGCATTGTCCTAATTGATATTTGTTAATAGTTTCGAGTAATAGAATTCATGCCAGGTCCAAACATGGGTCGCACATTTCTCAATCATCGCCGGCGTTACACCTCTTCTTATCTCCGATACA
>Ga0078972_1012283_pt1 | contig 14813 bp, 24 predicted proteins | sample YelNatPaOPGAMG01_FD_67568 | JGI IMG/M metagenome (GOLD analysis project Ga0078972, IMG submission 67568) | Hot spring thermophilic microbial communities from Obsidian Pool, Yellowstone National Park, USA - OP-RAMG-01 (SPADES assembly) (version 2) | ecosystem: Environmental > Aquatic > Thermal... | reverse complement strand
GCAATAGATGAAGACCAGTTTAGCGGGTTAATAGACGTAAGAGACATTAGAGAACGCACAAGACTTGCGGAGCATGATGTTTATGGACATAGCCTTATGCGATTGCTAGCGGACAAATATGAAGAATTCAAAATTTGGGAGCAGATAGCCGACATGGAAGACAGATACTTAATTAGTTTAGAAGGAGAAGAACGTAAAGAAGCCATCCTAATGCAACGTGCACGTGCAGAAGTTGCCATGGCTGGACAGCCCTTAACCATCCAGATGCCTAAGGTAGAAACTAAACCAGCAGAAGAAGCGAAGCAGGAAAAGAAAGGAATCTTTCACCGATAAACTATCTTTTGTATGGCTTCCATCGCGCTATAGCCCCAAGCTTTCCCTCATAACAAGCAATTTGCTTCCGCGTTAAGCCTTTATGCTCGGCTTCCAACGCTTTTTTATGAGCTTGTTTGTAAGTCATGCCTTGCTTTCGAAGTTGCCTCTCCACAGTCTCATGTCTAATTAGTCTTGCTCTAAATTGTTTGGGAACGTTGGGGTTAACCCAGATTCTGCCACGCTTTCCATATCCAGCCAATCGAGAGCGAACAACCACAATTACTGCCTCAACTTCCTTAAAGTTTTAGCAAGCCGCGCCTGCCTTCCAATTCTACCGCTTTTCTTAGCGTCTCTCTCAATGATTTCCGGTTTAATGGTTCCTCTTCGGGTGAAACCAGTCTTGCCGTAACGCCGATAAACGCTAGCCCGATAACTGCCTGGACTTTCTATTGCTTCTTGAATCCAATAAGCCTTAGTCATTTTTTACCACGTTTCAATGGTCGCCTTCCACTAACCAAATATGATTTTACCTCTTTAATTTTTACACTTCCATAACCTTCAGCTTTCAGGTGATCTCGAATGTTTGTTGCTGCAAATTTGTTGTCTGCTTTATGAACTTCGACTGGACCATACCTTTTGAATAGTATATCTCGCAATCCCAAGTCTTTTCACCATTAAGTATTTAAGTAGTTTGTGAAACTATATAAAATTGATGTCACATGCCAAAGCGAGACATAACTTTTGAAATCATAAGACTGTTGTCGCAGCAAATCGTAAGCGACAGTCAAAAGTATCCTGAAGGACCATTACTTCAGAAAACAAGCTGTATGAATCCGGAAGACGCGGAAATGATTGGACTTCTTGAAGCATCTAAAGTTTTTCTGAACGAAACCGAAGATAAAGACATAATTAAATTTATAGACCAAACGGAAGACTTCATTGAAAAAATCGGCTTGTCAAGATGGATTAAAGGCGAGCTTACGCATTTAGGTTTCAGAGCGGGCTTAAAGTATCATGAGAACATTGACCTTTCCGAAGAGCAGGCAATAGATGAAGTGGATGTTTACAGCCAAAAGGAAGAGTAGCATGCAAGAGCTTCGTCACATAATAAGAAATCCCTGGCATTATGTTCTGCACAAACTCTTTGACTATCCAAGCATAGTTTTGATTGGCGGAAGATGGAAGACTGGAAAAACCGACTTCGCCCTTTTCATTGCCGAATGCCTATTAAAGATGCCTTACGGTCAAGGCGAAGGCATGATGATAAGTGAGGTGGCATCCAACATTAAAACTGATAATCCAAACTTCAAATACATTTACGATTTGGTTTCATTGCGAAATTGGCTTTACGAATCCAATTGTAGAAAACTTTACATTTTCGACGAGGCAAGCGAGCATCTGCCAAGCCGCAGGGCTATGGCAAGCAAAACCGTCAATTTTGTTCAGCTAATCCCGGAAATAAGCAAGGCGCACGCTCGCATGATAGTTATTGGACATCAACTCTTAACTATTGACAAAACATTTCTGGATGAAGTTTGGTGCCGCGGAGTCTTCATAAAGTTGGGGCTGAAAAAAGCACAATTGTTTTCCAGCTTGCTCACTCGCCCTTACACGTTCTCGAACATACCGCCCACTTCCATAAAGTTTGACCCCTACGCTATTGCACCGTTCACTGAAACTCCAAGTGGAAAGCTCTACTTCAAGGATGAAGACAAACAGTTAGTGTGGAGATGGTTAAACGGTGAGTCCTACAAACAGCTGGGAGTCCACAACATGAAACTTAATCGCATTGTAAAAAAGATTCTGCGCTTTTACATGGAAAATGAACTACATATTACACATGCATAGAGTTGAGGATATAGTTACTTCGGATTTGTGCAACTAAACCAAATTTCATGTATCATTTTACAATATGCTTATATAGTTAAACGAACAAAAGATATTGGACCTAAAATGGGTAAGCCTAAGCGACGCACATTAAAGTTTATTCAATATTATCCGTCTCCTAGGGAGCTTTACGAGAAGATTGCTTATGGTAGAGGTTGGAGTTATAAGACTGACCCGGAATTTTATCGGACTCGTGACCGTGCGTTGGCTGCTTTGCTTTATTTGCTTGGCGGACGCATAAGCGAGATTCTCCGCCTAAAGAAGAATCAGTTTATCGTTGGCGAGGACAAAGTTGTTGTGCGCGGGATTCAGTTGAGCAAAAGCCGTTATAAGAATAGACCGAGAAGGGAGCAGTATCGAGAAGAAGCTTGGTTGCCTTTGCGTGGTGAACGTGCTGGTTTAACCGGTTTAGTGTTGGATTATTTGCGGTTAGTGGATGGCGATGATGTTTTGGTTTTTCCGTTTGGTAGGCAGAGGGCTTGGCAGATTGTTAGTTGTTTGCTTGGTATTCCATGCCATTGGCTAAGGGCATACTGCGAAAACTACCTATATGATAATTGGGGTAAAGACATTTTGGCGGTTAGCGACTACATTAAAGTGGATCCGCGAACATTGCAGCTTTACATTAGGCGCAGCTATCAGAAGTATAAGCCGGTGTGACATGTTATGTGCATATATTGTGGCATGACATAAAGTTTTAAATACTATGGCATAGTATGATAGCGTATGGTGATTAAGTTGACAAATACAAAATGCGATATCTGTAAAGAAAGTGAAGCTCGATATATTCAAAAATCAACGGGTAAACGATTCTGCAAAGAATGTTTCATGGCTTACATAAAAAACATGGCTGAGATTCAGTTACAATTTGATTATGAAAGGAGGTAAAATGTTGAACCCAGAACACGAAACCGAAAACAACATAACCATAAAAGTAAGCGCTCCGCTCATAGCGGAACTGCGTAAGCTCGACCCTAAACTGAAGGAGATTCCTGCAACGTATATTGTGGATATGTTGTTGCGGGAGAAAAAAGAACAGTTAGAAAAGGAAAAGGAGAGTGAAAAAGAAGTCTAAAGCAGTCCAAAAGTGGCTGTTGAAGGCTGCAAGCAAAGAGGCGAATCCGTATATGCAAGCGGAAATTGTCTACCAAGCCTTGGGAGAGTGAAGCATGATGAAAACAGTTTTGGAGTTGCATTTGGAATGTGGGCATAAGATTCAAACTTTGCATTTAACCAAGAGCGAAAAGGAAACTCAGACTACAATTTGCCCTTTGGAACAGTTAGTTAAGCCTACACGAATAATGATTGATTATGTTGGTTTAGCATTTTGTATACTAACCATAGAAGGTGAAAATAATGAAGCCTAAAACTGATGAAGAAATCATTCGTGTTGCTGAAATTTTATTGGACAGTTCAACTCAGAAAGCTTTGAGAGGCTTAGCTTACCTGCGTGTTCTTCGAGAACGAATAAATAAACGTTCAAGTAGTGCACAATTCACTTTAACTCATGTTAACACTCCAGACTTTGGAACAAGCAAAAAGAAAAAATGGCACATGCCACCACCAAAAGATGAACATAGTAATCCTGAACATCACATAATAGCAAAATGTTTCCATTGTGGAGCAATTTTTGAGAAGACAAACGAGTGTCCAAAATGTCGGCTTTATATTTGTCCAAAATGTGGAAAGTGCGGGTGTCAACTTAGCGAAGAAACGAGAAACGCCGTTTACTGTGTGTTGGAAAGCGTTTTTGGTTATGTTGAATTGGGTAAGAGTTACTGGAGATAAAATTATGAGTGATTGTGAGTTTAAGCGACAACTAAAATGCAGGAACAATTAGAGGAAAAATGAAATGGCTAAGTTGCGTGGTAAAAAACGGTGGAATCATAAGGGCGATGTGTGGTCTGAAGCTATGGCGTTAGAGATAGAGCTTGATTCAGCACATCAAAGAGAAGCTTCCGCCATGCAGAATTGTCTCCTACTCATTTCATCTCATGGTGGAGGTTTCTCCCGCAAAATCAAAAGAGGCGAAGTGAAAGTGCTTAGTTGGATTTATCATGGCAAAAACACGAAGCAATGCTATTATAAACCGCAATGTTTGGTTTGCTACGTTAAACTTTTCTTTGAACTGTTAAAATGCTGGAAAGAACTGAGGCTGAGGCGTAAGCATGGTTAAGTGTGTTGATTGCGCAAACTTCGACCCGAAAACTCGCTTGTGCAGCTGGTGCGGCTCCTACCTGAAAGAAAGCAGTGCGCGGAAAAGCATACGTTGCGAAGGATTCCAAAGAAGCAGAAAGAATTTCCGGGAAGTATGTGTTAAGCATCATAGGATTCCAGACTTTAAACTTGTGAGGTGCAAATAAAATGACGATTTTTGCTTTGGTTTTTCTAAGCATCTATGGTTTACTTAAAATTATTTTGGGAATATATGGCGCAAGTCAACATGGTAAACCGCAGGGAGAATATCATGGAAGTGTACAGGTAATCGATGCATTGATTGGTGTGGTCTTTATTCTTATTGCTTTCGAGGTGATATAAGTTGAGCATTAGCATGTGGTTACTAGCAACTTTAGCGACAATGTATCTGGTCATTTTCACCGCATACTTAGCGGGATACACTTTTCATTGGGCTGAAGTGCTTGGCGTCACCATAATATTTCTTTTACTCATAATATCCAGCTGGGTCATAAGGAGAGTTAAGGAAAAGTGAGTAGTTTGATAGAAAAAGCAAAAACTTTGAGAGAAATTTATGATTGGATAAGTAGGAACCAAATTGCGATAAAACGTTATGACCCAGATTATGAAACAACGAAGCGATATTTTGATGAAATGATGGAAGAAAAGTGGGTTAGGCTTGAGGATGCAAAACAAGCATTAGAAGAATTAGAGCAGAAGGTTAAGAATTTAGAAACCGACAGGGACAACCTTCTAAAGTCACTTCATACATGCACTCAAAATCTTAACAGTTACGCAAAAGAATTAGCAGAGTTGAAACAGAAACTGCGCGCACGCGCCAAAACAAAACCCACACAGACCCTGCAAAGCGTCAGAGGAAGCGGAGACATAAGCTTAGCATACAAAATCTGCAAGGCTGAGGCGAAGCAGAAAATGGGGTGAAAAAGTGAATGACCGTTTATGTTAGACGGTCTCTATGCACCGTTTGCGGAAAAAACGTTTACTGGAACAGCGACACGAAAACGATAACATGCGGATGCGGAACCTTCAAAGCAACTTTCGTTAACACTAAAGAATTCCTTGCCTTATCGCAGCCCTCGAGGCGAAACTATGAGGGCAACTGAAATATTATCACGGGCGCAGACGCTAATCCACAATCCAGCTGGAGTCTACCGTAGGTATAAAGGAAAACTGAAAGCTACATTACTTAAATTGTCTGGAGCACCCTCTCCAATATATGGCGAAGACTATGATGCCCATTGGAACTTCACATCATTTCGGAATAAAATTGTTTTAGACTTAGGAGCGGATTACGGAAGCACAGCATATTATTTCCTACGGAAAGGCGCAGTTAAGGTTATTGCAGTTGAAGGAGACCCGCAGTTAGCGGAAAAGTTAAGGAGAACCTTTCAAAATGACAAGCGGGTAATATGCATCCATAGTTTCATTAACGAAACAAAACAGATTTCAGACTTAATCTCCCATTACCATCCAAATTTAGTTAAAATGGATATTGAAGGATACGAGAAAGTTATCCCCGGGCTTTCCCAAGAAGATTTAAAAGGAACCGAATGGTTGATAGAAACCCATTCAACTCAACTTTATGAAAGCCTGAAATGTTTTTTCCTTGATAATCAGTTCAAGGTGCGGTCTTTCGAGCATATAGACAACGTTAAGATTCTTCACGCTTACCCGTCTGAACAATTTTGCAGGAGGAACCCCCCTTGATTTCCACTGGAGCCACGGCAGTAACTTACAAAACTCAATTTTTTAGTCTAAAAAATTTGACAAAATAAGTTAAAAGGAGAGTCACAGAAAATGGTTAGCATGAAACATCAACTAGAAAAGCAAGATTACTATGGCGAAATTGGCTGTTGCTTAACCTGCGATGAAACAAAAAAAGAGAATATTCATGGAGTTCAGAGAGATGTCTGGCTCCAGGGTAAACATTACGACTGCTTATGCTTAGAAGGAAAATGCAAAAAATGTTCATGGTATTACAATGGTGAATGCCAAAGAATGGAGGTGATGGTATGATAACTAAAGACCTTGATGCTCTTATTAAACTTCGAGACGCTTTTAGAATGGCGAGCGAAGCCATAGACGAATACATAGATTCAATAGCGCCAAAAGAAGTTGCAGGCTTCACTTGGAATCCAGAAAAGATTAAATGGGTTCAAGCGGAAGGCACAAGCGGACCTTACGAAAGAAGCGAAGACGTGGATAACCCTGATTTTAAAGCTATGTTGAAAGATTTGGCTGACCATAAAGGCAAGTTTCAACGTGAAGGCTATTTCTATTGGGCGTTTCAGAAGGCAAGTGTAGTTGGAAGAAAAAAGATACAGCCGCACTAAGGGAGATTTCCTATTTTGACTGATGAAAACAAAAAATTTGCTGAAGTCAAACTACAACTCGATGAATTAGGCTTCCTTCAGAAACATTTATGTCCATACTGTAACAGCGAAAACTTGAAGCTAAATCATGTTGATGATGTGGGAACTGAATGGTTCCGATGTGAAAAGTGTGGAAGCTTTTGCACTTATCGTAAGACTAAAGAAAAGAGAGAGCTTGAGGAAGCATTAGCTAAACCTTTTCAACACGATGTCTTAACAATAGATGATTTGATTCAGATTTTGGGAAGCACAGTTAAGCATGACAATGAAAACAAAGCCATAACCTTCTTAACGATGCTGCTCACTTACACAGAGGAAGACCAGATTAACTTAGGGTTTTTGGCTGAAAGCAGCACGGGAAAGAGCTACATTCCGTTAGAGTTAAGTTGGTATTTTCCAGAGGAAGATATTATAAAGTTAGGATATGCTTCTCCGACAAGCTTCTTTCACGGCTACGGCGTGTTAATGTTGAAAGAGGGAATTCCTGTTAATTGGGAAATGAAGCCTACGAAAGCAAAGGTTAAGGAAGATTTAGAGCTTGAAAAGGATAATCCTTCTAGGGAAGATTTTGAAACTGCTTATAAACGTAAAATGCGTGAGTGGAATCAACTTTTAAAAGGAAGCTATTACTTGGTTGATTTGCATAAGAAAATCATTATTTTTCTGGATATGCCTCACGATTTGCTTTTGCAGAGGCTACGTTCACTTTTAAGCCATGATGAAAAGGAAATAGTTGTATGGATAACGGACAAAAAAGAAAAGGGCGGGTATAGAACCAAAAACATAGTGGTTAAAGGTTTTGCTACGGTTGTTTTCTGCACGGCAAAGTTTACAATGGCTGAGCAGGAGAAGACACGTTTACTTTTACTTTCGCCTGAAGTGAACCAGGAAAAACTTAGAGAAACTATTGCTTTAAAGATAGAGAAGGAAAGCGACAGGGAAGCTTTCAATAAACGTATGCTGGAAGATCCGCAAAGGAAAATGTTGAAAGACCGTGTAGCCTCGATAAAAGCCGCAAATATAAAGCATATTAAAATTCCGGAGGAAAAAAGAAGCCAAATTTATCAACAGTTTTTGGAAGATCATAGGTTTCTGATTCCGAGGCATCAAAGAGATATTACAAGGCTTTTAGCCATAATTAAGGCTCATGCTTTGCTTAATTTTATGCATCGTGAACGTGTAGGAGACGCAATAATCGTTGATGATGATGACGTGGCAGCAGGGTTCAGGCTTTATTATGGCATCGCAGAAGCTAACGAGTTAGGTTTACCGCCTGAAATCTTCAGAATCTTTCAACATTTAAAACCTTATTTGGAAGACAAAGAAAATGGCGTAAATCGGAGAGAGTTTCAGCAATGGTACTACAACACATATCATAAGATTATTGGAAACAAAGCTGCTACTGAAATTCTGAAAAGTCTTGATAGCGTCGGTTTACTTATAGAGCAGCCAGACCCATTGGATAAAAGGTTCATGAGATATATACCCTCTGACTTGGGGGTAAAAAATTCTGAACGTGCTGAAAAATCTACCCCACCCTCAAAGGGTATATATCTTAACAAAACCGGGCAGATTTAAGAGCCTTATAGGCAATTTACATTGACGGGGGCTATAATAGATAAAGAGGACCCAAGAGGACCCATAAAAGTAACCGAAGTTGGAAGAAAGGTAAGCTATCCAAATAATACGAGGGAAGAGCAAGAAGGTTTGATACAAGCAATATCAAATATCGAATTATGGAAGCTCATTTACGAAAAATATACTAAAAAAGGGCTTACTCCACCTTCCGACTTTTGGACTGATATTCGAGAATGGACAGGACTTCCACCAGAAGAAGCCAAAAATGCAGCTGAAATTGTAAGAAAGGCTTATTTAGAGGACATTAAATATACTAAGCCAGAATTTGAGCCTGAAAAAGAGGTTGTAGCCATGGGAGTGGAAAAAATTGACATGTCTGCAGCAATTCCAGAAGGCGTTGTAGGACGAGTTATGCTAAAAGATGCTGGTTACATTGATGTTAAAGATAAACACACATACGAGCTTGCTAAAGCGTATCTAAAAATTTTTGCGGAGAAGTTGGGAATTAAAGAAGAAAAACCCGAAAAAGAAAGCTGAAATTGGTCCATTCTTCTTTTTTATAACGTCAAAATCTTAAGTTACTTGCAAAATTGATCATTAAATACTTTTAAAGGTCGCTTTTTAAAGGGACCATTAAATTGCTAAAAGCCCATTCAGTTTGAGATTGTTGATTCATGATATATTTGGCGGATGCGTTTAAAATCCTTCTCAAGATCCTGTTCTTTTCTCCATCGTATTGCATAAGAATAATGTATTATCTTAACCAACTTATCCTTATAGTGTGGAGGAAGCTTTTCATTTAAGTAGTCATATGCCTTATCGCCTACAGCAACTATTAAACTTAGATTTTCCTTTTCCTTTTTTATAATTTCAAGTTCTTTTAAGAGATATTCAAAACAGTTCTCAACTTCGTTTTCCTCGTTTCTCTTTTCATTTTTCACCCTTAATCTGCATTTTATTAAGTCGGTAATATGCGCATCTTGAAAACCGTTATTTTCTATAAGCTTATAGAATAGCTTATCGGCTTTGCTGGGAAACGTTCCCGTTGAAGGCCTCATGCATACAAAGACTACGTCGCCTGTTCCAAGGAAACCCTTCACAAGACCATTATCATCGATGCGAGATGGAGGAAAAAACCATGCATCTCTATTGTAGCATCGCCTAAATTTTAACCTGAGTTCAGATTGATAATCCTTAAACTCTTCGTAACATCTTAAACATTTCTCGATAATATTAGTTAGATCAATAAGACTTTTTTCCTTTTCAGCAACCATTATCACTTCACCCGAGCCCAAGTCTTCAGATATTTATCTTCAACAATCAGGGGTTGAGGAATTATATTTGGTTTATGCGGAATAAAAATTCTTATTTCACAGTTTTCTTAAGCGTGAGAAAGCGATAAACCTTTTTAAGGATGAGATCTTGAAGAAACGAAAGAAAAAGTCTGCGAAATTTGGGACGACAAAAGAGGAGAAGTATTACTGTTCTGTTTGTGGCTGCGAGATTGATGAGGATGAGTCTGAGAGTTTTGATGGTATTTGTTGGGAGTGCTGGGATGACCAGATGACTGAAGAAAGCGAAGACATGTTTGAAGATGTGATGTGAAATAGTTAAAGAACAGTTTTACGAGTGTATTCGATGCGGCAGAAAAATTACACGAGAAGAATTTGAAACATATGACGGTATGTGTGCGGTATTGTAGGAATGCTATGCGTAGGGTTTCGCTTTCGCTTTGCTCAAGTCTTTCACATATTCTCAAGAAGCCAAAAAATCTTATATTGTGCAGATGCCTGCATGCAAAAGAGCATCACGTTGATTACTGCTGCATGTCATAACGCAGTAAAAATCTACCCCACCCTCAAAGGGTATATATCTTAACGGAAAGTTGAACGGAGAGGTAACCATTTAGGTGTATATTGACGGAGTAAAAGTTATGGAGTTGAAAGTATGAGAAAGTTGGCGATTTTCGCATTTGGCCTGTGGTGCGGCAGCTGGGCAGTCACACTCCAAGAGCTTTTAGCCAACGGCTACCAAGAAGGAATCTTCTTTACTCACGCCATCATTTCCTCGATAAGTGTCCTAATACTTTTCTATGCATTATTTAAGTGCGAATGCTGCGGCCGCAACAACGAAGGCGATGACTGCCATGCCTAACGCTATCATGCTCCAGTCTAATGGTGTGATAAGTTCTTCAATCCAGTAGTACATGTTGCCCTGTGGGTTTACGGTTTCGATGTTGACGATGAAAACTTCTGCCAGTTCAGCCGCGTAGGTTAGTATAGTGGTTAACGTGGTTGACTGCGTGAATACAACGCTTTGTTCCTGCCAATATAATATTGTTTCTGTTGGCGTGGCTGTCTCGGTTAAAGTTTGGGTTGCTTCCGCTCCATATTGTAAAATGCTTGTTTGAATTATGGTTTGGCTCAATGTGTATGCGTGTTCCTGCCAAACGTTGAGCGCGGCTGAGGGCTTAACAGTTTCTGTAAGGGTGAAACTGTATTCTTGTCCTGCTGCTTCTGGTCCGATGTATGTGTCGGCGACAACAACACAGTCATGTCGCACATCCAAACTCCATGCAGTTGTCGGATAATCATCACTAAAAGCACCAACCCCAACATAAGCACGTTCAATGTTATAATTATTGTTTAAGTTTTGCACGTCAATAATTTTGGTTCCATCCCACCAGACCTGCACTATGCCCGTTCCAGAACCGCAAACAACCCTTAACTCAACACAATACCATGTTCCAGCACTAAAACTTTGGTTAACATAATAGCTTGTTTTTACGCCATTATTATAGTAGGCTGCACCAACCTGAAGAGTTCCCGCATTATTCTTAACTGTCACCCTTCCCAAAATAATGTTGTTGGTTTGGTCTTTTAAATACGGCATTATAGTAGCGCCAGTGTTGCTTGGGGGGGTAGCACTTAGGCGAACGTAACTGCGCATGTAATACTCTTTTGCTGACGTAACAGTCTTGTAAGCTACGCCATATTCAGTGTCCTTAGTAAAAGAAGCTTTCATGCTGTATGTGCCATGATGAACATAGTCAGTCACAACAGTTGGTGCAGTTCCACTATATGCTGTTCCTGTCCACGCTGAAAAATCTCCACTCTCAAAACCATCACTAAAAATTGTAGTGGCAAAAGCTGGATGAATAAGGCTTGAAAATAATAAAACAGTTAAGAAAACGGTTAAAAAGAAAATTGCTGGTTTAGTTTGCATCGTAAACGAACACCCACGTAATCGTCAAGTTCCAACTACTCTGGAAAGTTGTCTGTGTAATAGCTGCCAAAGCATAAGCATCATTCGCGTTTGCAGTTCCGCTCCAATGGGCAGCTGCAGCGTTAAGCGTCACGGTTTGGGTGAAAGTGAACTTTTTAGTGATGTTAAACGCGTAGTCGCCACTGCTGGTCCAGAAAACTCTGCTGTCTGCTGCGCTTCTCGTGTATTCCGTGTCCAACTTAGTGTTAGTCTGCGAGATTGTTGAGTTTCCAACTGCAATGTAGTTAACGTCGACTGCAACATTGCAAACGCCATACCGAGTGGCGTTCTCGCCAATGTCCGTGATAACATTGCCTTCCAGCAAATCGTAAACTCCCATAGGCGACTCAATAGTAACGTAGACGTTGCCCGTCACCTTCGGAGTCTTATGCCCCAACAGAACTGACGAAGCAAAGTTATCCGCGAAAAACCCAAGGCAAAAAGCACCAACAACACAAAGCGCCAAGGCTACGGCGAAGAAGCGTTTGCTAATCCAGGGACGCTCTAAAACTGTTTTCTCCATACGCGCGTTTCACCCCCCTTTCTTATTTTAATTGTTTAGCCATATAAAGCAGTAAGATTAAGCTACCGCTCCAAATGATGATCGCGTGCCATGGCAAATTATGGTTCAAATAGTCTATTCCAACAAAGATTGTTACTGGCAGGAAGAGGGCTCCGCTATACTTCCATTTTAACATTAATCCTAGGCAAGTGGTTAGTATTAGCAGCAGTCCGAACCATGAGCCGTTTCCATAAAATAAAGCGTCGAACACGTCGTTTATAGCGTCTAAAACAGTGGTTAACACGGTGGAACTCAATTTTCAGCCTCCTTTTCCAGTTTTTGCATGTAATGAATGGCAATGTAAAAGCCAACAAGCAAAGTAAGAACCAGTGGAATATATGTTGGAACCATTATTTTTCCTCCTTTAATAAGAAGAAAATTGGAAAAACCGCAGCTAAAACAATGAACAATAATGGAAAGGCATGCACAACCGTAGCTAAATCTCCAGTGTAAGCAGCTGCAGCATCATTCAACGTTGGAAACAAGAACACGCTGAAAAGAAAGATTAGTATGGAAACCAAAATTTTTCCCATTTCCATTTTACCACAACCACGCTATAAACAAGGCTACTCCCACCACCGTGATTATTAAGCCGTCGCGGAACCCATCGTAGTATTCGCCGTGCTTAACTTTATAGATTGCGTACATTGGACCGGCGAACATGCTTATTAAGCCTACCATGCCAAAAATAAACATCATAGGAACCAGAAACTGCGGTTCAAAGAAACTCCATTCTATCACATACGATTGCCCATTTACGATTGCTGCGGAACTGGTAGGTTCACCATTGATGTGGAAGCTTGTTGCGTTAGACGTGCTTGATAGGCTTATCGTTGCATGATCTTTTGCTATAAATGTTAGTTTACCGCTGGTCTCATACATTGTTAGGGTTCCGCTTGTTGCATTTAAAATTCCAGACGTTACCGTTAACGTGATTGTTGCGCCATGTGTTTCCCCTGGAACGCTTAAATGCTGAAAAGCAAGACTTGTCTCAGACGGAAAATAAAGGTTAAAGTCACTACCAATTAGGGTTATGTTTTGTGCTTTAACACCTAACATGTAAAGCTGAAATATGAGCAAACAAAGTATGAAGACGGTTAGAAAAGTGTGTTTTGGATGTTTGCATTGCATTATTCAAACTCCGTTATGGTTTGTATTCTGCATACCAATATACAGTTCTGTTTCCACCTACCGGACTGGGCACTGCTATCGTGAATACTGTGCTTGTTACTGCGAGGACATAAGCGTCTGCGGTGTCGCTCGTTGTCCCTGTTACGATAACCATTGTTGGCGTGGCTGCTAATCCATGGTTCACTATTGTGATGTTTTGTCCGCTTGGTATGGTTGCGGTTCCACTATTCTCAGTAACAAAACCAATATTATGTTTATATCTTTCACCAGATACCAGACGGATTGGACTAACTGAAAACGTTCCATAAAATTCATTACCAATAAGCGTTGAGTTGCTATTATTAAACCCATAAAAACCGTATGTAGCTTTACCACCACTATCAATCCAACAACCCGTTAACACCGTCTTAGGTGAAATTGTTAAAACGTTTGCTCCGTTACTGTCGGTGAAATTGCCTTGATTTGGAGCAGTGAGAAAACAACCTATAAAAACGCAAGATGAATAGGCAACATATATGTTGTTTGAATATGCATGGGGTAAACTGGCGCCTATAACTTCTATCTGTGAAGCTGTTTTAATACCATAATAACCTTCGAAATGTCCGCCGAAAATCTGTAGGCCGCAACCGCTGCCTATTTCTAATGCGGTATTAGCGAGTGCATCTGGTATGCAGACTTCAAGGTCATATATTTGTGAATCAACAACTCCTGAAAGGTACACTCCACTTTCGTTTTGACTGTTATAGACTTGACATCTCACTATGCGGATGACTTTACTGTTCACGATACGTATAGCGTTGCCATACATGTCTGAAAAATGACAGTTCTCAACGATAGACCACGATGGACCAGAAACAACTAAACCTCTGCCAGTATAGTTTGTGCGGTTTCCCAGAAACCTCAAATTTTTAAGATAGAAGTTAGCGTAAAGCTGATAATTTGAACTATTTAAAGTTAGCATGTCTCCATTAAATTGTTTCCTCAAAACTGTGCAATAGGGTGCGTAGGGGTTAAGTCCTCCAATTTCCCCTTCGATGCAAAGTTCAAAATAGTCGCCAGTATAACTGATTGGGGAATAAAGGTCGTAAACGCCAGCTTTTATGAAAATATGCCCTCTGCCATTTATCGCGTTTATTGCTGACTGTATCACCGTAGCTGCGTCTGTTCCACTGTAACCTATTGCTCCATAAGCATTCTTTGCATAATACGTAGAACCTTCTTTGTATATCGTATATGAAGGTGCTCCAGGATAGACTCCGCTTGAAATCGTAAACGTGTTGGATGACTGTGCATAAACAAGCATCGCACCCAACAACAACCCAATCAAAAGGGAAATAGCTGCAACCTTCAACAGTTGCACGTTTTCTTTTTTCAAGTTTATTTTTGTCATTTTAGTCTCCACTTCCACCCGACAGGAACGGAATTATACCCGCAACAATCTTATACACGATGTAAGCAATTAAAGCCCAAACTGGAAAAGCAACAACCATAGTTAAAATTGTTCCACC
>Ga0078972_1012282_pt1 | contig 14814 bp, 12 predicted proteins | sample YelNatPaOPGAMG01_FD_67568 | JGI IMG/M metagenome (GOLD analysis project Ga0078972, IMG submission 67568) | Hot spring thermophilic microbial communities from Obsidian Pool, Yellowstone National Park, USA - OP-RAMG-01 (SPADES assembly) (version 2) | ecosystem: Environmental > Aquatic > Thermal... | reverse complement strand
TTTTAATTGCCCAAAGGAAATAATATCTACCGGATAGCCTTTGGATTTAAGAAAACTGGCTATAGATCTTATGCCAAGATCGTAGTTAAAAAGTGAAATAAGAACGGTTTTGGGGGTCATAGGTATTTATTAAATTATCTTGCTCAAGTATTACCTTCCTTAAACTTGAGTATCTCCAAATAAATATGTCAATAAAAAAGTGAGATAAGGCAAGAGGTGTCTGTATTATACTTATTAATTCAAAGAGTTCTATTCTCATTATTCTCCTTAAAAATAAAGCCCAAAAATCATAAGAAAAAACAAATCCAAAACTAACTAAAGCAAAAATAAGAAAATATAATTTAGCCTTGCCTGTTTGTGAAATATGTGAAATAAACCAAGCCTCTTTAACTTCTCCTGTTTTAAATTTGATGCGATGAAATAGCCAAATAAATAATATCCATTGAAAATTGTGTACCTCTCTTATTGCTCCTAAGTATGCAATGTATGAACTTTTAGTTATAAAAGATAATCCATAATAAATGGTAAAAATAGAAAAGAAAAGAACTATTTTAAACATATAAATCCTTTTATAACGGATAAAGATATGTAGCTGTCTTAATAGGAATATAATAAAAGAACTGTATACGATAATTCTATATAGAAGAATAAATAACCCTAACATATCTAAAGAGATAAGGTTAAATTTCTTAAATATATTAGGTAGCAGACCTGTAAAATTAGAATCCATACATATTAAAAATAAACACAGAGGCTCTAACCAGTTATCAAATTTTAACTCGTGATTATTCCTTAGGTTATAAAGTTTTAAAATAAACCAGTGTTGTAAAAAAACATGCAAAGGTCCCCAAAAATGACGGATCCTTTCAAATTCTTGACTAAAATTAAACAGAACTGATAGGATTTTTAAAAATAGCGTAAACAATAAAAATGAAAATGGAAGCCACAAAAGTTTAAGCGTCTTATCTTTTATCTCTCTTGAATCCAGAAGCACACTTAAATCACTAAGCATATGAGGAAAATTAAATATGGCAAATAAAAAAGCACTTACATAAAAATAGAATTTTAAAGAAGGAAGATAATAATAAGGAATAAATACAAATAAAAATGCAATTATAAAAAATACCGGAAATCCTGCCAAAAATACAATATCAAACCAAGGATTTAAAAACCAAACGGTTTTATTTAGGGTTTCGGATTTTTCTGGCATTATCTCTTTGTAAAATAGCAATTGCCTCAATTTCTACCAGGAGTTCTGGACGGCATAAACCTGCCTCTATACAGACAGAAGCAGGAAAAGGGTTGAGATTCATTTTCTTATAAAATTCATTTCTAATTTTATTGAATTCATCGTAATAACGCATATCTTTAAGATAACAGGTGGTCTTTACTACATCCTGCCAACTTGCTCCTTCTGATTTAAGAAGAAAGGTAATATTTTTAAATGTCCTTTTTGCCTGTAAGGAAAAATTTCCCTTATGGATAGTTTTACCCTTTTTATCTACTGAGGCAGTTCCTGAGATAAAGAGAATAGAGTATTTTCCCAAATCTATCCTTATTCCCCGGGAAAAAGATACAGGTTTAGCATAACAGATGGGATCATTTAAAACCTGCTTTGCCTGGATAGGTTTTTTAATGAAATCTTTTTGTTGTTTTATCATTACTTTCTATCTTAGGTTTCTTTGCGGATAAAATTACCCAGCGCATTTTCTCAAAGATTTTACCATCTAAAATCCTAACAGAATGTATCTTTTTGTAATTAAAAGGGGCATCTTTAAACATAGTGAACAATTCTTTCTGAAGATTTTTATTTATACCGTGTAATCTTATCCAATCATTGATAGATTCCTCAATATAATATGAACGCTTTTTTATACATCTATAGCCTACTTTCTTTAGTATATTTATCAAATCCTCTGCAAATAAAAAATTCTTTAAGGCAGGTTGTATCTTTTTATGGATCTTATATAAATAACTACTATCTTCTCTACCGAAAGGAACTATCTGACTAATTACAATCCTACCCCCTGTTTTGGTTACACGGAAAAATTCTCGTATTGCCTTAAATATCTCTAAGAAATGGAATGCCTGCCTGCAGACTACCAGATCAAAGGTATTGTCTTTAAAAGGAAGGTTCTCTACTGCCGCATTAATACAGGTATCTATCCTCTTTCTTGCCTTCTTTAACATCTCTAAACTAAGGTCAACTCCTAATACCTTTGCACCGTTATATAAAAGTTTCTCTGCCACTACTCCACTACCACAACAGGCATCAAGAATTAACTCATCACCGGATAATAAAGCCAAATCCTGATGAATTCTTAATAGCCCTTCATCTTTTATCCAGCGGGCTGACTTCTCAAAGATACACGATCTTATTTTAAATTGTTCAATTATTTTTTTATATTTTTTTTTCATCTACCAATCAAGCGGTCCGTATCTCTTATAAGATATATCTCTAATCCTCTTAAAAGCATAGCGTAGTTTTTGTTCGGGCAATTCTGTACAATTTATAATCTCATCCTGCAGATAATTTACTTTCCTACGGGAAAGCATCCGGAAATATTCTATCTGGTCTTTTATTAGACCTTTTTTAAGTGCATAATGATAGATGTATGTTCCCGGAAAAGGAGCAAGATATTTGATGCTACAGGGTATTACCTCTTCTTTCTCTTCTATAAAATGCACCATTTTCTCAAGGGACTCCTCTGTTTCTCCTAAAAGACCAATAATAAAATTACCCATTACCTTTATGCCTGCCTTTGCAGTAAGCTCTACTGCCTGATAAATCTGCTCTGTCGTTATTCCTTTAAAATTCATATCCAAAACCTTTTGATCCACCGATTCAAACCCATACCATATTTCCTCACAGCCGGAATCCTTCATTATTTTTAATAACTCTTCATCTATATTATCGACCCGGGTAGAACAGGACCATCTAATTCCGGTTTTTTTAAGCCCTTTACATAAATCTATAGTTCTTTTTCTTAAAGTAATAAAATTAAGGTCATTGATAAAGGCAAACTTTAATCCATATCTTTCTACATAGTGATTTACTTCATCCGTAAATTTTTTTGCACTCATCATCCGCTGAAAAGGGATGGTTTTAAAACAAAAAGAACATCTACTAAGGCATCCCCGCGTAGAAGAAAAACCTAATTTTTCAAATCTAATATTATCTTTATCCTCTATCCATAAACTAAAATCAAGTAGGGGTAGATTATCCAAGTTCATAATATTTTCTCTACGGGAATTAAAAACAATCTTACCATTATTTTTATAAACTATACCTTTTATATTAGGGATAAATTCGTATCTATTTCTATCTAATATATCCATCAATTCTAAAATCGTTAATTCTGCTTCACCCAATACTGCAAAGTCTGCTTTAAGATTTTCCATAAGAACCTTAGGTGCAGAAGAAACAAAAGGTCCTCCTAAAATAACAGGTATTTTTCTATCAATCTCTTTTATTTTCTTAATAAAATCTTCCAAGAAACAAAAACTATCCACAAAAGAAGCTATCGCTATTACCGAGCGTTTATTAGAAGAAATTATTTTCTCCAAGGAAATCTGAGGATTTAATCGATAATCTATAATCTTAACTTCATATCCAGCATTCCTTAAAGTAGTGGCAACATAAGAAACGCCTTCGATAGGCGTTTTTAGAAGAAATTCTCTCCCCGGAGTGGGTATCTGGGGAGAAGGTGGAATTACCAAAATAACGGAAGTATCCCTCTTTATAGAGCTAACCGGAGAATAGGATATTTTTTTTAGATATTCCTCATTAATTATCTCTTGCATCTGGTTTATATCCCCAAACAATAGATATTTTCATACGATCGATAATATCGCCATTTTCAAATCTTATTTGATGAATTCGCTTAAATGACTCTGGTGCTTCGTAATAAAGTTTTTTTATCTCGTTCTTTCGCTCTAAGGATAGCGCTGGATTATCTATCCAGCGGTTTACTGACTCCTCGCTAAAATAAGCAAAACTTTGAATATTTTGATAGTTTATTTTTTTTAAGAGTTCAATTAAATCTTCTTCTAAAAAACAATTTAAGCGTGCGGGTTGTCTTTTCATCTGAATCTTAAATGCGTATTCTTTATCCTCTTTATTGATGGCAGTAAGTTGTATGAGCATAAGCATACCTTTGGGTTTACAGACCCTGCGCATCTCATCTATTGCTGGAAAAACTTCCATAAACTGTAATCCCTGCCGACAGATAACCAAATCAAAAACATTATCTTTAAAAGGGAGTTTCTCTGCTTGGGCACAGATTATTACATCCAAATTATCTTTTGCTTTCTTAAACATCTCTTCTGTACAATCAATTCCAATTACTTTTTTTACTTTTCTAAAAAATAGACCACCAATAATGCCTGTACCAGTAGCCACATCTAATACATAATGTTCTTTATCTATTTTGGCTATTTCCTGAATGACCTCAAGAAGTTCTCTATCTTTGACCCAGTTGGCAGAATACTCATAGTCAGGGGCACGCAGTCTAAAATGCTCTCTAATTCTAATTATTGACATATGCGTGGACAGTTTGGGTCAGGTAAAGATATATTACCTAAATTGATATAAGCATTTGCCCGACATCCTCCGCCACAGATGGTAATATATGGGCAATTCATACATACTGGATTAAGTTCCTTTAACTTTAAACCTTCTTTAACAGGATTATTTATCCAGATATCGCTAAACTTTTTTTCTCTTATATTGCCTAATTCCTGAGGGAAATAACTACAAGCCCTTACCCTACCGTCAGCAAGTACTGTTCCCATATCATCTATACACTTACATAGACTATATCCTCTAAACCCTAAACCAGCAAACATTTCCGGTCTAATATAGTTGTCATATAAAAAGAAAAAAGAGGGATTAAGCAATTGAATTATATAATCCTTATTTCTTCTTATTGAAGCCAGATAACCAAAAGCGAACTTATATCCTTTAACCCCTAAAAGATAATTTTGATGGTATTTACCTCTTCCTGCAGAGATAAAAGCGCGTGCACGAAAGACTCCTACTTTACATTTCTCCACAAATTTTACTATTTCTTTAATGTTTCGGTAATTTTTAGAGGTAAGGGTAAGACGCAAAGCAACCCTGATACGCATCTTCTTTATTTTATCAACTAACTGCTTAATATGAGAATATTGATGGCGATTATACAAACTTATCTGTATCTCATCTGCAATACCCTTTAAACTCTCTACTTTAGATTCATCCAGCAATAAACCATTGGTGAATAATTTTGTATAGATATTCTTCTGATGTAAATATTTTAAAATGGCTAAAGAAAAATCCCATCTCATTAAAGGTTCTCCACCGGTAAGGGTCATTGTCTTTAAGCCACAAGCAATAAGTTCGTCAATCATCTTGACAGTCTCTGAAAAATCTAATTCTCTATGAGAAGATTTGCCTGATTCTGAAAAACACCAAGGACAGCTGAGATTACAGGCAGTGGTTACCTGAAATCTTATATCTTTTACCATTTGATTATCCGAAAAATTTTCTTTCATCTGAATTGCTCCAAAGGGACATCTCTTTGCACAGATACCACAATCTATACAGACATCTTTATAAATAATTACCCTATCCTTATTCAACCTTAAAGCAGAAACCGGACAAACATCTACGCAGATACCACAAGCTTTACAAAGTTCTTCAATTATATTCATACTATATAACCTAAGGATTTAAGTTTCTGAATAAGCCTTTTGTTTTTCTCTAAGGCAAGAGCTTCTGTCTTGGTTTTGGCTTTTAAATATTTATATCCATTTATTATATCCATCAATGCTTCCCTTAATTCTTTAACCTTTTTGGGATATTTTTCTGCGATATTTCTGGTCTCATTTTTATCTTCTTTAATATTATACAATTCTACATCATCTCTATCTGAAATTATCAACTTATAATTCTCATCCTGAACCGCAAAAAGGTCTTTTAGAAAAAGAGGATTTGCTTTTCTCTTATGCCTCAGAAAAAATCTCTGAGGAGAATCGTAAAATGAAAAAGCATATTGACGCGGTTGCGTAGTATTATTATTACAGATATAATCGGTTAGAGAAACACCAGGACAATTCCTTAAATCTTTACTCATACTGCATATCTCTAAAATAGTAGGTAATATGTCTATATTTTGAATAAGAGAAGTCTTTATTCTTTTGGGTTTTATTTTAGGATAATAAAAAATAAGGGGAATTTTAAGTAGTGAATTGTAGATAGAAAATTGATGATGAAAGGAAGGTCTTTTATGGTCTCCTAAGATATCACCATGGTCAGAGGTAATCACTAAAATCGCATTATCTAAAATTCTTTTTTCCTTTAATCTTTTAAGAATTATCCCTATGTCCTCATCAATCATAGCCAATTTAGCAATATAGAATGCCCGAATAGCTTCAATTATCTCATCAGTAATCTCAATTTCTTCATTTATCTCTTTAAACAAAAGTTCATAAAGATCGCCAATTTTATTAAGAATCCTATCCAATCTTTTATTTATAAAACGCGAATAATATGGTTGTCGGGGCTTATATTTTGAATGCAAATCATAAAAATTTATATATACGATCTGGGGTTCATTCCAATTTGTCTGTTCTAAGTATCTAATAAAACAATCCAAAATGCTTTTTGAGTCTGTCTTTTTATAATCAAATTTATTTAAGAAAATAGAAAATCGAGCATCGGGATTTTTATCCGGGATAATAAGTGTGGTTTTATTGCCGAACATATTATAAGGAGAAACCAACAAAGTATTGGCAGAGATTGCGGTTGCCTTATAACCTTCTTTAATAAATATATCAAAAATGGTAGGTATGCCATTTTTTAACCTTAAGGTTTTCCAAGTGGCTTGATGCTGAAAAGGATAAAGCCCAGTAAATAAAGAACCGTGAGAAGGAACGGTCCAAGGAGCAGTAGATAAAACATTCTCAAATAAAACTGCCTCTTTTGCAAATCTGTCGATATAAGGTGTAGTCTTTAAAGGAAAACCGTAACAACTAAAATAATCTGCCCTGCCTACATCTATCAAAATTATTATAATATGGGGTTTATTCAGTGGTATCATTATAAAATTACTCTAAATACCCTAAGGATCTGAATCTTTCTTTTATAAATTCTTCTTCTTCCTTAGAAAACCTAATAGAATAATCTTCTGGCAATCCGCCATATTTATTTATTATTTCAAAAAATTTATCCTTTAATTTATTGCAAAGTTTAACCTTATTATCTTTTATATTATTCTGTTCCGTAGGATCTTTTATTATATCGTATAACTCTAACGAGCCATCGTCTGAAAAAATCAACTTATATTGCGTATCCTGGATAGAAAAAAGTTTTCTTATGTAAATAGGATTCACATATTTTTTATTCCAATCCACAAATCTCTTAGGTGCTTCATATAGAGAAATAGCATAATCGCGTGGTTTTAATTGGTAGTTATCAAAGATATATTTTTTTAAAGAAACAGCAGGAGAGGAAATTAAATAATCTGAACTATCAATACCGCATAGATCTAAAATCGTAGGGAAGATATCTATATTTTGAATAAGGGGGATTTTTATTCTTTTAGCATAAGGCTCTAATTTTGAAGAATAGATAATCAAAGGTATCCTTATCAGGGCATTGTAGATAGAAAATTGATGGTGAAACGATGGGTATTTATGGTCACCCAAGATATCTCCATGGTCGGCAGTAATAAAAATGATTGTATTTTTTAACAGTCCTGAGTCTTTTAAGGTCGTAAATACTCTACCGATATTTTCATCAATCATCGCCATTTTTGCTTTATATAAATTACGCAAAGCACAAATCTGTTCATCGGTTATAGTAATTTCACGGTTCATCTCTTTAAAATGGAGATTAAATCTATCACCCATCTGATTAAGTATCTCTTTATCCTTTTCTGATAGATAAATTGAATAGTAGGGTTCTTTAGCATCATATTTGGAATGTAAATCATAATAATTAAAATAAAGTATAAAAGGAAAATCTAAATGTTTATTAAACCAATCAAGGAAAAATTCAGTTATTTTATAACAATTAGATTCTTCTTGCCTAAAGCCATCCACAAACCCAGAAAGTTTTTTACTTCGGCCATAACGTTTGAGACCATAGATATAGGCATCTTTTCCAAAAATTTCACAGGGATAAATCAATGTATCATTGGCTACAAAGGCTGCTACTTTGTATCCGTATTGTCTTAAAATATCAAAAATCGTAGGAATGCCATCTTTTATCTTTAGTGTATTCCAGTTAGCCATATGTTGATTGGGATACAATCCTGTAAACATAGAGGCGTGAGAAGGGACTGTCCAAGGGGCAGGCGTAGTTACATTTTCAAAAATTATGCCTTTTTTAGCAATACTATCAATATAGGGAGTAAGTTCTTTTATAAAACCATAACAACTTAGATAATCAAAGCGACCGGCATCAAGAACAATAATTATTATATTGGTTAAATCCATTTTATTTTTACGAACGGTCAAATCTAATAGCGGTACTGATAACATCCTCCATGACAGAGTAGACCAGAAAAAAGTCTTTTTTTATTTTTTAAATAATTTTGATAGTTGATAAAATATTGACAAGTCCGGCATTCATCCATTAAAGGTTGCTGTGAAAAATTAGTTAAATTTTCTCTAAAATATTGATGTATAGCTTCTTTACTTATTTGATGAGTTATCTTTATTCCTTTAATAGATAAAGAAGGACAGGGGAAACAGCTCAAATCAGGATTAACAGTTAGCATATTTCCATCAATACAGGAACAACTGCAGAATGTATCAAAAAGATTTTTGGATATAGAAGTCAAGAATTTAATTTCCTCTGGTTTAAAGATACAAGGGATAATAGGACGATAAAAATAAAATACTACATAATTTTTATAGGCATAACGGGAAAGTTCCATCATCTGATAGGCTAAATCCTTTAGATAATCTCTGAATTCTTCAATACTGAAGTGTCTGCCATGCCCTGGTAAAACCATACTGAAACGGGTGATCGACCTGCGGTGAAGTTTAATAGCCAATTCAAGCACCTTACGCCAATCATCTCTATCAGGATAAACCACTCCGGATATTACGACAGGAATCTTTTTATAAATGGTCTCTTGGATATTCTTACTAAATAATTCTAAATCTTGAGGGTTTATCTCATCTTGGGGATAACTGAAATTTATGGATTCTATAAATCCTTTTTTAAATAAAGAGCTTATCTTAGAATCAAAGAATCCGTTAGTAGAAAGGGAGACAGTAAATCTATATCTTTTTGCTATATCTAAGAGGGCTCCAAACTTAGGATGAACAGTAGGCTCTCCTCCTAAAAGTCTTAAACTCCGATAGCCCTGTTTTTTTGCCCAATCACAGAGAAACTCAAAATCCTCTATAGACATCGGTGTTTTAAATTCATTCTGTAAGCCATCAGAATAACAGAAAGAACAATTTCTATTGCAATAATAGGTAGGGCATACCCGTAAAACTTCTAAATGAATTTTATCTGTCCGGTTCACCTTGACACATCTATCGGAAAGTTCTCGCTGTTTGTTTCTTAACCTAATCTTTTCTATCCAGTTTAAATCTTTCATTTATTTTTTGAAGTATATCATCAATTAATATAAACTATATCTCTGGGCAATCTCTATTTTTTTATCCAAGTCAGGGGTAGAGTAGCGATAAAAGTCGGTAAAGATAAAAGGATTTTCTTCTATTATGGACCTGCACATCGAAAGCGTATGAGTGGCAGCTACAATATATCTGATACTGGTAACATCCTCAGGCAAATTAATACATGATGTATACCCATTCTCATAGAAATCTTTTCCTCCTCTAATACTTTTATATACGATATCCGGTTTAAACATCAGACTATATTCTTCAGGTAAAAATAAAGTATTTTTAAAATTATCCATTAAAGCAGTCATCGGATATGGCTCAAGCCAACGCAGTTGAACTTCACAACCTGCTTTTTTTAAATATTCTCTCAGTTCAATAGTTGCTTTAAAATCATCTAAAGATTCAAAAGGAAAACCCCACATTAAACCAATCTCTACCTTCGGAAAATAACGCAGTGAATCTTCTACTACCTTTAATGCCTGCTTAAGTCCGTATCCGCGCTTTATTCTTTTAAGGACACTGTCACTTCCTGTATCTATCCCATAAAATATACTTTCACAACCTGCTTCACTCATATACCGCATCAATTCTTCATTCATACATTCAACCCGTGTCATACAGAACCACCTAATTCCTAAATTCTCCTCTTTTAATCTCTGGCATAACTGAATAATTCTTTTTTTATTTATGGTAAAAGTGGGATCAACAAAGAAAAGATACTTGAATCTATAATTATCCACTAAAAATCTTAACTCCTCAATTACTCTTTCTATGGAATTGTATCTAAATTTTTTCCCTTCAAAATGACTTAAACTACAGAAACCGCAATCATAGGAACAGCCCCGAGAAGTAATTACTGTGGGAATTTGGTATTGCTGATTAAAATCTACTACATGATAGGCAGGAAGCGGTAATTTTTCTAAATTCTCAATAGGAGGTCGGTATTCATTTACATATACCTTATCCTCTTCTCTAAAAACAACACCCCGGATACCTTTAAGACTATGCTTTATCTTTTGTGCCAACTCTACAATTGTTTCTTCTGCCTCTCCTACCACTACCGCATCAATATAAGGAAATCTTTCTAAAAGTTCTCTGGCTACTCCAGAAGGACCAACTCCACCTAATACAATCTTTTTATCAGGAAACAATCGTTTTAATTCTTTAGTTGCCATAACCACAAAAGGAAGATGCACAGAATGGCAACCAATCCCGATTATATAAGATGAAGGGTCAACTAATGAAGATAACCTTTTTATTTCTTCAGAAAAACTATAATGATAATCTAAAAAATGCTCCTTAAAATTTACACTAAACCCTGCCTCTTCTAAAACCGCCACTAACAAAAATACACCCACTGAGTTATGCTTATAGACTACCTTATCGGCTATCCTTTGGGCAATTGACATATTGATAAGTGTAATATCGCTCATATTTTATATTATAGCAAAAATAAAATTAAAAAATACAAAATTTATAAGTCGTTAGTATTAATATTATAAATAATGATATTATTCTTGACAGCGTACCTCTTCAAAGAATTATCATACATTAAAAAGGAAACAAGGAATGGACCTGCCCGGTATTCATAAATATCATTTCTAAGGTATATTAGTTTGGCTTTTTTAATAATACCTCTTAAAATAAAATATATTTCAGGATAATAAAATTTTATAATTATATCTGATGATTGGCTATCTAACATAAAATCAATTCTCCAAATCGTAAGCAATCCTTTCTCTAATGTACACATAACTATATAAAAATCAATTACTTTATCATCGCTTATCTCATTAAATTTTATTTTTAATAAAATGTAGTTATGGTTATCATAGAAATTATCTGTAAGAAATAACAATAACTCTGCCCCACTTTTATTTTCCAAAAGATATTGGTCATTTATAGTATTAAATATTTTTTCATAATGGTCCAAAATAATATAATAAATATAAATATTATTTTTTAAAAGCCATTGAATTAAGAAAAAATGTGACTTAATTAAACTGTAAAATAAAACAGGATGGGATTTATATTTATTAAATAATACTGAACTGAAATATTTATTTATTTTATTTTTTAGAATGAGCTCTACTATACTACGATATATCATAACCGGTGAGAATATACCCAGTTTTAAAGATAATCTCAAATAAATAACTAAAAGCTTAGAGTTCATTTTAAAGAATTTGCTGTTTTTACATTTTCTAATAAATCTCTCGCTCCATAATCCACTTACAACCATCGCCATAAGGGTATCTCTAAAAAGCATCTTTTTATCTTTAACCAAATCTAAATACACAAAAAAATTATTCAAAGCCTTATAATTTCTACCTTCTACATCTTCTTCTCTGATAATACCTCTTTTTAATAACTCTAAAGTGAATTCTACTTTGGGGAAATAGCAGAGAGAAAACAATATCACACTATAGGGCCTAGGTAATTTCAACATCAATTCAAAAGTATTATTAAAATCTTCATCATCCTCTAAGGGGTTATCCATAATGAGGTTATAGCGAGGCTTGACTCCTAACTCTTTTAAAAAATAGGCAAATTCAATTATCTTCTCATTGGATTGGTATCTTTTGAATTTATCTCTGCAGAATTCTTGACTTCCGGATTGTATCCCTATATCTATGATAACCAAACCTGCATCTCTAAGCATCTTGATGATGTTCTTGTGGGTATATTCAGGATGGGTATAGCAGGTAAAAGGAAGGGCAATTTTTTTTCTATATAATTCTACAAATTTAGCAATCCAGTCTTCATCATAGGTAAATACATCGTCCCAGAACTTTATCATAGTTATTTCTCTATTTTCTCTTATATACTCTAATTCATTTATTACATTTTCCACTGACCTTCTTCTTACGTAATCTCCTTTGTTATCATAGATACTTTTTAGAACACTGTTACAACAATAAGAACATAAAAATGGACATCCTCTTGAAGAAGTTATAGAATAGGCACTTTTTAAATACGAAGCATTAATAGGAGATACTCTTATTAATTTAGTTTTGTCTATAAGATACTTATTACCATAATCCACAAAATCAGGGTAAGGCAAAGAGTCAAGGTTTAAGATGAGTTCTCTTAAGGGGTTTTTCTCTATTGAGCCATCCTGATGTTTAATCCAGAGGTTCTTTATACCGGTTAGGGGTTGTTTGTTTTCTAATTTCTGGACTACTTCCAGCATCGGGTATTCTCCCTCTCCAATACAGACCATATCTGTATAGGGGATACATTCCTCAGGACAGAGAGTAGGATGGATTCCTCCCCAGATTACGGGAATGTTTAATCTCTCTTTTATTTTAGAAGTTAATACCCTGGCAATTATAAAACAAGATGAAGAAACACTTATACCAATGAGATCGGGCTTTAAACCTAAAAGCAAATTTATCAATAAATTTACATCATTCTTATCCGGATATACCTTATGTCTAATAGGTTTAGTTAATATATAATTATTAGAGGTTATTTCAGGAGTTATTCTTAATTGACCAAAAAAGATGATATAAGTGATAAAGCCATGGGATCTTAAAAAAGAAGAAATATATCTAATTCCTAAGTCTATGCTAAATAGAGAAATAAGAGTTATTACTGGTCTTTTGTTTATAGATAACATTAAATAAATTTAAATACAAAAAGAGAATTTATCTTTTTTATATTCTCTAAAATCAAGGCATCCTGCCTGACAGACATTTTCATCAAAAAGTCGCTCTTTACGTACCAGATTTTTATTGCTAATAATAGATAAAAAATTTTTAAATAATCGGCAATTATTACATCTTTCTGCAGTAGGTATGGTCATAATATTTTTAACTATTTTTTCATAATAGTGATTTATATTTCTTCTATCCTTAAAAAAATTAATGTGCGGTCCTTTGATAAATAAGGAATTACAAGGATATGTAGAGAGGTCAGGATTAACGGTAAGTGTAAGTGTGTAGTCTCCTCTATATCCTAACATACAGCGATTAAACAGAATATATCTACCAAATTTTCTTATCTGTTTTAACTGTTCAGAAGAAAACATACATAAAGGCAGGGGACGATAAATAAAACAAATTATATCCTTCTCAGCACAGGTTTTAAGTATCTCAGTTAATTGTATACCGAATAATTTTGGATTAGAAAAAAATAATTCATTAGAAATAACCCTTGCGCAGCCAGGAATTAAAAGACTCCAGCGGATATGGATCTTTAATCTTTCCGCTATTTCAACCACCTTTTTCCAATCATCGTTTTTCCCATCTATCTCTGCAGAAATACCTAAAAAAAATTTTTCTCTTGCTAATTTCTCTAAATTATGAAACCATTGCTTCTTTAAATTAAGCGGAAGAGATTCTGGAAGATAATTTACTCCGATATCCCTTATAAGAGGAGCCTGGAGTTTTTTTAATATTCTTTCATCAAATAAACCATTAGTAGCTAAAGTCACAGATATATTTTCTTTTTTGCAGATATCTAAGATTTCGGCAAATTTAGGATGTATAGTGGGCTCTCCTCCTAAAAAATTTATCCCTTTCCATCCTTTAGGTTTTGCCCATTTTAAAAGATAGATAAAATCATCCAAGCTCATATCATAAGGAAATTCTTTATCCAAATTTTTTGCATAACAATCAGGACAGGAAATATTACATTTATAAGTAATACAAACTCTCAGTGTAGAACTACAGAAATTGAAAAAAGGACCAGGATGGCGAAATAAATTTATCCTCCAAAATGATAAATAATATCTCTTGATTTTCTCATTATTTTTGGAACTAAGAAAAAATCTAAATATTTTAAGAAATAAAAAAATAATAAAATAGGAAAATAAAAATATTTTCTGTTTTGGCTCTTCATAAATAAATACATAAATAAAATCTTTTATTTTATTTTCATATTTTCTTATTAAACGATAAAATAACATTTTATTGTATTATAATAAAACTTATTTAAATTTTCAATACAAATAAGTGCGGGCACTGTCAACAAAAGTGTGTAAATTCACAAAAGACTATCCCCTCCATAATTGTGATTATTGTTCTTATTAAATCTCTCTACTAATATATAAATAATTCTATTTGCACTTTGGATATCTTTAAATCCTGCCCAATAGCGAGTTAACTGCTCTATGTCTCTTATAAAACGCTCTAATAAATTGGTACTTTTTATAAGAGAATGATACTTATCCGGAAATTTAAA
>Ga0078972_1012280_pt1 | contig 14815 bp, 10 predicted proteins | sample YelNatPaOPGAMG01_FD_67568 | JGI IMG/M metagenome (GOLD analysis project Ga0078972, IMG submission 67568) | Hot spring thermophilic microbial communities from Obsidian Pool, Yellowstone National Park, USA - OP-RAMG-01 (SPADES assembly) (version 2) | ecosystem: Environmental > Aquatic > Thermal... | reverse complement strand
CTAAAGACATGTCAACACTAAATCCAAAATTAAGACTCATAGTCAGATCTGAAGGAATAAGAGTTGCAGTCAATGCCCAGCTCGATGTAGATGTTGAGTATGTATAAACGTAACAGTTACCAGTAGTTGCAGCACCCATACAACCAATAACAACTACATTGGCACCCTGATTTATAGCTACACTATTTCCGAAATAACTATTTTTAGAAACACTTGGAGAAAGGATTTCTGCAGTCTGTTCCCAACCATTTACTGTATTTTGAAAGATGTAAGCCTTACCTGCACTTTGAACGTTATTTACAATTCCAAAAGGAGCTCCGACAATTAAAGTAGCGCCGCTAGAACTTAAAGCAACTGAATTTCCAAAATTATCATTAACAGTTTTATCACTTGCTTGTAAAACTGCTACTTGTGTCCATGTAGATCCGGATCCAGTAAAAATATATACAATTCCAGATGTGCTTCCTCCTGTGCAGCCATTAGCACCAAAAGCAATGACTGTTCCATTTGAATTTACACTTACAGAGCTACCAAAATGTATACCGGCTACTGCTAAACTGCCGGTTGGAAATACTTCAGCACTAAAAACGAAAGAAGTTCCATTAAAAGTAAAAATATATCCACTTCCTAAACTACTATTAGATCCAACATTCTGGTTATAGGCACCGACTACAATTGTATTACCATCTCCGGATATGGCAAGTCCTTTTCCGAAATATGGGTAGGATTGAGGATCTGGAGCTGTTAACATTTGTGTTTCAGTCCATACTCCGCCATTATTCTTAAATATAAAAATAGCTCCAGTATCAGTAAAATTGGGATTATTTCCACCAGTAATTGCAGAAACTACTGCCGTTACACCTGCGTCATCCATTGCTACACTATATCCAAACTGCATTGACTGTGTACTTTCACTAGCAGCACTGGTAATAGATTGTAGAATATTTTTTGGAGTAACGTATATTTTTGTTGTAAACTGATTTGCTATGCTCCACGCACTTGTCGCGCCAGAATTTCCGATATATTGAACTCTTATATAGTAGGTAGTGTTTGCCTCTAAGTTAGAAACTACCCAGCTTGATAAATTTGTAGTTGAATTAATGGATTGTAAAACAATATTAGTAAATGCTGAATCAGTAGCTAATTGCCAATTTGCTGCTGCTTGAGTATCATTCATTCCTGAAGCTTGGAATGCAGAAGAAGTCGCAGTCAATGTAAGCTGTAGGCTTGTAGATCCAGCAACAGGACTTATAACTGAAGGTGTATCAATGTATGCTGAAATAATATTTACAGGTACATTAATCCCACCTACAGTAAATCCACCTTGACCTGCAGTGGCTGGTGTATTGTAAGTAATAGTAGCTTGGTTAATCGTCACTGTTCCTACTGTGGCGGAAACTGCATAACTGGCACCTACTACGTAGTTTGTAATTGTAAATTCTACCACTGAATTAACTGGAGCAGTAGAAGGTCCGGAAATAATTGGTGTGGCAGGAGGATTAATGCTAACATTGACTGTAACTCCATTAATCACAAAACCACTCGTCCCTGCAACAGCTGGTGCGGTATACGTAATAGTCGCTTGGTTAATTGTAATAGTTCCAGATATAGGAGTTACTGTATAAGTTACATTAGCATCGTAATTAGAAATAGTATAAGTTCCAGAAGTTCCTTCTAAAAGTGAAGTAGGACCTATAATTGTCGGTGTATTACCAGCTACGGTAATAGTGACAGGTATTGTATTTCCATTAATTTCAAAACCAGCAGTTCCAGGAGTTGAAGGAGCTGTATAAGAAATAGTCGCTCCTAAAATCGTCACTGTTCCGCTTGTTGCAGAAACCGTATATGCAGTTAGTGTGTTGTAATTTGAAATTGTATAAGTTCCAACACTTCCTGTATTTAGAGTATTAGGACCGAAAATACTAGGAGGAATAACGTTAGCGGGAATGTATTGTGGCGGAATTGTTCCACCAGGTCCTATTGGAACATAAGTAGCAGCAGCTTGCGCTGTAGTAAGGTAACTGCCCATTGCGGAAATAGGCTGATATGTATCTTGGATTACTGTTGTTAAACTATACTGAGACAGTATTTGATTTAACTGTTGCAGTGAGACCGAGCCTGAAGAAGAGCCGCCTGAGGATGATCCGCCTGTAATGAATTGTACAGGAACAGTAGGTCTATTAGCAATAGTAGCTGCTAGTGCGCTTAATTCATTATTTAAAGTATCTAATCCGTATGTATTATCGATACTTAGAGAATGATTAATAGGTGGGAAAATTTGCTGTACATTAGTCAAAACATCCCAGAGTACTGCTCTGGGATTATACATTTGTTCTGCTAAGTTTTGTAAAACATACTGCTGGTTACCACACCAAATACCGCCAATAGTTTGATAGTTAAGACTTATAGTGCCTGTGAGTTTATTATTTAAAATAAGGATGCCGCCATAAACAGGCAAACCTATCGAACGAGTCGCACCCCAATATGGTAAAACTAAATTGTAATCTACTCCTTCTTGTAGTTGCCTCAGAGGTGTAGTTGGATCTGTATACTGCACTAAAAGGTTAGTTGTAAAAAAAGGTGCTTGAAGAGGAACAATTAAATAAAAATCTTCATAGTTAAATTCTTGTACAGGGTGTTGCTCGCCTGTTATTAAGTTAGTTGTAGCCGATCCTGTAGGATCAAAAGGGTATGATACTGCTGGTGTAGGCATAGAAATTCCTTTATTACTAGACATATTAGTTTGACAATCAATGGATTTAAGTGAATTTACATAGGTTGCCAAAGCAAATCTTTTGGTTATGAATTAAAGAAAATTATAGAGGAATTTCTATGTATAGTTTAGTTAATGCTACTGTTCTTTCTTATGCTACAGACTCTCAGTATGAAACAGTAGATTTAAGCAGTACACCTATTAACATTATTTACAGTATTTATTCAGAAATCTATTTGACACTATCAAATCCATATTTAACTAGTAATGTTTATGTAGACTTTAATGCTGTTAAACCACAATTAGCTGGATACAGAGGACTAATTTCTCAATGGTTAGCTAATATTGGAAACATGACTTTGCCAACCATTGCAGCTATTCCTTCTGCAAATATACTATATGCCAGGTATAGCGATGCAACACACGCAGGGTATAAAGCTACGGTGTGTAAAATTGGTTTTCAAAATCCACTGAACTATCCTACAGACTTGCTGCCTGATTTACAAATTACTAGACCAGGATATTCTACGGATTTAAAACTAATAAATGAGTATTGTTTAACAACTGTTAATGGGTTTTTACATCAAACAGATTATGACGGCACCTATGCTTATATTCAGCAAGGTGCAAACACAATGAGAAAGAGTAATCTTAATAATTTTGGTATACTATCTTTCTTAGATATTGGGACTATTACAACACTGCCTATAGATACTACAAAAATATATGCAGATACTTCAAATACAGGAATGTATTTAAAGAATAAAATCTATTTAAATATAAATCAAAGTATATCTGGACAAAGCGTCATGTTGTCTTTAGGTGGATACTTGGTTTTTCCTCAGCCCAATGTATTTTATCAAGTATCGGATTCTATATTTTGCTTACATACAGACGCTTTGCCTTTGTTACAAAGATATTTTGAGTCATCTCAGTATATAGATTTATCGTCACTCGGACTGAGCCAGACGGCTTTATATCCTGGGGCTATTAATGCTTCTGAATTACTCAGTGATGCAGTGATTAAACTCTATTTGCAACTGCCTCAAAGTTTTTGGATTGTGGTTAATAGTCCTACTTTGAATTTTAATCCAGTTTATATTCAAAATAGTAAACTGCCGGGAAGCTTTATAAGCTATATTAAACCTATTAATCCACTTATAGTTGGATATGGTAGAATGGCAGAATACTGGAGCGTTTATGAAGATGGACAATGGTCTATGAATGTAGATAATAGTTTCTTAGTAAATTATGATTTTGCTACGAACCCTTTAGGTAACACTCAAAATATTAATTCAGCAGCTATCCCTGGAAATCAATATATGCTATCACAAGGCTATACTCTGCAAATACATACATAGTAAAAACTCTCCAGCCGTATTTTGGCTGGAGAGTTTTTTAATTGCATTTATGGACAAGTACTTGCTGAGGTAGCATTTCCTTGCAGAGGGCCTACAAACTGTACTGCTGTTACTACTCCTCCTGAAGAGGTAACACTTCCATTATTTCCAGATATATTTCCAGCTACTGTTAAATTACCGCCAATATCAACATTTCCTGAAATATTTGTTTGAGGAGTATTGATATTAGTAGTACTGCTCGCATTGATTGTAGAAGTTGTTGTATTGACCGTAGCTGAGTTTTGGGCATTTACTACTACGTCTACAGTATTGACTGTTACTTTTTTATTAATATTGACATCTAGCTCTCCATTTGGAGAATTTAAAACAATATTGTTTCCTAAAGTATCTTGGAGTGTGAAAATGCCTTGGGCTGTATTAATAATGACATCATACCCGCACGCTTCCCCGTTATTTGTAGCTGTATGCAGTTGTACAATTTGATTTTTTGTATCTACTTTATACCAGTAACTTGTATTAGAATCAAAAGCAGTGATGCCAGTAGGAATATTGCCAAAGGCATAGACAACAGTTTCAGTACGCCTTAGAGATGGTTCTCGAAAAATAGTTGTCCAATAATATTCAGATGTATCCATATATCTAAATATTGCTATAGTTTCATTTTTAACTACATCTGGAGAAGTCATACGGTTAGAATGACCAAAAGGTATCCATGTGGCAATCAGTGTATTTTGCGACTGTGCCTGAGATGTTTTAACAGAACCTTGTGCATTTGGCAGCGATGCTTTATTTTGCTGCATCTTTGATATGTCCCCATACACTGTAGGTAGCTCTTCTACCGGGTACACAACGACTTGGTCGCTACCTACTGCTTTATCTTCAACAACAATTCCTAGTGAGTATAATTTTAAACCAGATAAACGCTCAGGAGTCATTTTTTACTTTCCTTGTTTTAAATTTATTTCCAGATTATTCTTAACTAGTATTGTAAAAAACAGTGATTATGAGAAATCTTTTGTCAGTACTTACTAAACAATAAAATAATGAAAATACTCAGCATAGAACTAATAGGCTATAAGCGACTATCGCTAAATAACATTCAAAGACTATATATTTCTTTCATTGAAAAAGTTATTTTTATTTTAGGTACCAATGGAAGTGGTAAGTCTTCTTTATTAAAAGAACTCTCTGCACTGCCTGCACAATCTGCACAATTTGAAAAAACAGGATCAAAAGTTATCCATATTGAGCACTTAGGATTTTACTATGTCCTCACTAGTGATTTTTCTGTCAATAAACATAGATTTCTTAAAATACAAAAAAATAAAGATGGAATAATAATTTTTGAAGAAGAACTCAATCCTGGCGGCACTCAAACTGTTCAAAGAGAGTTAGTTAAAAAGGAATTTGGTATCACTCAAGAATTACACGACTTATTTACTGGTCTGATTAAATTCCACAGAATGTCTGTGTCAGAGAGAAGAAAATGGTTTACTCTACTCAGTAAGTCTGACTATACGTATGCATTAGGAGTTTATCAAAAATTTAAAGATTCTCTAAGAGATGCCCAAGTAAATATGAAGATGGTGCAATCTCGTATACTACAAGAAAAGGATAAGATCCTTTCCACAGAAAGAGTAAATGAAATTCAAGATGTGGTAGATTACATCTACAGAGCAATTACTGATTTAAAACAAAGACAAAAAGATTTCTACGATTCCAATACAAACGAAACTTTATTAAATCAGTTATTCTTGACGGCTAAACAAAATACTCTTCTTCTAAATAAGAAAATGTTTGAGTATCAAAGAAAAAGAGGACAGAGCAATTTAAATCCTGAAGAAATACAAAGACTCGTAATATTATCACAAAGAAAAATAGATGACTTACAAGTATCTATTAATTTGAGAGAAAAGGATTTACAAAATTTACAAAACATTGCACTACAGCTAAAGAAAAATTCTAGCCTAGATACAGCCAATCTTAAAATAAAGTTAGAATATTTACAAAAAAGCAAAGAAAAGATTAATGCAGAACTAGTATTATTAAAAAATACTCCAGAAAATGATTTTTTAAAAATGTACGACGTTCTAGAACTCATAGAGCAGTCTTTAATCGATATATTTCAAACAGTACAAAAAGATCCTACTCACTCTAATACTAGAGATAATTACATAAGCATTAAAGACAATATAGAACTAGATAGAAAAAAACTAGAATCTCTAGTGAGTCAGTCAAATGAGTTAAAACTAAATATAGAGAGATTTGAACATGCAAAGAAGCACGATGAAACTCAGTGTCCTAAATGCCAATATGTATGGATTAGAAATTATAAAGAAAGTGACGATTTAAAAGCAAGAAATCTATATGTAGAAGTACAGAACAGTATTTTAAAAACACAAGAAAGTATTAAGCTTGGTGAGAATAAACTCACAGAGATGGGTGAGTTTTTTGAAAAACATAGGACTTATTATCAAATAGTATTTCACTATAGCATATTAAAACCATTATGGGATGAAATAAAGAAAACTGACTATTTATTTACAGACCCTAAAAAACTTACCTCAGTATTAGAGAATTTTAAATTAGAAATTAAAAATGCTTTAAAAATACCAGCTATTACTGAAGAAATAAAAGAGTTATCTAAATTAATAGATACTATTGAAAAATCGTTAATAGACTCTAGTGATGATTTAAATAATAAAATAAATCAGTACGAAGAACAAATAGCCCGATATTTAAAAGAGCAAAGAAGCGCTAAGCAGCAATTAGTTATATTAGGAGACTTACTGAGGCTTCTCTCGGAAATAGATAAAGAAAAGCAAAATCTGAGTACTACACTGCAGAGTATAGATACCGAGAAGAATAAATGGTTAAAACAAAATATGTTACTTTACGTGCAGTCTTTAATCGAACTATTAGAGTCTGAATCTGATAAATATAGAAAACTATTAATCCAAGTAGATAGACAAAAACATACTATCGATATGCTGCTAGAACAAGAAAGTGAATTACAGAAGAAAATCGAAGCTTTAAAACTATTATGCGCTGAACTCTCTCCTTCTGAAGGACTCATTGCAAAAGGAATGATGGGTTTTATTAATGTTTTCTTATTAGAAATTAATTCTATTTTAAGACAAATTTGGCTCTATCCTCTCGAATTAGTAGTAGAGGAATTCAAAGACGATGAGACTCAAGAATTAGACTATAAATTCAAACTAAAGATTAATGGAAACGATAACAACATTATACCAGATATTCAATTAGCATCTTCATCAATGAAAGAAGTCATTGATTTATCATTTCAAATTGTTTGTATGAGATACCTAGGAATGAACGACTATCCTTTATTTTTAGATGAGTTTGGCCACAGCATGGATAGCGCTCACCGAATGCAAGCTACTAAAACTATCCATGAGTTAGCTAATTATGGATCTTTTAGTCAAATATTTATTATCAGTCACTTTGAGAATAGTTACGGTACATTTAAAAATGCTCAAATGAATGTACTGTGTAAGAATAATATCATTATTCCAAAAGACATGAAGTATAATGACTATATGGTAATTGAAAACTAGACTAATAAGAAAGCAGCACGCACACTCACAGCCTTTTATAGGCTGTGAGTGTGCGCATATTTATTATGCTTTAAATACCTAAAACTGTCTTATTATTTAAAATATAAGTCTCCAGTGCTTGGAGTTTTGTAATAGCATTATTGTACTGAATTTGTAGAGCTTTTAAAGCAGCAGTATCTGTAGTACTATTAGTAATTCTGCCAATTCTAGCTGCTTGGACTTGCGCGTCTGTAGCATAAGGAACTATAGATGTTTTAGAAGTAACTACCTGCTGAATTTGAGGAGTAATACCAAAGCTATCTGCTACTACATTTGAGATAGCTGTAATTAAAAAAGATAAATCTAAATTAACAGGAACTGCTCCTATATTTACAGCTAGTACTTTATTTTGATAAGCCACACCAGAAGACTGTGGCAGGCTCAAAATAAAGCGTACAGGCACATAGAGCCAATGACCTATTTGACTTTGTAAACTAGCTATAGGCATATCTGCCGATAAATCGTTTTGATAATCAGTCTGAGTCAGTCCTGCTGCTGCGTAGACATTAGTATAAGCGTCTTCATTATTAGAAATAAAGTCACTAAGTTTTCTAACAGCTCTGCAAGAGTATTCGTCATCGGGCAATGCTAGTGTAGAGAACGGAGCAGCAAATACATAAGTTCCTGAAGACCCAACAGGTGGAATAATGTATAGAGGAGTAGCCATAATTAGTAAGTAGATTTAACTGCCATTAAATAGTCAATATTATTTAATGTAGATCCTAAAAATAACACACCATTTCTATAGATTCTTCTAAAACCTGTAGGAATTGCAGTCAAATCTGTCATAGTTTCTGCAATAATTAACATTTGCTCTAAAAGATTTGACCACTGCTGAGTAGTTGGAGTCATTCTATTAAAATCTAAACTATTAGACGACTGAGGAATGTAGTCTGGAAATATAGCTTCGATATTTGTACTTCCGGATACATTGTTTTGACCATTTACTACTAGTAATGTAATATACTTATAGTAATGAGCCATGACGGTAATATTTTGTTGGACAAACGACGCCGGATAAAAAGGTACTTTAGCAACTGCAAAATTAATATCAGTCTGAGGGTTTGTCATAGTAGCATACAGACCTGTAATAGTCGTTGCTTGAGGTATGGCATATTTATCCCAGCGAGGAATAATTATAAATTCAGTTTGCTTATAAATATCTGGAAAAATTGCTTGCCAATTAGCTATTGTATTAGCTGTGTTATTTGCAATATAAGCTTGTATAGCTTCTTTAACACTATCGATATTGTTTCCTGCTTGACCGTATATTACAGCAGTCCAAGTAGTAGGTATTGGATTATTTCCAATAATTGGAGAGTAGTAGTTAAATGTATAGGCTTCTATTGCTGTTTCAGGATAGATACCTTTTGCAGTTTGAATAGATGCAATATATGCTGAAGGAGTCACAGCAGAAACTGCTGTTTGAACTACACCAATTGTTTGAAAAAATGTATCTATTGGAGTAATTGGCGGCACTACGACTATTTGGTATAAATCGTATTCTTGCTGAAAAGACTGATCGCAAAGCCAGATTTTAATCTGACTACCATCTGGTGCGTATGTATAGGAAATCCATTCAGGTAGTGTAGCCGCTCCAGTTTCTGTAATGAAAGAACCTATTTGAATATTAGTTGCAATATTAGCATTGTTAGCTGTTAGCGTATCAATGAAATTTTGAGCTACAAAAGGCAGTGGATTAGCCGAAGAATAAGCTAACGACTGAGATGCTAAATTAATAGATAAATCAGTAATGTACTGCGGCACTGGAACCTGTAAGTTATTTCCAGGATATACACAGTTAAAACTTACCAATCTAAAACCAGTTAGAGTAGATGAAAAAGACTCTGAAATGGTTGTAGAATAACTTAAAGACAAAGGAGAGAGTTCTCCTAATTGAGAAACAGTAGAAGGATTTTGATTAATTAAAGATTGAATCTCTACAAAACATCTAAGATTGACTGGATTAGTAGACCCGCCACTAGATCCCGAACTAACATAAAGAGCCATAATTTGATCCTTTTATAGCAAATCGTCTAGAATATATAGATCAAAAGATTTAAAAGAAAAGGATATAAACTAATATGTTTGAAGCACTTCTACAATTTATTAAAGAACTTTTATTTAAAAATGAAACGATAGATATAAGAAATAAAAATTTTAATTTACTGGCTGTATTAATTCGTCTTTTTGTAATAGGCTCGTTTGCTCTGAATTACTACCTTATTAATCATTTTATAAAACTTGCACACAGACACTATACTTTAGAAATAGAAATCTCAAAGTTGGAAACAATCCACAAGGAATGTACTATAGACTATCCTAAAATAGATAAAAATTAGTGACAGCAGAAATTCTTTGGCAGTAAATATAAACAAATTACAATTCCTAACCTAAAAGTACCATGACAAATAAGTTTTCAGGAGCAGTAATATACACGGATGGATCAGCAAAACCTAATCCTGGAAATACAGGGTGGGGAGTACACGGATACTTTTATCAAAAATTAGTATCCGGTAAAAAAATTGTAATAGCCAAACACCATATTGGAACTAGTTACGGATATATACACCAAAACGAAGTCGGTCAAAATCCTAGAGCAGTTCCAATTGATCCTATTTTGTATATTGACGGTTTTGGATCTGGAGATAAAACAGGGTCTAACAACGCAGCAGAAATCGACGCGCTTTACTACTCTTTAGTAAAAATCAATAGTGATTTTATTATCGATTCTCTACAAGTCTTTACTGACAGTGAATATTTAAGAAAAGGAATAGTTGAGTGGAGAGCTATTTGGGAAATTAACGACTTTAAAAGGCAGGACGGAACTCCTTTATCTAACAAAGATAAATGGGTGAGACTCTTTAAAGAAATTGATTTACTTCTAAGTAAAGATGTAGACTTCTCTGTAGATTGGGTTAAAGGGCATAATGACATCTACGGCAATGTAGTGGCCGATAGACTAGCTACATTAGCTATGCTCTATACCACAAATAATGAACAACGAATTGAGTTCAACATATGCCCTCATAAAGACTATTGGAAAGTAGAAATAGACAGGCATCCTTTTTTAGATTTCTCCAGGCTCTACTTTAATAGTCAAAGCAAATATAATATTACTGGCAATTATTTATTAGCAGATCCAGGTAAAGATGAACTAATGATTGGTAAAAGAATTCCAGATACCAGTTATTGTGTTTTAAAAATAAACGATGGCGATCACGTTATAGAGACTATTAAGAAAAAACAGTTTGAGGTCTCTAATGATTTAAATTCTATTATGCTACTTAGATTAGATAGAGTTTATCAGCCAGATGTTTACAAATTCATATCAATGCATGGAGACCGAGTATTATACCCATGTGGTAGAAATAACGTATCTTTAAATTTTATTGATCAAAAACCAATTACAGTTGAGATGAACCCAACTGGACTGTCTATTAGAGCTATTGAAGCATTAGTCTTTTTAGAAGATCTCTTAAAAATCTATTTAGATCTAAAAGAAAATCCAAACCAAACTACAGGACGTATACTTTCTCTAGAAAATATTACTCATTTTTTCTATGAGAAAAGTAAAGATAAGAAAAATCAGGAAGTTACTCGTCTAAAATCTATCATAGATCAGAATACAGAATTAATTAAAATACCTATACAAGTTATAAATGCAGAAGGTAAAATAATAGAGAAGAAAATACCTATCGTTCTTGGTTCCGATATCCTAAAGAGAAATGGACTGAAGAAGATTGAAAATATGAATCCTATGATAACACTACTTACTTGGCATGAATCTCCGACATCCCTTAGGTATGCAACAGTGATACAAACACATGACGCAACCGGAATATGGTCGAACTTTTACGCGGACAGACTCTTCTTTTAAACCAAGCTGCTACTCTTAAGGCCCTTTTATTATGCAAAGTATTACTTCTGACTCTTATATACCGCCTACTTGGGAGAATCTCTCTTTTTTTAGAAAAAAGATTTACACTTTTCTAAGTGATATGGTTCCACGTAGAATAAAACGTCTCATATTTTCAGCATCGTTTTATGGTATGATTGAGAAAAAGGATACAGAACATAAAACAAATATTGGTAAGAAAATTAAAGGTTTCTTTTTCATAGCACCAGAAGACAAAAAAATAGTAGAAAAAATTAATGCAGAACTAAAGCTAGGAAAAGTTTCTGACAATTCATTAGTTTTTCCCATGGTAGTAAAATCTTTAATTTGGAAAAATTTAGAAGAAAACCCTTATTTCGAATTTAATCACATCAAGTATGATTTTAGAAATATAGATAAAATCAAAGAAGTCGATCCTGATTTAAATTATTTTACATTGTTCGTTATTTCTCAGATGCCCATTTGGCTAATTTACGGATCATACACTCTTATACACCACGATATCGTACACTTAGTTTCTACACTTTAAATTTACTTATAGAAAACCGACAAGCCTTATGACGGCTTGTCGGTTTTCTATATTGATTAGATTTTTTTATTTAAGAAATCAAATAAATCATTGATTACTTTTAAAATAACTGATATACGAAAATGTAAAAGAGATATAAACTCTATATATCTTGCAAGATTATAAGCACCTTGGGATAAGTTTAGAGCTGCTTGTCTGCTCACTTTAGACGTATCTTGCTTTTTCATTTGCTCGATTATAATGTCGAGCAAAGCTATAATTTTATTTAAAGATAATTCGATAGACTTTAAATCGTCGATATTATGTTTTTTCTCAATACTATTTACTACTTGTGAAATTGTTTCTAAGTCAGAAATGCGTGCTAAGACAGATTGCAGTTTTGAGCGAGATACTTTATTTGGAGAATTAAAGAACTTAGCTATTTCACCATTGCTCTCTAAAGTCCTTTGCTCCACGCGATTATAAAAGAAAGATAAATCCGTCGAAGAAATCTGATCATCCTTATTCGTAATAAACGACGATAAAACCATCTGATATTCTTTAATAAACTCATGTGCTTCTTTGTATGCTAGAGTTTGAATTTTCTCGAGAGTTTGAAGGTAGTCTAGAAAATATCCTTTAAACCCTTCTGGGGTTGTAACGAGACTTTGGGATAGGTTTACGTAGTTAAGATTTTTTAAATTATTTAAAACTCTTTTTTCTTTAGAAAAAGATATAAAAGAAAATGCTGTTACGAATCCTTCTTTTAAAGATTTAAATTGACTAACTAACTTTGGCAGTACTTGATTGAAGACATTTGTAGAATCTTCAGCCGTCAAATCTTCTAAACCTAAAGTTTTTAAATCTAAAAGTAAGCTAGTTGACGTGTTATCGTCAGCCATAAATTTTTTCATAGAGAGTCCTGGGAAACTAATTTATTTGTATCAAAAGATTAAACTGAAAAAAACAAGGATAAGCTACATTAATTGGTCAATAAATCTCTTTAAAACGGAACTAAAAATAATGAAAGATTCTGCTATATATAAACCTATGTTTGAATCTATCCCAAATGTAAAGATTTTAATTAACATAGGGGCTTTAATGGACATACCTACAGGAAGCTATTTAAAGGGCAAACACGGGGAGAGTATCCTCAATGGAGGGCTAGGCCTCATTACTGGAATTGCAGGTCGTGGAAACATGTTTAAATCCACTATCATGCATTACATGATGCTCAGTGCTGCGGATAAGATGAACCGAAACTATCCGGTGAGCATGTCAACCTATGATACTGAAATTAATATCCATGAATCTCATTTATCAGAATTTGTTAAACCTTTTAAGAGCTTTGATCCTTACGGCATTTTTACGAATCAACAGTGGCTTATTACTGATAAAACCATTTATTACGGAGATGAGTGGTTTGAAATTTTAAAAACCTTTTTACAAGAGAAAACAAAAAATAAAGACAAGTTACTTGTAGAGACACCATTTTTATCTAGAGATGGTAAAACTCTTCTTAAAATGATTCCACCCACTTTTAGTGAGATAGATTCTTTTAGTGAGTTTGAAACTTCAGACGTAGCAAAGATTCAAAATGAAAATCTTTTAGGTGAGGCTGGTGGCAATACTATTCATATGCGCCAAGGTTTAGCTAAAACAAGATTATTAATGGAGTTGCCCAATATTGCAGGATCTAGCAATCATTTTGTACTAACTACTGTACAGGTGGGTCAAGCTATCAATATTCAGTCTGGTCCTATTTCTTTGCCTCCTCCAAAGAAATTGCAGCATATGCGCAGTGGTGAGAAATTTAATGGAGTCACTGATAAATTTTTCTTTTTAACCAGTAATTTTTGGCAAGCTATTTCAGCAAATCCATTAATTAACCAAACTACAAAAGGTGTAGAGTATCCTAAAAATCAAGACGATACTGTGCAAGGAGATTATGATTTAAACATAGTCACTCTTAAACAGCTCAGAGGCAAGTCGGGTCCTTCAGGCTCTGTAGTTGAAATTATTGTATCGCAAAGAGAAGGAGTTCTGGCTTCTTTAACTGAATTTCACTATATTAAATCACAAGACCGATATGGTATTTCAGGCACTTTGCAGCATTACAATCTAGATCTTATGCCCGAAGTAAAGCTATCTAGAACAACAGTTCGCAGTAAAATTGATAGCGATCCAGCATTACAAAGAGCTCTTAACATTACCGCAGAGATGTGTCAGATTAAACAATATTGGAGAGATTTGCCAGAAGGAATTTTGTGCACTCCTGCAGAACTGTATAATGATTTAAAAGCGCTAGGATATGACTGGAATGTTTTACTAGCTACAAGAGGTTGGTGGACAGTAGATAATGATAAAACTGATATACCTTTTTTAAGCACGATGGATCTTTTGCTAATGAGAAAAGGTCAGTATAAACCCTACTGGATGAAGTAACTATAGGAGTAATCATGAATTACGATCAAAAACACATTGAATCTTTTAACAGCTTTTTAGAACCTAGACAAGAAGGCGATATTGACTTAGTCGAGCATGTAAGTCAAGTACTTATGAAATACGGCTTGAAAGAAAATCTTGAAAATTTCTATTATACAGATGGTTATATTATTCAGGCTAAGAATAAGAGACCTGAGATTCAAAGATATCTAATTAACATTTATCTAACCCTACAACTAATGAAGTCTAAAAAGAGTTCATTAGAATGCAGGT
>Ga0078972_1012275_pt1 | contig 14820 bp, 17 predicted proteins | sample YelNatPaOPGAMG01_FD_67568 | JGI IMG/M metagenome (GOLD analysis project Ga0078972, IMG submission 67568) | Hot spring thermophilic microbial communities from Obsidian Pool, Yellowstone National Park, USA - OP-RAMG-01 (SPADES assembly) (version 2) | ecosystem: Environmental > Aquatic > Thermal... | reverse complement strand
CAGGATCACCTTCCCGTCTATCCCCGAGATCCCCACCCCCCTCCCGCCGTGCTTGTTTATGCCCAGCACTATCTCCGTGTTCAGCTTGCCCGCCAGGTACTTGTGGAGGATCTCCATGGTTCCCCTATCCGTCACGCGAAGCCCCGCCACGAACTCCGGCTCCTTTCCCGCCCTCTTCATCTCCCTGGTGATCTCCGACCCTCCACCGTGAACCAGCACGGGCTTCATCCCCACGTAGTGGAGGAGAACCACGTCCTGGAGGAGGGAATCGAGGGTCTTCTTCCTCTCCATCACCTCCCCCCCCAGCTTGATCACCATGGTCTGCCCGTGGAAGCGCCTGATGTAGGGCAGAGCCTCCAGCAGAATGCTCGCTGGCTCCTGCAGCACCTCACCCGGTTTTTGTTCTAATCCTCCCCTTTTTTAACCCTGCCGCTCAGGTGCGGTACCGGGAGTTGATCCTCACGTACTCGTAGGTGAGGTCGCATCCCCAGGCCGTGGCCTCCTCCTCTCCCGCCTTCAGATCTATCTCGAAGATCACCTCATCCTCCCTCATCACCTCCACGGCCTCCGGAAGCTCCGGTCCCCCCAGCGGTCTTCCCCCCTCCACCAGCGTGGCCTCCCCCCTCCTGCTCTTCACCTTCAGCGTGAGCTTGCCCGGATCGAAGCGGGCGCCGGAGTATCCCAGGGCGGCCACTATCCTCCCCCAGTTGGGGTCCCCCCCGAAGAGGGCGGCCTTGAGGAGGTTGGAGCCGGCCACGGCCAGGGCGGCCTTCCTCGCCTCACCCCTCCTGGCATTCTTCACCCTCACCTCCATCAGGCGGGTGGCCCCCTCCGCCCCCCTCACGATCTCCCTGGCCAGCTCCCTCAGGACGAAATCCAGGCCCAGCTGGAAGCCTCTGTCCCGGCGCTTCAGCTCCCTGTTCCCCGCCCTCCCGCTCGCCATCATCAGAACCATGTCGTTGGTGCTGGTGTCGTTATCCACGGTGATCATGTTCAGGCTCCCGTCCACCGAGGCCTGGAGGGAGGAGCGCAGGAAGAGGGGATCCACCCTGGCGTCCGTGGTCAGGAAAACCAGCATCGTGGCGGTCTTCAACCTGGGTCGGATCATGCCCGCCCCCTTGGCCATCCCCGCTATGGTGACGGTGGTGCCGTCCTCCGTCTCCACGCTCACGGCCACCTCCTTGGGCCCCCTGTCGGTGGTGAGGATGGCCCTGGCCGCCTCGCGGGAGGCCCTCCTGGAGGAGGAGAGCCTGGCCACCGCCTCCCTTATTCCCCTCTCCACCTTCTCCATGGGCAGGAAGGTGCCTATCATCCCCGTGGAGGCCACGCCCACCTGATGGGTCCTGAGCCCCAGCAGCTCCGCCGTTAGCCCCGCCATCCTCTCGGCGTCCCTCCTTCCCCTCTCCCCCGTGAAGGAATTGGCGCACCCCGAGTTGGCCAACACGGCCCCCAGCCTGCGCTCCCTCCGCAGGTGGTTCATGGTGATGACCACGGGGGCCGCCCTCGTCAGGCTGGTGGTGAAGGCCCCCGCGGAGGGAACGGCACCCTCCTCGCAGTAGAGGAGGGCCAGGTCCAGACCCTGGGAGCGTATCCCCGCCCTCACCCCGGAGGCCAAAAAGCCCTCGGCCTCCGTCACCCCTCCCCTCAGCCTCCTCAGCTCCATACCGCTCACGGGCGCATGGGGAGGGCCTCCAGCCCCTTGGTCTCCTCCACCCCGAACCTGAGGTTCATGTTCTGGACGGCCTGGCCGGAGCCCCCCTTGAGCAGATTGTCGATGGCCGAGACCACCACCACCCACCTTCCGTCCTCAGAAACCTCCAATCCTATGTCGCAGTAGTTGGAGCCCACCACGTAGTTCAGCTCAGGCAGGCCCTCCACCACCCTCACGAAGGGCTCCCCGGAGTAGAACTCCCGGTAGAGCTCCAGCAGCCTCTCCTTCGAGCTCCTCTCCCTCAGGGAGACGTGGGAGGTGGAGAGGATGCCCCTCACCACCGGGGCCAGATGGGGGGTGAAGCACAGCCCCACCTCCTCCCCGGCCAGCTTCTCCAGCTCCTGCTTTATCTCCGGAAGGTGGCGGTGGCGGGTGGCGGAATAGGCGCTCACGTTCTCACCGCACACCGGGTGATGCAGGTTCTCCCTCAAGCCCCTCCCCGCCCCCGAGGTCCCGCTTATGGCATCCACCACCACGCGGCCCGGATCCACCATCTTCCCCTTCATCAGGGGGGCCAGCGCCAGGATGGCCGCGGTGGGGTAGCATCCCGGATTGGCGATCAGGTCGGCCTTCCTTATCTTCTCCCTGTAGAGCTCCGGCAGCCCGTAGACCCCCTTCACCTCCGGGCTTTCATGCTTGGTGTAGTACTTCTCGTACACCTTCACGTCGTCGAACCGGTAGTCGGCGCTCAGGTCCACCACCTTCGCCCCCTCCCTCAGGAGCCTGGGAGCCACCCTCATCGCCACGCCGTTGGGGGTAGCCAGGAAGACCAGCTCCGCCTCCGAACCCACCTTCCCGTAGTCCGGCTTCTTCACCCTATCCTCCCCCACCACTCCCGAGAGATGGGGATGAAGCTCCCTGAGGCGCGCCCCCGCGTGCTCCTCCCCGTAGACCCCCACCACCTCCACCTCCGGGTGCCTGAGGAGGAGCCTCAGCAGCTCTCCTCCGGTGTAGCCCGCCGCTCCCACCAGGGATACCCGGATCATCCTTTCATCCTCGGAACCCTGCCATCCAGCCCGTAGAACTTGGTGACCGAGGCCGACATCCTCTGGTCGAAGCCCGGCAGGTGGAAGGAGACGATCTCCCGGTCGTAAAGGGAATGGGGGGAGGATCGACCCACCACCTGGGCCCTGCCCGGCATCAGCTCCACCCTCACCTCCCCCGTAACCCTCTTCTGGGTGGCCTCGATGAAGGCCTCCAGATCCTCCCTGAGGGGATCGAACCACCTCCCCCTGTAGACCATCTCGCTCCACTTCTGGTCCATCCTCTGCTTGACGGCCAGCTCCTCCCCCGCGAGCACCAGGGCTTCCAGGGCCCGGTGGGCCTCGAGGATCACCGTGGCCGCGGGGGCCTCGTACACCTCCCTCACCTTCAGACCCAGGATCCTGTCCTCCATCACGTCTATGCGCCCTATTCCGTACTCCCCAGCCAGCCGGTTGAGTTCTCCTACCAGCCTCACCCCGCCCAGCCGTTCCCCGTTCAGGGAGACCGGGATCCCCTCCTCAAAGCCAAGCGAAAGGGTGGTGGGTTCCCGGGGGGCCCTGGAGGGATGCCGGGTGAGCTGGAAGGCCTCCTCGGGCGGAGAGCGCAGGGGATCCTCCAGCTCCCTACCCTCTATCGACCTTCCCCAGAGGTTCTCGTCCACGCTGTAGGGGGTGGAGGGGAAGGAGAGGCCGCACTTCTCCAGGTACCTGACCTCCTCTTCCCTCGTCAGGTTGAGCTCCCTGACGGGGGCGATGATGCGGAGTCCTGGAGCCTGCGAGGAGAGGGTGAGATCGAACCTGAACTGGTCGTTTCCCTTCCCGGTGCAACCGTGGGCCACCGCCTCCGCCCCCTCCTCCAGGGCCTTTCTGGCCAGCCAGCTGGCGGTGGGATACCGGGCGAGGGAGATGGAGAGGGGGTACCCCTCGTAGCACCCGTTGGCCTTCACGCTCCTGAACACGTAATCCCTCACGAACTCCTCCTTGGCGTCGATGTAGAGGTGCTTCACCGCCCCCAGCTTCTTCGCCCTCTCCTCGGCCAGCCGGAAGAGCTCCGGTCTCTGACCCACATCCACGATGACGGTGATGACCTCCGCCCCGTACTTTTCCTGAAGCAGCCTCAGGCAGGCGCAGGTATCGAGCCCACCGCTGAACCCCAGCACCACTTTCATGTAAACAACATTTTCACTTCCCCTCCAAATATAGGTTTTCTCCTCGAAGGAATTTTCCGGGCTCCCCGGGTGGGGAGAGAAGTTTTTTATGGTTTAGGGAATACTCTCAAGGATAAAAATAGAGGGAGTGTTTAGACGAAGAAGCGTCCCAAAATTACCGGCGATCGAATGTATGTGATGGTAACCCTTGAAGGAGAGCTCGGTAGGAGAGCCGGTACTGGAAGCGTGAGGCTTCCCATAGATAATGAGGAGACCCTGGACTCCCTCCTGATGAAGCTGGGCAGGAGGCATCCTTCGGTGGTGGAGAGCGTTCTGGATCCCACCACGGGGGAGCTGAGCGATCGGTATCAGGTGCTACTGAACAACCGACCCGTGAGGCGCATCCTGGGCATCCACACGAAGCTCAAGCACAAGGATGAGATAACCATCCTGCCTCTCCCTGAAGAGGGCACCACCCAGGAGACCACTCAGGCCGCCTAGGTGTTCTCCTTGAGGGTGGTGGGACTGGTGGGACTCCAGGGCGCGGGAAAGACGGAGGTGGCCAAGGTGGCCCTCTCCCTAGGCATCCCCTGCCTGCGCCTGGGGGAGATAGTGATCGCCGAAACGAGGAGGAGGGGGTTGGAGGTGAACGAGGAAAACGTGGGGAGGGTGGCCAACGCCCTGAGGGAGGAGGGGGGAGAGGGTGTGGTGGCCAGGCTCAGCCTCCCCCTCCTAGGGGAGAAACTGAAGGAAAGGGGAGTGGTGGTGGTGGACGGAATCCGCTCCCTGGAGGAGGTGGAGGAGCTGAGGAGGGCCTTCGGGAAGGACCTGGTGGTGGTGGGGGTCTGGGCCAGTCCCTCCCTGAGGTACTCCAGGATAGCCTCCAGGAGGAGGGAGGACGATGCGGGGGACTACGAGCGCTTCCTCGAGAAGGAGAGGAGGGAGCTGAGGTGGGGGGTGGGGGAGGCGCTGGCCCTGGCCGACCACCTGCTCCTCAACGAGGGCACGCTGGAAGAACTCAGGGAGAAGGCCCTGGAGCTCCTGAGAAAGGTGGGGGTGGAATGAGAATCCGGGTGGAGGCCGAGGTGAAGCCCAGCGAGGATTCCTCCAAGGTGGAGAGGGCGGTGAAGAACCTCTTCCCCTCCCTCACGCTGGAGAGGGGGGAGGAGAGGGTGTGGGGTGCCTCAGAGGATCCTGCGGTTCTCTCCCACCTGAAGGAACTCCTCCGGCTACAGGCCATCAGGGATTCCTCCAGGAGCGCTCTGCTGAGGGGCAAGAGAGAGGGGGGGCTGGAGTTCGGACTCAACAAGCAGGTGGCCTTCGTGGGCAAGGTGAGCTTCACGGAGGGGGAAACCCCGCTGGGCCCCATCAGGGTGGTGATAGAGACCGAGGAACCGGGGCTGGTGGTGGACTATCTGGCCCCCCGCACCAAGATGGGGAAAGCCCTGAGGGAGGTTCCCCTGGAGGAGCTGAGGAGGAGGGCCTAGAGAAGGGAGAGGAGGAGGCCCAGGGAGAAATACCCCAGCGCGTTGTAACCCTCCAGCAGGAAGACTCCCGCCAGGAGTTTACCCCCTTTTCCTTTGAGGAAACGCCAAGGGGCCCTTCCCCTCCACATCAGGAAGACCTCCAAAGGGCCGGCCAGGAGCAGGGCGAACAGGAAAAGGAGAAGGGAAGGAAGAGGGCGCAGCCATCTCCCCAGCAGGAATCCGGCGGGTAGGTAGCCCGCCCACCTCTCCAGCATGGCCAGCCTGGCGTGGGAGCGGGGGACGAGGATTCCCCTCCCCTCATAGTAGGCGAGGATTCTGGGCAGGGTGAAGAGGTCCACCACGGGCAGAAACCAGAGGAGGAGCCTGAGGGGGGAAACCTTCCGGTAGGAGGACAATCAACCACCCGCGAGGGGTACCTCCAGAACCATCAGGTCCTCCGCCACCACCGTGTTGGGAAAGATTTTCCTGGCCTGCTCCAGCAGGAGGGAGGTTTCCTGGTACCTGGGGCTCAGGTGGGTGAGCACCAGCAGCTTCACCCCGGCCTCCCTGGCCACCCAGGCCGCCTCGGAGGAGGTGGAGTGGCCCCTCTCCCTGGCCTTCTCCGCGAGCTCCTCCCCGAACATAGAATCGTGCACCAGCACGTCCGCCCCGCTGGCCAGGGCCACCGTTTCCTGGGAGGGTCTGGTGTCCACCGCGTAGACCACCTTCCTTCCCGGGAGGGGGGGACCCAGCACCTCCTCCGGCTTTACCTCCCCTCCCCCCGGGAGAGAAACGGATTTTCCGGCCTTGAGGAGGGAGAAGGAGGGACCAGGGGTCACCCCCAGCTCCATGGCCTTCTGGGGATCCAATCTCCCGGGCCTGGGGGACTCCTCCAGCGAGAAGGCCAGCCCCCTCACTCCATGCTTCAGGGGACAGGTCAGGAGACGGTACCCGTTTCCCCTCACCTCCCCTCCCGCGCTCAGCTCCTCCACCCTGGCCTCGAAGCTGGGGGTGTAGTGGGGGAGTCTCAGAAAGGTCTCGATCCTCTCCCTTTCCCCCTCGGGAACGTAGATCCTGAGGGGCTGAGTCCTCCCGAAGAGGGACATGGTCTGCACCATCCCCGCGAGACCCAGGAAATGGTCCCCGTGCAGGTGGGAGAGAAATACGGCACTCACCTTAAGGGGGCTGAGGCCGGCCCTGAGCATCTGAGCCTGCGTTCCCTCTCCGCAGTCGAAGAGGAGGAGCTCCCCCCCTCGTCTGAGGGCCAGCGAGGGAAGAGCCCTGAGGGGGGAGGGAACGCTTCCTCCCGTTCCCAGAAAGATCAGGGTGAGGTTCAGGCTTTCACCTCCTGAAAACGTGGACCCTCCGGACAAGGCTCCGGTGGACCCTCTGCTCGTATCTCTCCCTCTCCTCCAGCCCCGCCTCCTTCGCCATCTCCTCCAGTTCCAGTTCCGAGGGGGAGGTAAGGGAGAGGTATTTTCCCCTCTTCAGAGCCCCGGCCATGGCGTTGAGGGCTCCCGAGTAGAGCTCCTCCAGCTTCCTCCTTCCGGTGCTCGCCTGCCTTCCGTAGGGAGGATCGGTGGCCACGGCGTCCACCCTCTTCCCCCTCCACTCGCAGGCATCCCCCACCTCCAGCCTGAACCCCCTTATTCCGTAGCTCTCCAGATTCAGCCTGGCCTTCTCCACCATCCCTGGGTCCAGATCCACCCCCACCACCCTCATTCCCATCAGACCGGCCTCTATCAGGATCCCCCCCACCCCGCAGAAGGGATCGAGCACGGTGCCCCCCCTGGGAGCCCTGGCCAGGTTGACCATGCACCTGGCTAGGGGAGGAGCCAGGGTGCTGGGATGGAAGGCCTTCCTTCGCTTGGGTCTCCTTTCCTCCATCCCCTTCCTCGCCGTGGAGGCCAGCTTTATCCCCACCACCCCCACCTCCCCGGTGAGGGCTACGCACACCTCCCTCTCGGGCCTCTCCAGATCCACCCTGAACCCCACCTCCCTCCTTATCAGGTCGGCCACCTCCTTCGAAAGTTCTTCCCTGCTCACCTGGGGCGAGGACCTCTTCACGCGCCTTACCCTAACCGCAAAGCTCCTCCCGTGGGGAAGGAGATCCACCACATCCGTGCTCCCCACCGCCTCCAGCAGCTCCTCCACCCCGGAGGTGCACAGGTGCATCCAGACCTCGTGCGACATCCCCAGCCTCGAGGCCAGGAGGGAGGGATCGGGGACCTCGGTGTCCACCACCAGTACCTGCTCAAACTCCTCCAGCACCCTCCCTGGCGCCCCCTCCGCCTGAAGGGCCGCCAGCACCTCCGCCTTGGGAAGCTCCGGATGTTCCCCCGAAAGAAGGAAGACCAGCCTCACCTTTTATCCCAAAGCGGGAGAGCTAATAAAACTCGAGAGACCCCTGCTTGAGCCCCTCCACGACCGCGGGAGCCACCGAGACCAGGCTGTGGGAATTCTCGATGGTGTTGGTTCCCACCACCGCCTCCACCCCCGCCGCCTTCATCTTCTCCAGGGCGTTCCCCGAAAGCACGGGGTGGGTGCAGGCGGCGAAGATCCTCCTGGCCCCGCTCCTTTTGAGGATCTTGGCCGCCTCCGCTATGGTTCCTCCCGTGCTTATGATATCGTCGATGATCACCGCATCCCTGTCCTTCATCCGGAGATTCTTGCTAGAGGTCACCACCACCTCCGGGCTCAGCCTTTCCTTCTCGAGGGAGTCGAAGGCGGCCCCCAGCTCCTTCGCCGCCCTGCTGGCCTGCTGTACGGCCTTCTCGTCGGGGCCTAGGAAGAGGGGATCCTTCAGGTTCAATCCCCTGAAGTATTTTCCCAGCAGGGGAGCAGCCGTGACATTCTTCACGGGCACGGAGAAGTAGGAGAGGGACTCCCTCTCGTGGATGTCTACCACCACCACCTCCTCCGCCCCCGCCTTCTCTATGAACTGGGAAACCAGCTTCAGGCTCAGGGCCTCTCCCTTCTTGAAGATCTTGTCCTGGCGGGCGTAGGCTAGGTAGGGCACCACCGCCTTCAGGGTGCGCGGTTTCTGCTCGAGGGCGGCCTCCAGAAGAAGGAGAAGCTCCATCAAATTCTCGTTCTGGGGAGGGGGGGTAGACTGGACGACGATCACCTCCTCCCCCGAGAGGTCTTCGGGTATCCTCACGTAAAGTTCACCATCCGGAAAGGATTTGATCTCGGGCTGGGAGAACCGGCAGTTCAGCTCCTTGGATATCTCCCAGGAGAGCTTCCGGGAAGCCGATCCCCCTACCACAATCATTTTGTTCCCGAAGTCTCTCCCTCGGAGGGATTTTATAAATTTATGGAGTCCGGAGAAAAGGGGAGGGATGTGGAGGATCCTCAGACCCGATTCCCTCTCAGTACTAAGGGATAAGAACGCTAGGAGGGCCTTCCGGAGATACTTCAGGGTGATGGAGGGGGAGCTTCCCCCCCGCTTCCTCGTCTGCAAGAGGGTGCCTGCCTCCTTCCAGCCTTCCTGGGAGGAGGAGGAGCTCTGGAAGGCCCACCGTAGCTCCCTGGAGGAGTTCAGGAAGATTCTTTCCCTGCTGGACGAGGGCAAGCTCAAGTTCGAGGACCTGGAAAGACCGAGGCTCTCCCTGCTGGACTTGAAGGTGGAGCTCTCCCGCCGCCTTCTCTCCTCCTGCAGGCTCTGTGAGCACCGCTGCGGCGTTAACAGGCTGGAGGGGGAAAGGGGGTTCTGCGGGGTGGGAAAATCTAAGGTGGCCTCCGAGTTCATGCACTACGGGGAGGAAAGCCTGCTGGTCCCCTCCTACACCGTCTTCTTCTCGGGTTGTTCCTTCCGCTGCTGTTTCTGCCAGAACTGGGACATCTCACAGTATCCCGAGGAGGGGGTGGAGCTCTCTCCCCTAGAACTCTCCACCCTCATCCTTGAGGCTGCAAAAAACGGGGCCAGGAACGTGAACTTCGTGGGGGGCAACCCCGACCCGCACCTCCCCTTCATCCTCGAAACCCTGAGGGAGAGCGAAGTGCGCCTTAGCTCGGTCTGGAATTCCAACCTCTACTACAGTCCCGAAAGCGCGGAGCTCCTCAAGGGGACCCAGGACATCTACCTAACGGATTTCAAGTGGGGAAACGACCGCTGCGCCAAGAGATACTCCGGAATCACGGGGTACTGGGAGACGGTTACCAGGAACCACCTCACGGCCCTTTCGGATGCGGAGGTTCTCATCAGGCACCTGGTGATGCCCGGACACCTGGAGTGCTGCACCTTTCCCGTCCTCAGGTGGATAGCGGAGAACCTGGGGCAGGGGGTGAGGGTGAACGTGATGGCCCAGTACCGGCCCTGCTACAGGGCGGGGGAGTACCCGGAGATAAACCGTCCCGTAAGCCACACCGAGTTCAGTAAAGCCGTGGAGGAGGCTGAGAGGCTGGGACTGAATCTAGAGCCCTGAGGTCCTCGAAACCTTTATTTTCTCCGTCAAAAAAGAAAAAAATGTACGGAGATATGGCGGAAAAAAAGGAAGAGGAGCCACGTAGCGTACGTGAGTTGCTCACCGAGATGAAGAATACCTCAGACTGGATGATGGATTTAGCCCGAGCTTCCCTCCTCTTCGAGAACAGGGAACTGGCGGAGAAGGTGAGGAAGCTGGAGATCGTGATGGATGGGTTGATGTATGAAATCCGCACGATGGCAGTGCTGGCCGCCAGGAATGCGGAGGAAGCCAGAAAGATCGCTGGAATCCTGCAGATAGCCAGCGCCGCGGAGGCCATCTCCAACTCGACGGAAGAAATGGTGGATCTGGTTCTGAGGGGGATGGAGATTCATCCCTCGGTGAAGAGGGCCCTGCTGCTCTGCGAGGAGAAGATACAGCAGGCTGAGGTGATGGAGGGATCGCCCCTGCTTCACAAGAAACTGGAGGAGCTGGAACTCCCCTCCCGCATAGGAGTGAGGATCCTAGCCCTGAAAAGGGAAAAGGAATGGCTCGTCCCTCCCCTCCCCAACACGGAACTCAAGGAGGGGGATTTACTGGTGGCCAGGGGGTCGGAGGGAGGGCTTTCCGTGTTTTTAAGACTCAGCGGGGCGAAGCGGGAGCAGAAGGAAAAGGAAGGGAAACCCACCAAGCTGGAGCTTTGGCTGGCCAAGATGTACGATCTGAGCAGCATCATGGTGGATCTGGCCTATTCCTCCATCCTCCTCACTTCGAAGGAACTGGCAGAGGAGGTGAGGAGACTGGAGGAGGGATTCGACAATCTCAACTACCAGATGTGGCTGGAGACCCTCAAAACCTGCAGGCAGGAGCAGGACCTGAAAAGGCTGAACAGCCTCCTGCAGGTGGTGAAGTGCCTGGAAAAAATTTCGGACGCCGCTGACACCATCGCCGACGTGGTGCTCAGGGGGGAGAAGCTCCATCCCGTTTTCGTGGAGGCCCTTTCCAGGGCGGACGAGCAGGTGGCCAGGGTGAGGGTGGAGGGGGGTTCCCGTCTGGAGGGGAAGACCCTGAAGCAGCTGAACCTGGAAACGAGCGTGGGTGTGGACGTGATGGTGATAGAGAGAAAGAAGAAGTACTTCTTCGAACCAGGACTGAAAAAAAAGCTGAAGGCCGGAGATCAGCTGGTGGTCAGGGGGACCTACCGGGCCCTCAAGAAATTCGCGGAGATGTGCCAGCCCGAGAAAAAGGAGGTCACCGCTCCAGGGCAAGAAGCGCCACCCGCTCCAGCACCAGCTTCTGAACCCCGAGCTTCCTGACCATCTCCAAGGGCAACGAGAAGACCTCCGTAAGGAGTTTGAGCTTGGAGGGGAGAGGCTCCATCACCTCATCATCTCTTTTAATGCCGATTTCCCCGAGGACGGTAGCCAGGGCCCCCTCCACCCTTTCCCTTTTCCCCCCCACCGAGAGCAGGGCCACGGTGCGGGAGTCCTCCCTCAGGCCCACCTTTTCGAAGGCCCTCTTAATCTGCCTCTCCGCGGCCACCCAGCACGCCAGCTCCGCGGCTAGGGAATCGGCAAAGCCCAACCCGCTGGAGCGGGAGAGAAGGGCCAGCCTGGCGGCATGGGCCAGGTGGGCCTTCCCCGCCACCCGTGTGGCATCGAACACCTGGGTCACCGTGCCCCTTCCACCGTCTATCTCCCTTACCCTCTCCAGCACCTCCTCCACCCTGAGGGGCCCCGTCCTACCCCCCGCCAGGCCCACCCATTGCCGGACTTCGGGCAACCTGAAGGTGGTGAAGCCCATCAAAAGCATCAAATAATAATCCCTCCCATAACTTAAGGGTGACCGCGGCTCACAAGGTGAAGGTGGAGGAGCTCCTCCAGGGAGAATATGCCTCCTCCGAGGAAGGTATCCCCTATCTGATTACCCCCTGGGGGGAGAAGATCTCCAGGGCGAGGGTGATGGGCACGGTGGTGGAGAAGTGGCTGAGGGAAGACGGGGAATACTGCGCCGTCTATCTGGACGACGGTACGGGGGTGATTTCCCTGAGGGGATGGAGGGAGGGGGCCAAGGAACTGGATGAACTCAAGGTGGGGGACCTGGTGGACGTGATCGGAAGGGTGAGGGAGTACCTCGGGGAAAGGTACCTGGTGCCCCATCTCCTGCTCAAGGTGAGGGATCCCAACTGGGAGGTGGTGAGGGAACTGGAAATCCTATTGGCGAGAAGGAAGGCCCTGGAGAGGGGGATAAGGCCCAAGAAACTCTCTGTAAGGGAGATAAAAATCGAGGGCCCCGTCGAGGGTGAAGAGGTGGAAGTGGAGGAGATAGAGGAGCTGGAGCTCCCCCAAGTCCCGGAGGAGCTGAAGAAGAAGGCCCTTCTGGTCTTCGAGAGGCTGGACAGGGGAGAGGGGGTGGGGGAGGAGGAACTGGAGAAGGAACTGGGTCTGGGCAAAAAAGAGGTGGAGGATCTCCTGCTCGTCCTCATGGGTGAGGGGGAGATATTTGAGGTGAGGGCGGGAAGGTATCAGAGGGTGAGGTGAGTGGAGAAATACCAGGAATGGCTGGAAAAGGCCCTGCAATCCCTGCCCAAGGTGGAGCTGGACCGGGAGAGGCTGAAGGTGCCGGAGCCTGAGGTGGTCACCGCCGGAACCCGAACCGTGCTTAAAAACCTGAAGGCCATAGCCTCCGCCCTGAACAGGGACCCGCAGCACCTCATGAAGTACCTGCTGAGGGAGCTGGGGGCGGCGGGGAGTTCGGACGGCTCCCAGGCCTTTTTCCAGGGGAAGTTCACCTCCTCCGTGATAAAGGGGAGGATAGACCGGTACATGGAGGAATTCGTGAAATGCAAAAGCTGCAACCGGCCGGACACCAAGTTGATCAAGCAGGGGAGGGTTTACTTCATGAGGTGCGAGGCCTGTGGCGCCAGAACCTCCGTGAGGAACATCTGATGCCGGAGCTCAGGGTAAGAAGGGTGGGGGAGGAAGTTTTGGTAACGGTCTGCGATGGAGAGCTCCTCGGAAAGGAGTTTGAGGAGGGGGAGATAAGGTTGAGGGTGAGCGAGGAGTTCTATCGGGGGAGGGAGGCCAGCGTGAAGGAGTGCCTGCAGGCCATGAGGGAGGCCACCGTGGGGAATCTGGTGGGATCCATCGTGGAGGATGCCGTGAGGGAGGGAATCATCGATCCCCGCTGCGTTCTGAGGGTAGAGGGGATACCCCACGCCCAGTTCGTACGGATGTGAGGGTTTAATAACCCGCGCAACCCGGGAGATAAAAGCATGAAGGAGACGACGGGTGCTGTGGCCCTTCTTTCTGCCCTCAAAAGCGAGGGAGTGAGGCACATCTTCGGAATCCCCGGCGGAGCCATCATTCCCGTCTACGATGCCCTCTACGAGGAACCCTCCATCAGGCACATCCTGGTGAGGCACGAACAGGCCGCCGCCCACGCCGCCGACGGGTACGCCAGGGCCCTGGGAAAACCGGGGGTCTGCATGGCCACCTCCGGCCCGGGGGCCTGCAACCTAGTGACTGGCATCCTCAACGCCTACATGGACAGCTCACCCGTCATAGCCATCACCGGGCAGGTCCCCACCCACCTGCTGGGAACCGACGCCTTCCAGGAGGCCGATCTGCTCAGCCTCATGCTTCCCATCACCAAGCACAACTTCCTGGTCAAGAGCGTGGAGGAGCTGGTGGAGTCGGTCAGGAGAGCCTTCCAGATCGCCACGACGGGGAGACCGGGGCCTGTGCACATCGACCTTCCCAGAGACGTGCAGGTGGCCAGGGCCAGGGTGAAGATACCCGCCGAGGTCCTGAGGAGGGAAAAGGAGAGGCCGGATCCCGATCCTCATCGGGTGGAGGAGGCCGTTAAGCTCATCGAGGGCGCGGAGCGCCCCGTCCTCTTCGCCGGGGGAGGGGTAATCTGGTCGGGGGCTTCCCCCGAGCTGGTGGAGCTGGCCGAACTGCTGGGCGCCCCCGTGGTGACCTCTCTCATGGGTAAGGGCAGCATACCGGAGAACCATCCCCTCTCCCTAGGAATGCTGGGGATGCACGGGAGGAGGGCAGCCAACCTGGCCGTGACGGAGTGCGACCTCCTGATAGGGGTGGGGGTTAGGTTCAGCGACCGATCCACCGGGGATGCCCGACACTTCGCCCCCAAAGCCAAGATCATCCACATAGACATAGACCCGGTGGAGATAGGGAAGCTGGTCAGGACGGACGTTTCGGTGGTGGGGGACGCCAAGCGTACCCTGGGGACGATCCTGGGGCTCCTGAAAGAGAGGGCGAGGAGGGGGATCAGGTCCGAGTGGAGGGAGAGGATCATGCAGATGAAGAGGGAATTCAGTCCCAAGATGGACTACGACGATATACCCCTCAAGCCCCAGAGGGTGATAAAGGAGATCATGGAGGTGCTGGACGAGGACTCCGTGGTGGTCACGGAGGTGGGCCAGTGCCAGATGTGGGCCGCCCACTACTGCACCGTCCGGGGCCCCAGGAAGTTCATCTCCTCGGGGGGTCTGGGGACCATGGGCTTCGGCTTTCCCGCCTCGCTGGGGGTAAAGGTTGCCCTGCCCGAGAAGAAGGTGGTGGACGTGGCTGGGGACGGAAGCTTCCTCATGAACTCCCAGGAGCTGGCCACGGCCGTGGAGAACAGCATACGGGTGGTCTGCTGCATCTTCAACAACTCCTACCTGGGGATGGTGAAGCAGTGGCAGGACCTCTTCTACGGGGGGAGGAGGTCCCAGACCTACCTGGGGAAGAGCCCGGACTTCGTCAGGCTGGCGGAGGCGTACGGGGCCTGGGGCGACAGGGTCACGAGGCCCGGGGAGATGAGGGAAAAACTCAAGGAGGCCCTGACGTGCGGGAAGCCGGCCGTGCTGGACGTGGTGATAGACCCCGAGGAGCACGTGCTTCCCATGGTCCCGGCGGGGGGCAAGCTGGACCAGATGATCGTGGGTGACTGAGGTGAGGACCAGAATCTTCTCCGTACTCTGCGAGAACGTGGCCGGGGTCATGATGAGGGTGTCCAGGTGCTTCACCCGCAGGCAGATCAACATGGACTCCATCACCGTGGGAATAGAGCCCTCCGGACTGGCCAGGATCATCATCC
>Ga0078972_1012274_pt1 | contig 14821 bp, 12 predicted proteins | sample YelNatPaOPGAMG01_FD_67568 | JGI IMG/M metagenome (GOLD analysis project Ga0078972, IMG submission 67568) | Hot spring thermophilic microbial communities from Obsidian Pool, Yellowstone National Park, USA - OP-RAMG-01 (SPADES assembly) (version 2) | ecosystem: Environmental > Aquatic > Thermal... | reverse complement strand
AAAATATGAAAATATTAAAATACTTAAGATATTATTAGGCACTCTAATCGGAACAATAATAGGCGCAATTATAGATTTAATATCCGAGGAAATAGCTATTAATATTAATCATATTGTAATAGAGACTTATTTATTGGAAGTATATGAATTAGATATGATTTATTATGCCTCAATATTTTTGATAAGTTTTTTGTTATTAGAAGGGATGTACTCTATAATTTTCAACAAATTATATAAAGTTGGTCCCAATAAAAAAGCTAAATTGGTAACAATTATTTTAGCTATTATAACAAACCCAATTTGGTTTGTTTTACTATACCCTGTTGTAAATCTATATTTCCCATATATTAGGTACATAAAATAAAAATATCGCAAATCAGTTAAAAATATAGTGAGTAGCGGAGCAGGGGAATTTCTTTTATATGCCAAATTCAAACTTTCACTTCTATCTCAAACCTTACTAATCTGGAATATTGTCCACGATATTTTAAAACAGTATTTTCCGAACTTCACTTAAAAAGCCTCTCATAGAGAGGCTTTTTATTTGAAATTAAGAGCCCATAATAACTTTATCTTAAAACAAAAGGGTTTTTGGCGCCACGAACTTCGAAATGAAGGTGACAACCATTAGAATTACCAGTGTTTCCCATTCTGCCAATTAATTGTCCTTGGGAGACTTTCTCGCCTTCTTTTACTAAAACTTCTGATAAATGACCATAAACTGTCATCGTGCCATTATAATGCTGAATTTTAATTAAGTTTCCATAACCTAAATTATAAGAATTGTCTCCTTTTGCTTCAACAACAATCCCCTCACTTGAAGCATAAATTGGCGAGCCACAAGAATTAATAATATCAACTGCATTATAATAATGAAGAATCCCTTTATTCCAGCCACCGCTTGTTGGATAAGCAAAATAATTTTTGTATTCTGGCCAGTTAGAGGTATCTTCAGTCATTGGTTTTAAGCCATTTAATTTTGCTAAAGAAACTGAAGTTGGTAAAACACCATTTGGAATAATTAATTTTTCGCCAATGGTCAATTCTTTTTCTTTATCTAAACTGTTAAAGGCAATAATTTCTTCAATATTTGCTCTGTATTTTTTAGCAATGGAAGCTAGAGTATCTCCTTTGGAAATTGTATGAATTACTCCGGAGACTGGTAAAACTATTAATTCTTGGCCTGGTTTAATTAAAGAACCGGATTTTAGATTATTAGCCCAGTATAAAGTATTTAAACTAATGCCAAAATCAGCGGCGATTTTTCCTAAAGTATCTCCTTCTTTAACAGTATAGGTAATAATTCCGTGTCTTTTAATTGTTGGGAGATAAAAACCAAAAGGAGAGTTGTTGTTATATAAAAGAGAGCCCTCAATTAAATAATAATAACTCTCTTCTTGCTTGCTATTTTTTATATCTTCTTCAATTGAAATTTGGTTTCCATCAACGCTTAAATTATCAAAAAAGGCATAGGCAGTTTTAAAAGTAAAGTTTGAAAATGACTCTAAAGAACGACTACTTTCTCTAATTTTTTCTTTAAAGCCATTTTGTTTTAAAAAGATGACTTTTTTATTAAGATAATGGTTGTTAATTATTAAAAAGGCAATAAATAAAACAAAAACCCCTTGGGCTAAATAAGAGGGGAAGATTTTTTGGTTTTCGAGGGTTTTTAAATAATTATTAAAAAGATAAAAATAAGCTTTTAAAGCCTTAAATAGATTTTTGATTAATTGAAAAAGCTTATTATAAGGATTTTTGCCTTTATTTAATTGTATTTTTAAAGTAGGAATAGTATACTTTAATAAAAAAGAGCCTTATAAGACTCCTTTCTTATTTTACCAAACTATTATGAGAAGTCAAGGGATAAAACCAGAAAAGTATTTAGGCCAGGTTTTCTTAAAAAATAAGAGGATAATTCAAAAAATGGTTGAAGCTTTAGAAGTAAAAGAAAAAGATTTAATTTTAGAGATTGGCGCCGGGAAGGGAATTTTAACAGAATCCCTTCTTTTAAAAGAAGCAAAAGTTATAGCAGTAGAAAAAGATCCTCAGTTAGTAAATTTTCTTAAAAATCGTTTTGATAACAATTCAAAACTTCAAATTATCCAAGGAGATATCAGAGATTTACTAAATTCCAATTTCCAATTTCTAATTTCTAAACAGATTTCAAATTTCAAATTCCAAATTCCAAATTCCGATTACAAAGTTATCGGCAATATTCCTTATTATCTTACTTCTTATCTTTTTAGGCTTTTGATAGATTTAAAGAAAAAACCAAAATTAGTAGTTTTAATGGTACAAAAAGAAGTTGGCCAAAGAATGATGGGAAAACCGCCAAAAATGAATCTTTTAGCAGTTTTAGTTCAAACTTTTTTTAAACCAGAATTGATTTTAAATGTTTCAAAAAATAATTTTTGGCCAGAGCCAAAAGTAGATTCAGCGGTAATAAAACTTACTCCTTTAACTTCTCCTTTTAAAACAAAAAAAGAAAAAGAAAAATTTTTAAACTTAATCAAAGCCGGCTTTTCTCAGCCGCGAAAATTATTAATTAATAACTTAAAAAATAAACTTAAAATCTCAAAAAATAAATTAGAGGGGATCTTTAAGAAATTGAATATTTCTTTAAATAGCCGAGCCCAAGATTTAGCCTTGAATCAGTGGTTTTTACTTTTAAATTATTTCTAATTGTAGTATAATTTACTTAAAATTAACTAATTAAAAAATATGAAAATCAATAAATCTTTTCTTTCTTCGCTTTTGGCTTTAATTTTTATTTTTGGCTTAGTGTTGTTTATAAGGCCAAAAACTCAAATTGGCTTTAAAGAAGAAAACCTGCCTTCTAAAGAAGTAAAAGAAACCCAAGAAGAAAAATTAACCCAGGAAGGAAATCTTGAAACAGAAGAAAATAAAGAAATTTCTCCTCCTTCGCTACTAGCTGCCGCTAAAGTACCGGCAGAAGCAAAATTATTTTTACCTTTAGGATTGAAAGATATGTCTAAATATAACTTAGGTGAACTTTTAATTTGGAAAGAGCCAGGAGTAGTTGAATGTGAACCTTGGGGACCAGGAATGGGATATGCTCCTTGTCTACCTGGAACCTTAGAAAAAGACCCTCCTTGTCCAATCTTTATGGATTGCGATGGTGATGGTCATTATTGGTGGAAAGGAGAAGATTGTGACGAAAATTGCGCTACTTGCTATAAGGACTCTCCTTTTACTACTCCTGAGCCTGATGGCAGAGACCAGGATTGCGATGGGGTGGTTGATGATTTAGTAGAATGTGTTCCCCAATATGGTGGTACCAAACCATTTGGCTATACCTCTGATTGTCAATGGGTACCTAAAGGCCAAACTAATTTTATATTAGTCAATGAAGGAGAAATGGGAAAAATTCCGACTGATGAAATTCATTGTAAAAAAGTTTTTGGAGAATGTACTTCTTCTTCTGGGGGTTTTGGAAATTGCACAGTTAACAAAACTCCTGGTTATTTTGTAAAAGGTGGAGGAGTAAGTTGCGGCGGTGGTATTTGGCGAACTGATCAAGGAGATTCTGTTTGGTATTGCGGTAATGCATTAAGAAAAAATAGCTATAAAGGTCAGTATGGTTGTGGTGGTCCGTGTGACACGTGTTATCCTGTAGCTGAAATTCCAGCCGAGGTTTGCGATGCTTGTAATAAAAACTCTTCTTTTGACTATCCTGATGATTTAAATGGCGATGGAATTGTTGGCGGGCCTTGGGGATTATGTCATGGTTATTCAAGTGTCACTTGTCAAGAAATGACTGGCTGTACTAAAAAAATTACTGCTGGTCAATATCATTAAAATAAATGTCCTTTTTTAGAAAAAAATTAATAAAAATCATTATCTTTACTTTGTTTTTCAGCTTAATAATAAGCCTTAATTTAAAAGGCAAAGTTTTGGCTATTGATAATTCAAATAATGAAATTTCAAATTCTATTACAGAAAAAAATGATTTTTCTTTAGCTGAATTTTTAAAAGACTTTTTAGAAAAAACAAAAATCTATCTTCTTTTTCCTAAATCTTCTTTGTCTTTATTAGCCTCTCTTTATGAAGTTCCTAGTGAGTCTAAACTTTTTATTCCTCAGCCGATGAAAGATTTATCTACTTTTAATTTAGCAATTGACCGCTATTATTATAGACCGTGGGAGACAAGTGGGTTAGTAGAGTGCGAACCATGGGGAGTAGGAAAGGGTATTTCAATTTGTTTAGCACCAGTTTTTCCAGGAGATTTACCTTGTCCAATCTTTATGGATTGCGATGGCGATGGTCATTATTGGTGGAAGGGGGAAGATTGTGATGAAAATTGTCCTACTTGTTATGTTGGCTCAAAATTTTATACTGAATTTCCTGACGGCAGGGACCAGGATTGTGATGGTTTAATTGATGATGACATTGAATGTATTCCTCAATTTGGTTCTTCTAAAACCTTTGGTTATGATAGTAACTGCAATTTTACCTCAAATACTAATTACACTTTAATAAATGAAGGAGAGGTCGGCGAAATTCCAATTGATGAAATTCATTGTCAAAAAAGATGGGGTGAGTGTACTGATTATCAAGGAGGTTTTGGAAATTGCACTGTTAATAAAACTCCTGGCTATTTTGTAAAAAGTAATGGAGTAGCTTGCGGCGGTGGCATTTTTAGGCAAAAAGGAGGTGATGCTTTATTTGACTGCGGGAAAGCGTTAAGACCAACAAGCTATAAAGGTTATTATGGTTGCGGTGAACAAAAAGGTACTTGTTGCGCTTTTCATTTTGAATTTTATGATGATCGAGCGGCGTGTGTCGGTCCTTGCCAATGTAATCCGCCCAACCCATGTGGAACATGTGGCCCTGATTGTTATCACAAACCCCATCCTGATGATGCCTGTTTTCCTGGTGGCTGCTCTATCAATGCGAGCTTTGAATACGGAAGTGGGGGTGGTGGCGGAGGTGGCACCCCCACTCCTTCCCCTACTTCTCCCCCTTCCAACGGAGTTCCATTAGAAGTTTTCAAATACTTTTCTTTTGAACCTTTCAAAACTAAAACTGCAGAAAGTGCTACTCAATATGGACCGTGGGGATTGTGTCATGGTTATAGTGAAATCTCTTGTCAAGTAATGACAGGCTGTCAAAGAAAATATGTTGAAAATAAATATTATTAAAAAATAAAAATTGTGCTATAATAAAAATGATAACTTTAAAAATTAAAATTTTAAATTTATAAAAATATGATAAAAAATCACAAATCTTTCATTTTTGTTGCTATTTTTGTCTTTATAATTTCTTTGTTTAGTCTGCCAAAGAATACAAATGCCTTAGCTCAGGGAGTTTGTAAAAAAAGTTACTATTTACCTACTGATATTGTTGGCTATTTTGTAAGCAGTTATGACCATGAAAGTTATTATATTACTACAGATTGGTGTGTTGTAAAATCTCTTTTATGGTATGGAACAGTTTTTGGCCATTATATGATTAATGAAGCTGATTTGGATAAAAATATGGCTTATATGTTTCCTGATCCCCAAGTCTATTTTGGTTTAATTCCTAATTATTTCTTAAATGATGGCGGAGGCAGACCCAGAAGAGGCGCTTTTACTACTACTGGCCAGAAAGGCTATGGTTATTTTCTAAATGATAACCCCTTTAAAAATATTTTTGGCGGCAATTTTCCTAAACCTCCACGCTATGTTCCTGATCCAAAAATGGGATATGGCATTTTAGAAGCCCAAGGATGGGCACAAAAATTTCAAAAAAGAATGGCTGAGCTTCATGATATCTTTTCTAAGTATATAGTAAATGGCTATTGTCGAATCCCAGAATTTGCAAGTAAATTCACTGCTATCTGCGACTACTTCTCAGTAAGAACAGTGCCTTTCTCTCCTGGACAATACCAAAGCTTTAACAAATTACCTGAACTCAAAAGAAATCAATAACAAAAATTTCAATAATAAAAATTCTAAAAGTTATATCAAATTATTAATAAATTTTTAAATGAGCAATATAACCAAAAAACTAAAAAGTATTGTTTCTGCTTTTCTAATTTTTGTTTTTTTAAGTAGCTATTTTCCCCTGCCAGCTACTGCTCAGGAAGGGTATGGTCAGTGCACCTCAGACAATTTCCAAAATTATACCTCCTATTCCTATCTCTCGAGTCTAGATGACAAATCCCTACTTAACATACTAAATGAAGCCGAAGCTATCTGTAACATTCTTTCTTTAACTAATGGCACTATTGATTCTTATTTTGATCGAGGGTATGCTGATTATCCTTCTTCCTCCTATATGTGTGGTGCCGCAGAGGAGGCAAAAAGTAAAATATTCTTTGGTTTATTTGGAGAAAAAATAAAAAAACGGGACTTAGCAATTACCTTTATAAGAAATGTTTATACAAAAGCTCCTTCTGTAATTAGTCAACTTGGTTGTCCTGATCCTGCTTCTAATAGCACTCTGATAGCAAATGCTAAATTAAATACAAAATCGATTAATGCTTTAAAAGAACTTTGTAGCTATTGCGAAACTTTAAATCCAACTAGAATTGAAAATCTCGCAAAAGGAATTAGAAGAAAAATTATCGCCTCAGAATGGTGGGTAGGAACTAAAGAAGTTGTAAGAAATACTGCAAAAGACATAGCCGACTATGCCAATAAGTTATTAAATAGAGTGTCGGCTGAGGATTGTATTAATCTCTCTGGCTGGAAAATCGTTAAAGATTTAATTACCCTCAGTTTTTTCCAGTTCTTGGAAGACATTATTTTTATTCCCCTCGTAGGGATTTTGAGATATGTCTTAAAGTGGATTATTCAAGTTTGGATTTGGTTTTTAACTCCAGACAATTTCGGAGGTTATGCAAGTTTCCCGCCTGTTATCATCTTATGGCAATATATTCGTAATCTCTCTTATATAGGAATTATTATAAGTTTTATTATAATGGCGATTGCCACAATTCTGAGAATCAAAGAGTATGACTGGAGCCAAATCTTATGGAGGATTGTTGCTGTGGCTCTATTAGTCAATTTTAGTTTAGTTATTTGTGGCATGTTTGTTGATATTTCTAATTTTTTCACTGCTTATTTTGTAAGTAACCCACCTCTTTATAGCTCTGATAATCAACCTACTGCTACTGCTGGCCTTGAAATAACAATCCCTCATGTAATCACTAAAATCGCTTGTCATTTTCCTGGGAACCGAGGGACAGTAATTTATACCGCTGGTCTTTTTCTTTCTCTTATTCTTGCCATTATCTTTATAGGACAATTTGTCGGAATTTTAGGCTATACTATTATTCGGGTAGTTACTCTTTGGGTTACTCTTATATTATCGCCCCTCGCAGCTGTGGCCTTTATCCTGCCAGGATTAAGAAAAGGATGGGAATCTTGGAGAAACTATTTTACCCAAGCCCTTGTAAGTCTTCCTGTTATTGCCTTTTCTTTATGGTTGGTCATTGGAATGCTTAATGCTTTTGTCGATGGATTAAATGCCATTGGGAGCAAGGGTGCCGGTGAGTTAACAATAATTCCAGCCTTAGCTCATGCAATTTTAATTCTGATTTTAGCTCAAGCAATTTTAGCAGTGGCTGGCGCCTTAGGAATCGAACAAATTCAAAAAGGTTATCAATTTGCAACAAAATTAGTTTGGGGCGCTTTAGGATTTTTAGCTGGAAGTGCTTATAAGGGGACAGCAAGAAGTGTTGTTAAATCTCAAGCTTGGGAGCAAACAGCAAAAAGATTAGAAGAAAGTGGTAATAGAATGCTTTATAGGATCGGTCGAACAATGTCTGATACTAGAGCTAGAATAATTGGAGAAAAGATTAAATCTGAAAGAGAATATCTCAGTAACCTAGATCCCGTTCAAACTCGAAATTATATTAAAAGAAATGTTAATAATCCTGATTTAGTAGCCTTAGGCGTTAATCGTTTAATAGATCTTGGTCAATTGGGCGTCGACGACCAGCCTTATATTGATATCGCTAGCAAATCCCCTTATTTTAGGCCTCCTCCAGATAGCCGGAAAAATAATTTCGTTGTCTTCGGTCGTTCTTCTCTTGTTGAAGACGATAAGAAACTAGAATATCGCAATAATGCTCAAAAAACTTTAAGTCAATATCAAAATTATGGCATTGATCCTAATGCTATTCAGGCTTTGGGTGACGAGAATTTAGTTTTATTTGACATTGGTAGTACCTTAAAAGCCTCAGATATCGAGCAACAAAACTGGGATAATATTTGGGAGAAATACTTAAATACTCTTTCAAAACAACAAAGAGATACTTTCCTTTTTGGTCTGGTCTTATCACAAGGTACTAAATTAGCAATAATAGATCAAGCAGCAAGAAGCCATAGGATAGATATTGGTAAGGCGATTGTTGATGCTACTTATAATCATTTGAAAAAATTAGAACCCACAGCTAAACTTAAAGACGCTGTTGACTTCCTGTTAGAAGATAAAGTAACTATTGGCAAAAAAGTGTTTGTTGGTCTTGGTGGCAAAATAAATACTGGATTTAAAAACTGGATTATAACCAGTTCTGGAATATAACTAGTGGTCACTCCTAATCCGCTAAGCTGGACACCTTAACAAAATCTCAAAGTCGAAAAGAGGTAATATCCAAACTTTATTAGAATAATGGCTTCTATTGATTTCTCAAAAAAAATTTCTTCTCTTCCTCCTTCTTTAAAAACTCTCTTTTATTCTGATGAGGTTGGTTTAGCTTTAAAAGATGCTTTAAAATTGGCTAACCTTGAAGAAAAAAGATATTTTTCTCCTATCATGGATCTAATCACTCAACTTCTGGTCCTGGATATTTCACTTGAAGAATTTTCTTTGTATTTAAGTGATAAATTAAGTTTAAATCAGGCTCAACAACAAATAGTAGAAAAAGTTTTAAAAGATAAAATTCTTAATCCTGTTTTGCCACTTTTAAAGCAGAAACCCTTTTTAAAACAAGAGCCCCAGACAACCCAAAAAATCTCTCAGAAGGAATCTCTCAAAATACCTTTTACACCTTTGAATGTTTCTCCTTTAAAATTAAAAGAAATGATTTCAAAAGGAAAACCTCCTACTAAAAATGCTTCTTTAAAAGAAACGTTTAAAGAAGAATTAACTTCTCAAGAAACCAATAAAGAGCTAAATAAAGAAATACCAAAGGAAAAGGAAAAAGAAATAGGAAAAGAAAAAATTAAAATTCCACCAAGAAAAATTCCTGAACCAAAAAAAATTTTACCCCAATCCCTTCTCTCTCAAAAAGAGGAGAAAGAATTATCGAAAGAAAATCAAAATAAAAAAATTTCTCAACAACCAAAAGAAGAAATTCCAAAAGTTGAAATCCCAAAAGCCAAAGAGATGGAGTTTAATATTCCTGAAATTAAAATACCTGAACCTTTAGAGATAAAAATTGAAGAACCCCTAGAGCAAAAAATAGATATAAAACCAATCTCTGTTCCCGAAGTTTCCCCTGAAAAACAAGAAAAAATTAAAGAAGCGCTTTTTAAAACAATGGCTTCAAGAATTAAAGAAACTCCATCAATTGTCGAAGAAATGAAAAAAGTCGAAAAAACTCCTTTACCGTCAAAAGAAAGTCAAAGTAGAGAAAAAAAAGAGAGGGCTGTCAAAGAAACTGAAGAAATTTCAGAAGTAATTACTGGAAAAAATAATACTTTTTTAAAAGAAACAAAAACTATGCCAAAAGCAAAAACTTCTTCTATTTTAGATATAAAAATAAAAGAAACAGAACAGAAAGAAGAAGAAGAAATTCCTGAAACTATTCAAAAACCAATTGAATATAAAAAACCAGAAAAACCATTTGGAGAAACTTAAAAAAATATGGCTTATCAGGTACCACAATTTGTGAAAGAAGAGACTAAATTAATGGGGCTAATTACTTTTACCCAGTTATCAATTTTAGTGGGTTTTTTTGGAATTTTTGGCCTTTTATGGTTAACTGTTCAAAAATGGTTATGTCTTACAATCACTCTAATTCTTGCTCCTTTTGTTTTTGGTATAACTTTTGGTAAAATTCACGATGTCTATATCTATAAATTGGTCGGCTCAATGTTTCGTTATATTTGGCTTCCAAAACAATATATCTGGAAAAAAGAAATGTCTTTTGGTCCTCAAACACAAAAAACTCAAAAACAATTAATTTCTTCTTCTGGCATTCCTCAAACAAAAAATTTAAATAAACAAACTTTAAAAGAATTATCAGATATCTTAGATAGATAATATGGCAAAAGAATCTTTTTCAAGTCAATCTTTAATTCCTATTCAAGAAGTTAGAAAGGGAGTAATAATTTTAAAAAACGGCTCTCTTCGTTCCGTATTGGAAGTCTCAGGAATTAATTTGGATTTAAAATCGCCTGAAGAGCAAACTTCAATAATTGAAGGCTGGCGTCAGGTTTTAAATCATTTGGAATTTTCACTGGAAACAGTAATTCATTCAACAAAAATAAACATTAATCCTTATTTAAATTTTTTAGAAACACAAACAGCTAAAGAAACAAATGAACTTTTAAAAATTCAAGGAGAAGATTATTATAACTTTTTAAGCACTTTAGTTTCAGAAAATGCCATTATGAAAAAAAGATTTTTTGTAATTATTCCTTATGATCCAGTAATTATGAAATCTCAGGGGTTTTTGGGACAAGTGAAAGATACTTTAAAAGGTATCATAAACTTAAAAAGAGAATCTTTTTCAAATATCATCCTTCTAACTAATGAAGAGTTTGGAAGTTTCTATCAGCAATTAATGATTAGACAAGCAAGTGTTGTTGCCGCTTTATCGCGATTAGGATTAACAGTTACTCCATTAAGCACAAAAGAAATTATTGAACTCTTTTTTAATCTATATAATCCCTCAGTTATTGAAAAAGAACAATTATCTTTAGAAGAAATTGAATAAATATGGCTTTAAATATTTTTCAAAAAAAAGAAGAATCAATCTCAGAATACCGACAAGCAATTTCCACTTTACAGGATTTAATTGCGCCGGCAGGTTTAGAAGTTTCACCAAACTTTATTAAATTAGGAGACAAATATTGTTCTACTTTGTTTATTTTAACTTACCCTAACTATTTAGCTTCTAACTGGTTTTCTGTTTTAGTTAATTTAAATGAAATTTATGATATTTCTATTTTCTTTCATCCTTTAGACACTACTAAAGTTTTAAGAATGCTAAGAAAAAAATCAGCAGAAATTCAAGCCCAAATTTCAATTGAGGCAGAAAGGGGATTGGTCAGAAACCCTTTACTAGAAACCGCTCTCCAAAACATTGAAGATTTAAGAAATTTAATTTTACAACAAGAAGAAAGATTGTTTGATGTTGGTGTCTATATTACTTTTTATGCTGATAGTAAAGAAGATTTAAAGAAAACCCAAAGTAGGATTGAATCGCTTTTAGAACAATTAATGATTTATGCTAAGCCAGCAGTTTTTAGAACTTACGAAGGATTTGAATCAAGTCTTCCTTTGGGACTTGATAGGCTACTTGTCACTAACCCTTTAAATTCTCAACCTGCTTCAACTCTTTTCCCTTTTGTTTCTTTAGATTTGTCAGATAATAAAGGGATTCTTTATGGAGTTAACCAGCATAACAGCAGTTTGGTAATTTTTGATAGATTTAGTCTGCCAAATGCTAATATGATTGTTTTGGCTCAATCTGGTGCTGGCAAAAGCTATGCCGTGAAATTAGAAATTTTAAGGTCGCTACTTTTAGGTACAGATATTTTAATTATTGATCCAGAGTATGAATATGCTTATTTAACTGAAAGCATTGGCGGCAGTTATTTTAAAATTGCCGTTGGTTCTGAAGACCATATTAATCCTTTTGATTTACCCAAAGTCACTACTGATGAAACAAATGAAGAAGTTTTTAGAAGTCATATTTTAAATCTTATAGGGCTGATTAAATTAATGGTAGGTGGGATTTCTTCCCAAGAAGAGATTATTTTAGATCAAGCTTTGGTTCAAACTTATGCCTCTCGTGATATTTTCCCAGAAAATATGAATGAAGACCATACTCCACCTTTGCTCGAAGATTTAGAGGAGGTTCTAGGAGGAATTGAAGGAGGAGAAGAACTGTCAGCAAAACTTTATAAATATACCAAAGGAACTTATGCAGGATTCTTTAATCAACAATCAAATATTGATATCACTAACCGTTTAGTAGTCTTTGGTATTAGAGACTTAGAGGAGGAATTACGACCGATTGCAATGTATGTTGTTTTAAATTATATCTGGACTTCAATTAGAAAAAATCTAAAAAAGAGAATTACGGTTGTTGATGAAGGCTGGTGGCTTTTAAAACATGAAGAAAGTGCTTCTTTCCTTTTTAGTTTAATAAAAAGGGCGAGGAAATATTATATGGGAGTAACCTTCATTACTCAAGATATTGAAGATGCTTTAAATTCACCTTATGGCAAACCAATGATTACTAATTCTTCTTTGGCTTTACTTTTAAAACAGTCTCCGGCAAACATCGATTTATTAGGAAAAGCTTTTAATTTGACTGAGTCAGAAAAAGCAATTCTTTTACAGGCAGCGGTTGGTACTGGATTATTTTTTGCCGAAGATAAACATGTTGCTATTCAAATTCTTGCCTCTTATGCAGAGGACCAAATAATTACTTCCAATCCTCAGCAAATACTAAAAATTCAAAAAGCAAAGGAAGAAATAAATAAATAAAATGGAAGAAGAAAAAGAAAATAATTTAAAAATCTCTTCTGGTAAAGAAGAAATAAAAACAAATAACAAAGAACAAGAAGAGCAAGAAAAAAGCAAAGTTCAAAAAAGTTCTTCTGATTTTAGTTTTTGGATTCTTCTTTTTAATATTGCTATCATAAAAGACTGTATAGATTTTTTTGATAATGTCCTTGCTACTACAGTAAATGTTATCCCTCTTTTGGGCCAGGCAGCTTCTGTTATTCTTCATTATTTCTCTATGGTTTTTTCCTGGATATTAGGAGCTCTTATCTTTTTTCTCCTTTTTTTTAAAGGTAAATCAAGAACTTTAAAAAAGGTTCGTCAATTAATTGTTCAAGGGGGTGGAACTGCTCTTGATAGCATCCCCTTAATAAGTTTCCTTCCTTTAACTCTTTTGTCCCTTTTAATAATTTTCTTTATTGAAAAAACTTCGGAAAAGAGTAAAATCGGAAAAATGTTTTCTTCTCTTAAAGATAAAAAAATATTTTCATCTTTAAACTTATCTTCTTTAAAACTCTAAATTCTAATTTTAATTTATTATGACAAATTTACGTTTTTTAAATAACAAAAAAATTTCTTCTAGGCTTATTCCTATTATTGGTCTCTTAGTAATTATTAGCCTCTTTTGTCTTTCTCAAAATATTTTTTTCTCAACTGATTCAATAACTGTCTCGGCTCAAGGATCACTCCCTCAAACTGAAGAAGAAATTAAAAAAATTAAAATAGAAACTAATATTCCAAATGAAGGCCCTGAAGCAGAGCCAGGCAAAACTCCTACTCCTTCTATTACTGAGTACAAATTTGAAACAGGAATTCCTGGCGTCGTGAAAAAAGGAGAAGGACTCGGAGCAATAAGTTTTAATGAGCTTATTAAAAAAATTATTTATTACCTGTTGCGGATTGGTGGTATTTTAGCTTTCATTATGATTGTTTGGGGAGGAATAGAATATATGATTTCTGGCGGAGACACAAAGAGACAAAAATCAGCTCAAGAAAAAATTGTAGGCGCGATTATTGGTTTAATTTTACTTTTTGGTTTTTGGTTAATTCTAAATACAATCAACCCTGATATTTTGAAGGTTCCTTCTATGAACCCACCAAGTGAGGGTAACAATGGAGATGGAGGAGATAATGATAATGGACAAAATATTAGTGAGACTTCTAAGATAGCTAGCGACCTTTTAAATCAATCAAATATAAAATGGTATGATGGTGCTGACAAGGACTTGCAAGATGTAAAAAACGGAACACCTATCGATGTTAGTAAAAATGACCCCTACTGGAATAAGGGTAATGGAAATGGCTCTTATAACTGTGAAGATGAGGTAATAAATAAGCATGGGGGTTTTGCCAAAACTATAAATACCAATTTACTAAAAGCCATTTCTGGAATCACTTCTTTAAACATTTGGGGACAATATTGTAGTTCTCAATACGAAGTTGGCCCATTTATAAGTAATCATAATTATTGTATTTCTCCCACTTCTTCTCATAAAGACGGAAAAGCTGTTGATATCAGCCTTTTAGGAGATAAAAAAGACACCAAAGATTGCACCCGAAGTCTTTTAATTGAGTTGTGCAAACATGTATCAGCTATTGAACAGGAAATAAATAACTGTAATCGTTCTCAATTTATTTGCACTACGACTATTAATGAAGTCAAGATAGGTATTGTAAATGAAACTTGCTATGATGAGCCCCATATTCATATCCAAGTGATTCCCTAATTTTTGATCTCTTAACTCTATCTTGAATTAAAAAAACATCCTTTTAGGATGGTTTTAAATTATTTACTCTACGGGTTTTATCACAATATGTCTTTTCTCGCCCTCCCCAATACTTTCAGTTTTAACATCGCTCCTTAAAGCAATCTCTAAATGAATGATTCTTCTGTCTTTTGGGTTCATTGGCGGCAATTCTAATGGTTTTTTTGAAACAGAAACTTTGTGAGCTAACTCTCTAGCAAATTCTCTTAATTTTTCTTCATAAATAGTACGGTAACTATTTACATCTAAAACAATATACCAGTCAAAACCTTTAATCAGTTTTTTTGAAACTAAATTTAAAATCATCTCGAAGGCTTTTAAATTTTCTCCTCCTTTACCAATTAAAATTCCTGAGTCTTCTG
>Ga0078972_1012273_pt1 | contig 14825 bp, 11 predicted proteins | sample YelNatPaOPGAMG01_FD_67568 | JGI IMG/M metagenome (GOLD analysis project Ga0078972, IMG submission 67568) | Hot spring thermophilic microbial communities from Obsidian Pool, Yellowstone National Park, USA - OP-RAMG-01 (SPADES assembly) (version 2) | ecosystem: Environmental > Aquatic > Thermal... | reverse complement strand
AAGCTTCGTGTGTTTTAACAATTATTACTCCCATAACTGCTTCATAATAATGATTTCAACTTTTACCCAAGATTCTCAAAAATCAAATTAACTTTTTGCTGAAACACACAAGCAACAAAACCGAAGGTAAATCAAAAGTTATATTAATTGATTATCAATGAATTATGGCATATTCTGATCATATCGGCATGTCATTGTAAAATGCATTAATCCTTGTAGCTTGCCATTGCCCAAATTATGTAGTGTTGTGCTAGTTTAGCATTGACCGATACTATCTTTTAAGCTTACTCCGAGCTTCTTCATTTGTAAACTGCCAATTAATTTTAGCATTCTTGTTATTCCTGTGTTTTTGCCGTGCCTAAACTTCAGTTTACCCCTTCTCAATGGTTTCAATATGGCGATTCAAGCATTGACCGTTGAGTACATATCATTCAATTTCTGCCATGTTCAGCCAACTACCATGTTTGGGGGTAAAAACAAATTCAAACCCATCCCATATTCTTTTAGCTACTTGCGGCTCGAACTCTTCATAAAATGCTGATGCATCAAGTGCTTTGAATTTGTCCATCACCAGCTTTATCTTTTTAGCTTGGCGGATACATCTCGTCCGATATTCGTTTGACAAACTTTGCCCAGTCTCTTTTTGTTTGAAATTCAGTTACTTCGATAATGCAATTTCCCTAGTGTTATGTTATCATCGAAATGACGCATATATTTACTATCTTTGAAACAAAAACTGTATTTATATATGTCATTTCAATACTAACAAAACCGTAATAGTAATTTCAACGCACAGCATAAAAATGCATGTATAATCTTTAATCATGTTGTTGTAAATCCTATTTACACACTATAAATCAAAATAATACACGCAACTTAAAATGTTCCGAATACACCAATTTCATCAGTAATACAAAATACTTGACTATAAATATGAAGCCCCATTTTGTTGGTATCAATTTTACGGTTAAGTTGCAACACAGGATGTCCCGCTTTAATTCTAAAATGTTCCTGTAATTTTGCATCAGCTTTTATAGCAAATAATTCTTGAACGCCACCAGTCACTTCAACCTGATATTTTGTACGTAAAACATCGAACAGAGATTTATTCTCTAAATTAAGGGTAGTAAAACGTGGAAAATAACTGTTTGGAAGCATTGTGATATCATAAAAAACAGGCTTCCCGTTCAAGTGCCTTAATCGTTCAAAATAAATACATCCCAACTCTTTTTCACGGTCGCTGATAGAAAACGAAAAGGCACTATTCCATGCTTTTACCACGGGTTGTGTAATGATTTTTGTTGTTAAAACATTATCACCAACAGCAGAGGTAGTGCTCAGCAACGATAAAATACCAATCCCTTTAGGCACTCCTTTTACTACACTCCCTTTGCCTTGATGTTTAACAATATAGCCATCAACCACCAAGCGATCTAACGCCTTGCGAACAGTAGGACGCGCCACACCATGAATCGTGGATAATTCATTTTCAGATGGAAGCAAACTTCCTTCGTAGTATACACCATCCGTAATTTGACGACGAATCAATTCATACATCTTTTTATATTCCGGCAAATCTTTCATATCAATTTTATTATAAAAATACAATAAGCAACAAAGGTATAAAAAAATGCCATGACATAACCTTTTTCATCCATATTTGTATATACAAGTACAAATAAATATTCACTTTTAATTTTTTATTATCCTCATATTATGTATATTATAAAATATAAATAAATACTTACACTCATATGTTATTATGAATAACTTTGTTTGGAAAATTAAAGTGTCAGAATGGAATTGGAGTACCAATGTGAATCATTTCACTAACAAATATTAAATATCAACTATAAACATGGCAACCGTAGTTATTATGCCTAAACAAGGGCAATCTGTCGAAAGCTGTATCATTACGCAATTATTTAAGAAAAAAGGAGATCATGTCAAAAAAGGCGAACTATTGTTTGCTTACGAAACCGACAAAGCCTCGTTCGAAGAAACGTCTCCTACAGATGGTATCATTCTTGATTTGTTTTTTGAAGAAGGCGACGAAGTCCCTGTTTTGACGAATGTATTAATCATTGGAGAAGAAGGCGAATCCATTGAAGCTTTGGAATCAAAAGAAATCGTTTCCACACCGGCTGAACCTTCAAATGAAAACACAACAAAAATCATCGAGTCAAAACCTGCTGAACACACAATTACTGCGGAGCAAAGGTCAACCATTTCAGTAGGTATTTCACCCCGTGCAAGAAATCTATCGGAAAAAGAGGCGGTGGATGCAGGTCAATTACAAGGCAGCGGACCAAAAGGAAGAATCATCGAGCGCGATATTCAATCTTTCGTTTCCAAGCGAGGTAAAATGACACCTTTGGCAAAAAAAGAAATCAAAGAAAATGAAGGTGTTATTTTAGAAGGTTCAGGACTTGGAGGAAGTATCACGTCAAAAGATGTAACGACACAAAATCCGGTTTACAGCACTGATTTTGAAATACGACCATTGACCAACATGCGTAAGTTGATTGCAAAAGCCATGTATGCTTCTCTTCAAAACTCGGCACAATTGACGCACCATCTCGGAGCCGATGCAAGGCGCATCCTCGAATTACGGGAAAAGGTAAAAAAAGCCATGGAAAAAGGATATCCGTATAACATCACGTTGAACGATATGGTAGGAATGGCCGTGATTAAAGCATTGAAGAAATTTCCTCAAGTCAACTCTCATTGCTTAGGCGACAGTATGAAATATTTCAACAAAGTGCATCTGGCTTTAGCAGTCGATACTGAACGGGGACTCATGGTACCTGTTGTTAAAAATGCAGATGATCTTTCTATTCAAGGACTTTCCAATCAATTCAAAGAAATAGCGAATGCTTGCAAAAAAGGGAGCATCGACCCTGATTTATTATCATCCGAATCTGCAACCTTTACAATTTCTAACCTGGGGAATTATGGAGTAGAGATGTTTACACCGGTGATTAATCTTCCTCAAACTGCAATTTTAGGCGTGAATACCATCGTCCCCCGACCTAAGGATTTAGGTAACGGAAGCTATGGTTTTGTGCCATTTATCGGATTAAGTCTCACATATGATCATCGGGCATTGGATGGTGGCGAAGCAACGCGCTTTCTAAAACAAATTGCCATTGAAATCGAAAACCTCGAATTTGAACTCTAAACAAAAAACAATGATTGATTTAGCAATAATAGGTGGTGGCCCTGCAGGATATGTAGCCGCCGAGAGAGCAGGAGCAAAAGGGCTTAACGTAATTCTTTTTGAAAAGAAAATGTTAGGCGGTGTATGTTTGAACGAAGGTTGCATCCCGACAAAAACATTACTATACAGCGCCAAAACGTATGACAATGCGCTTCATGGCAACAATTATGGCATTGAAGCATCAAACGTGACATTCAGTTTTGAAAAAATCATGGCACGGAAAAACAAAGTGGTTCGTAAATTAGTTTCGGGGGTTGCGGCCAAAATGAAGACAAATCATGTAGAAGTCGTTAATGGAGAAGCTTTTATAGAGGGACGTACCGACAAAGGAATCAAAATCAGTTGTGGCAGTGAAGAATATTTCGCAACCAATTTATTGATTTGTACCGGATCGGAAGCTTTTGTCCCTCCTATTCCCGGGCTAAAAGAATCCGGTGACATCATTGTCACCAATCGTGAAATTCTATCGCTAACTACAAAACCAGATTCATTGATTATTGTAGGTGGTGGAGTGATTGGGATGGAATTTGCAAGCTTTTTCAATAGTCTTGGCACGAAAGTTACAGTCATCGAGATGTTGGATGAAATTGTGAGTGGCATGGATATCGAAATGAGCGCTATGCTTCGCGAACAATATGCAAAAAAAGGGATCACCTTCCATCTTTCTTCCAAGGTAACACAAATCAATGGCAATGAAGTCATCTTTGAAAAAGGAGGAAATGTCTTCACAGCACAAGGCGATAAAATCCTCATCAGTGTAGGCCGCCGTCCCGTAACGCAAGGATTTGGACTTGAAAACCTTGGTGTTGAACTTTTCAAAGGCGGTATCAAAGTGGATAACAAAATGCGTACAAATATTCCAAATATATTTGCCGCCGGCGATGTCACAGGCTTTTCATTGCTTGCTCACACAGCCTATCGCGAAGGTGAAGTCGTAGTGAATAACCTCACCGGACAAAAAGACACCATGCGGTACAATGCCATACCGGGCGTTGTTTATACTAATCCTGAAATTGCTGGAGTAGGACTTACGGAAGAGATGGCTAAAGCAAAAAACATTCCTTACAAAATAGCTAAATTACCGATGGCATATTCCGGTCGTTTTATAGCCGAAAATGAAGGTGGCAGCGGACTTTGCAAAGTGTTAATCGGGGAAAAATACGGGGAAATATTAGGGGTTCATATGATAGGAAACCCTTCGAGTGAAATAATTTACGGAGCATGTTTAGCCATAGAAGCTGAAATGACGCTTCAGGAAATGAAAGAAGTCGTTTTTCCTCATCCCACTGTTTCAGAAATCTTCAAAGAGGTTATTTTTGAATTCTAATATCCAACTTAACAACAACTTAAAAAACAAAATATCATGCCTAAGAGTCTTTTTATCGATCCTGTAAAAATGCGTCAAGCAGGTCAAATCAACTTTCAACCGATTCCTGTTAATCAATACAATAAAACGATTGAGGATGAATTAAAAAACAACCATTTCACCAAAGAAGATTTGGTGAACATTTATCACGATATGTCTGTTATTCGTGAGTTTGAAACCATGCTCAACTTGGTTAAAACCACCGGTTCGTACAACGGAATTGCATACAACAATCCAGGCCCTGCCCACTTGTCAGCCGGTCAGGAAGCCGCTGCAGTTGGGATGGCCTATACGCTGACGATTGATGATTTTATCTTTGGTTCGCACCGGAGTCATGGTGAAATTCTAGCAAAAGGGCTTCGTTCCATTCAACAGTTGGACGATGATTCATTAACTAAAATAATGGAAGACTTTTTCGGAGGAACAGCCTATCATATTGTCAAAAAAGAATTCAACGGATCAACCAAAACATTAGCCAAACGGTTTTTATTGTATGGCATCATGGCTGAAATATTTGCACGTGAAACAGGCTTCAATAAAGGTCTTGGCGGAAGTATGCACGCATTTTTCCTTCCTTTCGGCATTTATCCAAACAACGCCATTGTCGGCGGTAGCGCTGATATAGCTGTCGGTGCAGCGCTATTCAAAAAAGTCAATCGCAAACCAGGTATCGTGGTAGCCAATATTGGTGATGCTGCAATGGCATGCGGACCTGTTTGGGAAGGCATGATGTTTGCCGCAATGGATCAGTTTAAACAATTGTGGGCAGATGACATGAAAGGCGGACTGCCTGTGATCATCAACATCATGAACAATTATTATGGAATGGGTGGACAAACCATGGGCGAAACGATGGGATTTGGCATGGCAGCACGCATCGGCGCCGGTATCAATCCGGATCAAATGCATGCCGAACGAGTAGATGGTTATAATCCACTGGCAGTGATCGATGCATATCGGCGCAAACGTGATGTTCTTGAAAACCAAAAAGGTGGCCCTGTGTTGTTGGATGTAATGACTTATCGTTATAGCGGACATTCACCCTCTGATGCTTCATCCTACCGATCAAAAGAAGAAATGGAAGCATGGGAAGAACAAGATTGCATCCTTCAATTCGGCAAACAACTGATGGAAGCCGGCGTTCTTCACCAAAATGATTTAGATGACCTGCAAAAAGAAATAAAGGCAACTATTTTTGATATATTTAAATTAGCTATTGATGAGACAATTTCTCCTCGTATGGATTTGAAAAAAAATCCCGAGCGAATTGGCGAAATGATCTTTTCAAATCAAACCGTAGATGCCATGTCAACTGCCAAGCCGGAAGTAAATCATCCGATGGAAGAAAATCCCCGTGTGAAACAGATCGCCACTAAGGAGCGTTTTGTTACTGACAAAGAAGGGAAACCGGTATCAAAAATGAAACAATATCAACTTCGAGACGGATTGTTCGAAGCCATTGTTCATCGATTTTACAATGACGCAACCTTAATTGCCTATGGAGAAGAAAACCGTGATTGGGGTGGCGCTTTTGCTGTCTATCGCGGACTTACCGAAGCACTACCTTATCATCGCCTTTTCAATTCACCGATCTCTGAAGCAGCTATCGTAGGGACAGCAATCGGCTATGCCATGTGTGGTGGGCGCGTTATTCCTGAAATTATGTATTGCGATTTTCTGGGTCGTTCGGGAGATGAAGTATTTAATCAACTTCCCAAATGGCAGGCAATGAGTGGCAACATTCTCAAAATGCCTGTAGTATTACGCGTTTCAGTTGGTTCAAAATATGGCGCTCAACACTCACAAGACTGGACATCGCTCGTGGCACACATTCCCGGCCTTAAGGTCGTATTCCCTGTTACACCGTATGATGCGAAAGGATTGATGAATACCGCTTTGCATGGCACCGATCCCGTTGTTTTCTTTGAAAGTCAACGTATTTATGATATTGGTGAACAATTTCACGAAGGTGGTGTCCCTGAAGGATATTATGAAATTCCGTTTGGAGAACCTGACATAAAACGGAAAGGCTCCGACATTACCATTTTAACCATAGGCGCAACTCTTTACAGGGCGCTCGACGCTGCTAAAATCTTGGAAGAGAAATACAACATGAGCGCTGAAGTCATTGATGCTCGTTCATTAGTTCCGTTCAACTATGAATTAGTGATCGAATCGGTAAAAAAAACCGGAAAACTTGTTCTTTCAAGCGACGCAACAACACGCGGATCATTTCTCAATGATTTGGCACGCAACATAACCGAATTGGCGTTTGACTATTTAGATGCTCCACCAGTTGTTGTCGGATCACGCAATTGGATTACACCGGCTTACGAACTTGAAGATGCGTTCTTCCCACAAGCCGATTGGATCATCGATGCTATTCACGAAAAAATTGTTCCATTACATAATCATATTCCTTTTCATAACTTTACGGATGCCGAACAAATTCGGCGTTCAAAAAACGGAATTTAATCAGATGACGAAAACTGTTAATCACATGAATAGTGTGAAAGTGAATGCGCATCTTCACACCCCATACTCATTCAGCGCCTTTTCTTCCATTGCACAAGCCCTCGACATGGCCGAAAAAGAAGAGGTGAAAATAGTGGGCATTAACGATTTTTACACTACTGATGGCTATGACGAATGGGCAATAGAATGCGCAAAAAGACAACTTGTTCCCCTCTTTAATATTGAATTTGTCGGTTTGCAAGAAGAGGATCAAAAAGCCGGCATTTTAGTGAATGATCCACAAAACCCGGGACGAACCTATTTAAGCGGCAAAGGATTAAGGCATCCGACAAAATTAAAACAGCCTTACCTGTCTCAATTGGAAACGGTGCGTGCAGAATCGAACCGACATGTAGAACGGATGTGTGAAAAACTTAATCAATTATTATCCATACATGAAGCCGGTTTTACGTTGAACTTTTCGGAAGTTACAAAAATGCTTACTAAAGGCATTGTCCGAGAACGTCATCTTGCAAAAGCCCTTCGAATGAAAGTGTATGAACAGTTTCAAACTGAAAAAGCCATAAACGATTTTCTGAACAAATTATTTAACGGAAAAACCATTCGATCAATCTTAAAAGATCATGCAGCGGTTGAAAACGAAATCAGAGCGAACTTATTGAAAGCAGGAGGAGCCGCCTTTGTATCGGAAGATCCCAAGGCATTTTTGCCAATGGAAACGGTGCGTCAAATCATCTTACACTCAGGCGGATTGCCTACTTATCCGTTCTTAGCCGATGATGCGAAAGGCGGCTTCACTGACTTTGAAAGGAATAAAGAGAAAGCGGCTAATGCTTTAAAACAACGTGGCATTTTTTCAGTAGAGTTTATCACCACACGCAACAGCATAGACGTGTTGGAAGAGTATGCCGGCTATTTTCATGATCAAGGATTTGTAGTCACCTTTGGTAGTGAACACAATACCCCTGCAATGGAACCCATTACACTGTTTGCCCGAAATAATACACCATTATCAGATCGATTGAAGGAAATAAATTATCTGGGAGCTTGTGTAATCGTAGCTCATCAACAATTGGAAAAACAAGTGTTAAAAGGGTACCTGAACAAAAACGGTGTAGCAGATATTTTACATCGGGATGAATACATCCATTTGGGAAACAAAATCATAAAATCAATTTTACAAAACACATAAATGAATAGCTGATCCATTGCTTAAAAACACAAAAAGCAATTTGGCATAAAGTAATTTTATTATAAATGCAAGATAATCAAAGCAATTGACCAATTCAAACAATCAAAGCAAAAACATATGATTGAAGAACTCATTGAAATATCCCATTATTACGGAAAAGATAACCGCTATGTCATTGGAGGTGGTGGAAACACTTCCTTTAAAACTGCGGATAAGCTGTGGGTAAAAGCCAGCGGATTTTCTCTTGCAACCATTGCCGAAGATGGATTTGCGGTACTTGATCGAAAAAAATTGAATGTCATTTCTCAAAAGAGTTATGCCCACGACAGCACAGAACGCGAAGAAGCTGTAAAAAACGACCTTGCTGCAGCTTGCATCACAAAAGATAAACGACCGTCCGTCGAGACTTCCATGCACAACGCCATTAGCTTTCGTTTTGTAGTGCATCTGCATCCAACGCTGGTCAACGGAGTACTTTGTAGCCAAAATGCCGAAAAAATCATTTTTCAACTATTTGGAAATCATGCTATTTACATTCCCTACATTGACCCGGGTTATCTTCTGTTCAAAGAAGTAGAAAAACGTATTCAATCTTACAAAGAAACTTTCGGGAAAGAACCTCAGTTGATTTTTCTTCAGAATCATGGCATCTTTGTTGGAGCAGACACCATTGAAGAGATTAAAACAATCTATGACGATGTTTTCAATCGCATCGATCAAGCCGTGAAACAACCTCTTCCAGAAGCAGAAGAATCCGTTTCCACAAACATCGTCAACCTCGTGCCAGCAATCCGAATGATGCTTTCCGATAGAGGATTGAAAACAGTGAAAGTGAGAAACAATGCTCTCATATCCTATTTTAGTGACTCTGTGTCAACGTTCAACCAAATTGCCAAACCCTTTACGCCCGATATCATTGTCTATTGCAAATCAAATTATCTTTACTTGGAAACATCGGAATCAACCGATGAAACATTACAGAAAGCGCAAGAAAATATCAAGGAATACCAATCGAAATTTGGCTATTTACCAAAAGTCATTGTAATAAAAGGACTTGGTTTATTAGCAGTTGGCAACCACGCAAAAGAATGTGACACTATTCTCGACGTATATGAAGATATGATGAAAATTGCATGGCTATCCAATTCCTTTGGAGGTCCTCATCCGATGAGTGAAAGGCAAATCGATTTTATTGATCACTGGGAAGTGGAAAATTATCGCCGCAAAGTGAATACAGGAAAATCATCAGGACGCGTTGAAAACAAAGTAATTATTATTACCGGAGCGGCACAAGGATTTGGTGAAGGCATCGCACGGGGATTGCTACATGAAGGTGCTAACATTGTTGTTGCCGACCTGAATGAAACGGTTGGCGAACGTACTGTCAATGAAATTAATGCCTTAGCAACAACAAATCGGGCACTTTTCGTAAAAACAGATGTTTCGGACATAACAAGTCTTGAAAATTTAATGTATCACACCATTTGTCAATTTGGCGGTATCGATGTGTTTATCAGCAATGCAGGCGTTTTACGCGCTGGAGGCCTAGAAGAAATGACGCCTGAAACCTTTGAGTTTGTGACTAAAATCAACTACAACGCTTATTTTTATTGCACTAAAGTGGTTTCTCGCATCATGAAATTGCAAAATCGCTACCAAGCAAATAACTACAGCGACATCATACAGATCAATTCAAAATCAGGCTTGCGTGGGAGCAAAGCTAATTTTGCTTATGCCGGCAGTAAATTTGGCGGTATTGGCCTCACCCAATCTTTTGCATTGGAACTGGCGCCTTTTCGCATCAAAGTAAACGCCATTTGCCCGGGTAATTACTATGAAGGCCCGCTTTGGAGCGATCCTGAAAATGGACTTTTTGTTCAATACTTGAATGCCGGAAAAGTGCCGGGAGCAAAAAAGGTGGAAGACGTCAAAGATTTTTATTTGGCACAAGTTCCAATGAAAAAAGGATGCTCACCTGATGATGTGACAAAAGGAGTCATGTATCTGATCGACCAAACAAGTGAAACCGGTCAAGCATTACCCATCACAGGCGGACAAGTGATGCTATCTTAGAGTCAAGAATCAAGAGTCAAGAATCAAGACATTAAATTATGCACAATTTCAAGAAATTATCTATTTGGATTAAATCGGTAGATTTTGTTAAAGAGATTTATAAAGTAACAACCACCTTTCCAGATAATGAGCGTTTTGGACTTATTTCTCAGTTACAAAGAGCTGCTGTTTCTGTCCCTGCAAATATATCGGAAGGTTCAGCAAAATCGAGTAACAAAGATTTTGCCCGTTTTCTTGAAATCTCTATTGGTTCGACTTTTGAATTAGAAACAGAATTACTTGTTTCACTCAATCTTTCTTTTATTGACTTGGGAAAATACAATCAGTTGCAAGAAAAACTTGCAGAGCTACAAAAAATGATACTTGGTTTCAAAGAAAAGTTATAAACAATAAAAAAAATTCCGGATTCAACTGTCAGCGGCCCTAAATAATGTCTTGGCTCTTGATTCTTGGTTCTCAAAAAAAATGAAAACAACAGCAGTTAGATTATATGGTAAAAACGATCTTCGCTTGGAAGAGTTTGAATTACCTTCGATAGGCGAAGACGAGATATTAGCCAAAGTTATAAGTGACAGCATCTGCATGTCATCGTACAAAGCAGCACATCAAGGCATTGAACACAAGCGCATTCCAAAAGATGTTGAAAATCATCCCGTTATTATTGGCCACGAATTTGCCGGAGAGTTAATCCAAATCGGCTCAAAATGGGCTCATCAGTACAAAGTCGGCGATAAATTTTCCATTCAACCAGCTTTGAATTATGCCAATGGGCCGGTAGGCATTTTAAGCGCACCCGGTTATTCGTATCAGTACATAGGTGGCGATGCCACTTACGTGATCATTCCCAACGAGGTAATGGAGTCCGGTTGCCTTTTGAATTATCACGGAGAAGGATTTTATCCTGCTTCACTTTCTGAACCACTCTCTTGTGTAATCGGAGCCATGCATGCTAATTACCATACCACTCCCGGATCGTATGTTCACCACATGGAAATTGTAGATCGAGGAGCAATGGCAATATTAGCAGGAGTTGGCCCAATGGGACTCGCTGCTATCAACTATGTGCTGCATCGTGAAGATCGTTCACCCGCACTATTGGTTGTAACGGATATAGATCAAACCCGCTTAGATCGTGCTGCATCGCTCTATTCACCTGAATATGCCGCTTCACGCAACATTGATCTTCGCTATGTCAATACAGCCGTGATGACGAATCCAATAGAAGAACTAAAAACACTCACCAATGGGAAAGGGTTCAACGACGTATTTGTCATGGCACCGGTTCCTTCGGTAGTAGAGCAAGCTGATGCGCTTTTAGCTTTCGATGGTTGTTTGAACTTTTTTGCAGGGCCTTCAAGAAATGATTTCAAAGCCAGCTTCAATTTTTACAATGTTCATTATGGGTCCACGCATGTAGTAGGAACCAGTGGCGGAAACACCGACGACATGAAAGAAGCATTGCATCTAATGGGACAAGGACTCGACCCGGCCGGTTTAGTGACTCATATCGGTGGTATTGATGCCGTCATTGACACTACATTAAATCTGCCAAATATCCCCGGAGGCAAGAAACTCATTTACACACATATGCACATGCCACTAACAGCGATTGCTGATTTTGAAGAAAAAGGAAAAGAGAATCCCATTTTCAAACAATTAGACGAAATTTGCAAAAAACATGATGGCCTTTGGTCAGTAGAAGCAGAAAATTATTTGTTTTCCCATTATATACAAGATTAATAATTGAAAATAAGAAGATTAAATCTACAGTTATTCAATTACTCAACGACAAATGACACTCGTATTGATTTAAAGATAAAATGATTCATTCATAAGTCAATAATATGTTTCCAAAGTTCGTATAAAACTCGCATGCCAACCATTATCAATTTTTCCCATTCACTTCTATAACTTACAAATTAATTACCAACTACTTAAATACATTCTTCATAATGAAACAGTTTGATACAAAATTCATGCACCCAAGCGAACAATTGACTATCATCATTAGTCGTATCTATCGCAGTGGAATGACCACTACATCGGGAGGCAATATCTCCATTAAAGATGATAATGGAGACATCTGGATCACACCTTCAGCCATTGACAAAGGATCATTGACTCCTGCTGACATCGTGTGTATAAAAAAAGACGGCACCATTATCGGAAAACATAAACCATCATCTGAGTATCCTTTCCACAAGGCTATTTATGACATTCGTCCCAACATGACGGCAGTCATCCACGCACATCCACCCGCTTTGGTTTCATTTAGCATTGTTGGTGAAAATCCAAATACCAACATCATCCCGCAGGCAAAACTCATTTGCGGTCCTATCGGATTTGCACCGTATGCTTTGCCTGGAAGCGAACAATTGGGTGAAAAAATAGCTGATGAATTCAAAACACATCCTGAATATAAAGCGGTCATCATGGAAAATCATGGCGTGGTACTTTGTGGTACGGATATGATGGATGCTTATCAACGCTTTGAAACACTGGAGTTTTGTGCCCGTACAATTATTAATTCAAAAGCCATTGGCACACCGCGTTATTTGACCGATGAGCAACTGGCTCAATTTGACAAAGCGCTAAACGTGAATGTCATGCCATTTATGGATGTTACCTACCCTTCCGACGAGCGTGCTATTCGGGCCGATATTTGCAACATCGTTCGTCGCGCTTGCGATCAGGGCTTGATGATCAGCACGTATGGAACCGTATCTGTCCGTTGGAAAGGAAATGATTTTCTAATCACACCTCCCAACGTGCCACGGTGGGATATATTGCCAAAACACATTGTTCAGGTACGTGATGGCAAAGTGGAAGCCGGCAAACACCCCAGCCGTTCGGTAGCTTTACATCAATTGATCTATCAAATGAATCCAAAAGTTAATTCTATCATTCTGACTCAACCGCCTAATTTAATGGCTTTCGGAACAACAGAAGAAAAATTTGATGTACGCACCATTCCCGAAAGTTGGATTTTTCTGCAAGATGTTCCAAAGATTCCTTTTGGCGAACAACACCAAAATGCGGCCAAAGTTGCCGAACTATTATTGCACGTGCCGGCTGTCATCGTGGAAAACGATTCAGTCATCATCACCGGCGACAAACTTCTGCAAACATTCGACCGATTGGAAGTAGCTGAATTCAGCGCCAAATCACTTGTCATGGCAGCTCCTATTGGGAAACTGAAACCCATCAGTGACGAACAAATCGAAGAATTACGGGTGGCATTCAATGTATAAAAAAGATGCAACTAATTGTCAGCGACACTCATTCACCATCGTTCAACTTGGCGACTGAAGAATATATACTAACAAAACGTCACGACGACGTTCTGTTTTTTTATGTCAATGCAAAAAGCGTTATCATAGGGAGAAATCAAAACGCGTATGCAGAGGTGAATGTTCCGTTTTGCAAACAGGAAGGCATTGACGTGATCCGTCGTCTTTCGGGTGGTGGCGCTGTCTATCACGACGAGGGAAATATCAATTTTTGCTTCATCACTCGGAAAGAAGAAAAACCGCTCGATGGACAATGGCTTTCGTTAATTCAAGCCTCACTGGAAACAATGGGAATCCACACATCGCAGGGCAAGCGAAAGGAATTGTACCTTCGAGAGAAAAAAATCACGGGTACGGCACTACATATCACTGCGGAGCGTCAATTTTTTCATGGCACCTTGCTTTATGATGTACAGCTTCAGAACCTGATCGCTGCGCTCACTCAGGCAACCAACATGACAAGCAAAGCAGTGCAATCGGTTCGCAGTAACGTGACAAACATACTGTCATACCATCCATCATCACCGACTACCCCTGAATTTTTGTCGCAACTAATTTCCTTTTTTGCCGATTATTACGCCACACAACCAATGGCGCTATCATCATCCGAAAAGGAACAGATCACCCAACTTCAAAAAGAGCGCTACCAAACATGGGAATGGAACTGGGCGCAAAGTCTAAAATCAACATGTAAACAAACAATGATGTGGAAAGGAAAATCGTATGCGTTAGAAATCGGCATTGAAAGAGGCTTCATAGTAAGTTTAAGCGATAATTGTCCGTTGCCATTACAAGCCTTGTTTTTAGGAAACAGCGCCAATCAACTATTTGATCAACAACCATCAGACAATGTTCATCGCAAAATGGGAGAGAATAGGTTGGAGGAAGAAATAAAGCAAGAAAGGAATAAAAAATAGATCAGAAAACAAAGGTTAAAGGTCAATTTAATCTACAATAGTTTTATTATTAATTACCATTTTTACAATTATCAATAGTACCTTAACCCATGATAATGCCTGAATAACGTTGACCGTTTTGTTACTTATTTCTAGCTTTAAAACGATAGTATTTACTAAAGAAGACTTCTGAAATTTAAAGCTTTGAATATCTGATTATTATTCGTATATTTGCATATAAAAATCGCAAAAAAAATGGCAAATTTTCAAGAATATAAAAATCAAGGGAAAAAAGGGTTATTTGACGAACAAT
>Ga0078972_1012272_pt1 | contig 14827 bp, 11 predicted proteins | sample YelNatPaOPGAMG01_FD_67568 | JGI IMG/M metagenome (GOLD analysis project Ga0078972, IMG submission 67568) | Hot spring thermophilic microbial communities from Obsidian Pool, Yellowstone National Park, USA - OP-RAMG-01 (SPADES assembly) (version 2) | ecosystem: Environmental > Aquatic > Thermal... | reverse complement strand
GAATTTGCTTATGAACTTAATTGTAGGAATCTTTTAATCGAGCCGATTGTCCTACTTGCAGTTAAAACAAAAGCCGGGAAAGAGCTTTTGTTCAGGGAAAAAGATAAAAAAGTTTTGATGGAAAGCATAAGAAAGGCAACAAAATTTGCTCATGAACACAACTTTCAAACAAATGTTGATAAGCTTGAATTTAATTTAATAAAAAGTACAGGAAGAATGAAAAAAGTTATCGAAAAAGAAGGAAAAGGACACTTATGGTCTTCTTTACCGTGCTATCAACCATTTTATCGAATGGTAATAAGACCTTGGGGTGTAGTAGGGCCATGCTGTATGTTTGACAGTACAACAGAAAATGTGAAAAAGAAGAGCTTGAGAGAAATTTGGTTTGGAGAATATTTTGAAAATGCGAGAAAAAGTATGTTGAAAAGAAAATTGCCTGAGTTTTGTTATAAATGTAACCCAAGCCAAGTGCAAGAAAACAGAAAAATAAGAGAAGAAATAATAAAGTTAGGTGGTTGAGTGGATGAGAAAATTGCTAGATTACTTGAGTGGGCTAAGGGAAAGAAAGCTCCACCCTACACTCTAGACATCAATCCAACCGATAGATGCAACTTTAAATGCTTACATTGTTGGCAAAGAGCATTCAAGAAAATTGACTCAAGCTATGAGCTTTCTGATGAAAAATTAATTGAAGTAATAAAAGAAGCTTTAGAGCTTGGAGTAGAAGAATTTGAAATTACTGGTGGTGGGGAACCAATGATGAGAAAAAAAGTAGTATTAAAAATGATGGAAATAATAAAAAAAGGAGGAAAGTTCGGAAATATAACAACAAATGGCAGTTTATTTGATTCAGAAAGCTTAAAAAAAATCGTAAAGATTGGATGGGATAGAATCACTTTTAGCTTAGATGGACCTGACGATGAATCCAATGATGCTGTTCGTGGAAAAGGAAATTTTGATAAAGTGATGAAAGTCATAAAGTTGTTGAATCGAATAAAAAAGGAGACAAAGAAAAAGCTTCCGACCATAAAGTTCAATGTTGTTGTAACCAATAAAAATTATAATAAAATTGAAGAAATGGTAAAGTTGGCAAAAAAAGTTAATTGTTCTATAATTCATTTTGATTCGCTCACAATCCATTCTAACCAAGGAAAAAAATTAAAGTTAAACAAAAAACAAGAAGGAGAGTTTGAAAAAAATGCAAAAGCAGCAAAAGAATTGGCCAAAAAATTTGGGATTTTCACAGATGTTGATCTATTAACAAAAGATTTTATAGAAAAATCGAATGAGATGAATGAATTGTTAAAAAAGGAAAGTGATTCAAAAGATTTCTTTTCTCTAGTTTGCTACGAGCCTTGGTGGCATCTTGTGATAAAAACAGATGGGAGTGCACAGCCTTGCTGTCTCTATGACGAAAAAGAAGAAAATGTTAAGAATAAGAGCTTGAGAGAAATTTGGTTTGGAGAATATTTTGAAAAAATAAGAGATAGTATGAGAAAAAAACAATTTTCTAAGTATTGCTCTATCTGTAATGCTGGCCAAGTTTTTGAAAACAGAAGGATAAGGAGCGAATTGTCATGGATGAAAAAATAGAAAGGCTTGTTGAATGGGCAAAGGGGAGAAAAAGTCTTCCTTACAGCTTAGAATTGAGTCCAACTTTGAAATGTAACTTGAACTGTCTTTTTTGTTGGAGATATGGAAAAAAAGTTGAAAGCAAAGATGAATTGAGCTTGGAAGAATACAAAAGAATTTTGAAAGAAGCTAGTGAACTCAAAATAAGAGAAATAAGGATAATTGGTGGGGGAGAACCTTTATTGAGAAAAGACACTTTTGAAATCATGAAAGAAGTGAAAAAATATGGGATGTTTGGCTATATTTGCACGAATGGCACACTTTTTTCAAAAGAGATGATAAAAAAGCTTGTGAAAATTGGATGGGACCATGTAAAAATTAGTCTTCATGCCCCAGATAAAAAAACTCAAGATTTTTTAGCTCAAGGAGAAAGTTTTGAGAAGGTAGTAAAAAATATAAAAAGTTTTGTTAAATGGAAAAGAAAACTCAAATCCGAAAAACCGAAACTTGAAATTGGGTTAGTGTTGAATAAAATAAATTTTAGAAAAGTTCCTTTGATGGTTAAGCTGGCAAAAAAATTGAATGTACAAGCTTTTTTTATTGAGCCAATAACGGTTTATACTGAAAAAGGAAAAGAGTTAAAGCTTACAAAAAAAGAAGCAGAAGAATTCAAGAAAATAGCAAAAGTTGCTTATCAATCAGCAAATGGTCTAGAGACAAACTTACAACAATTTTTTTCTCCTGAATTGATAGAAAAAACGGGAAAAATGGTTGAAGAAATAAAAAAACTTGTGAAGAGCAAGAGAAAAGACTTTCTTTCTATTCCTTGTTTTGAACCATGGTGGAGAATGGGAATAAGAGTTGATGGTTATGTTTGCCCGTGTGGTTTTTTGGATCAATCTACAACAGAAAACATAAGGAAAAAAAGCTTGAGAGAAATTTGGTTTGGAGAATATTTCCAGAAAAGAAGAAAAGAACTTTTATCCAAAAATATGCCAGATTATTGTAAAAGATGTTGTACCACATTAGTTCAATTCAACCAAATAATAAGAGATCAACTTAAAAAAGCTATAGCCTGAAGGTAAAGATTATAACTGAAATGTAAAAAATTCCACTGCCCAAAATAATTAAATCTCTTCCAATTTCTGGGTTTATTTTCGAGCCCATGATGTAAACTCCAGCTGAAAGTAAGATAACACCAAAAACTATTGAGAAGAATAAGATGTTGTCTAATTCCTTCTTCATTTTTTTCCATAACTCTTCAATCTTTTGCATATTTTTAATTTTTTATTCAAAATATTAATCTTATGAAAGTTTGCATAGTAAGTAGAGGAGATTTACCTTTATTTCCCCCAACACAAGGTGCTTCAGTCAAATTATTCTATACTTTAAAGACACTTTCTGAACTTGGAATAAAAGTTTATTTCGTGAGTGCTGAAAGCGAGCATTACCTTGAAGTTTGGAAAGGAAGATTCATAAAGAAAAATTTTCCTCATTTAATAGCAAAAAGTCCTATTAGAAAATACCATAAAATTTTTCTTTCTCTGCTTGGAATTCCAAAAGATATTTTTGTAATTTATCATCCCATCATAAACTTCAAACTTTGGCTTAAACTTTTCTATGTTGTGTTGAAAGAAAAAATAGATTTGATTCAAGCAGAATTCACTGCTTTTGGCATTCCTGCCATTTTCGTGAAATTATTCACTCTTAAGCCTGTTGTACTTGTAGAGCATAATGTTGAATCTTTTCAATTACCTGAAGTTACAAGCTTAAACTCAAAGGGGGAAAAAATCGTGAGGCTTATTGAAAAGTTTGCTTGCAGTCTTTCTGATAGGGTAATAGTGATGTGTGAAGAAGAAAGAAAGAAACTTTGTAAGCTTGGTTTAAAAAAGGAAAAAATTTCTATAATTCCGCATGGTGTTGATTTAAAACTCTACAAAAATCTAGACTCGAAGAAAATAAGAAAAAAATATGGGTTGAAATTCCCAACTTTGGTCTTTCATGGCACTTTTTCTTACAAACCAAATTATGATGCTATCAAAAAAATTGCAGAAGAAATATTGCCCAAGCTAAAGAAAAAAGGTGTTAAGGCTAAATTATTGGCAATTGGAAATTTCCCTCCTAAGGATATTAAAGCTAGAGAAATAATTTTCACTGGACCTGTTAAAAATTTGCCAAACTATATAGATGCTGCTGATATTGCTATTGTGCCGATAGAAGCTGGAGGAGGAATAAGGATGAAAATTTTGGAATATTTTGCTGCAAGGAAGCCTGTTGTGTCTACGCCAAAGGGAATTGAAGGGATTCCTGCAAAAAATGGGAAAGAAGCGATTATAACAAGCATAAAAGAATTTCCAAAAGAAATTATGAAATTGATCAAATCAAGGAAGTTGAGAAAAAAATTGGAAGAAAATGCTTTCAAGTTTGTACAGAAATATGATTGGAAGAATATATGTGAAAAATATGTAAAAATTTACGAAGAACTTTGCTAAATATTTTAAATCTTATTACCAAATTAAATTAATGAAAATACTATTTATCACACCCTTTTATCTTTTCCCACCATACTGGGGAGGAGGAACAAGAACCTACAACCTTGTGAGACATTTGGCCAAAAGGCACAAAGTTTATTTGATTTCCCCGTTTTATAAACAGTTTGAAGATAAAAAAATCAATGGGCATAGAATTGAATTAAAAAAAATGGGTGTTGAGGTTTTTACTCCCAATCCCTTAATAAGAATTGAACATCCGTTCACAAAACACATAAACCCTGAAGTAATTCTTAAGAGCATTGAAATAATTTTGACGAAAAAAATTGATGTCATAATTTGTGATTACCCTTGGTCTGGAATTAACCTTTTAGCTATAAATTTTTTATTCAGAAAGCCCTTCATTTTTCACGAACATAATGTAGAGTACAAGATTAAAGACGAAATAAGGGCAAGATATGGAAAGCTTATGAAAATTCTTGAGTTTGTTTTATGTAAACTTGCTAAAAGAATTGTAACGGTTTCTGAAGAAGATAAAAAAATATTTATTAAGGAATTTGGAGTCAATGAAAGAAAAATAGTTGTGGTTGAAAATGGATTTGACAAAGAGATTTTCTATCCAAACCCAAAAAACATAAAAAGAATAAGAGAAAAATACAATCTTAAAGATAACCCTATCATATTGTTTTTTGGAAAACTCGATTATCCTCCAAATAAAGAGGCTGTTTACAAGATAAGATGGAATATATTGCCTTTTGTTCTAGAAAAAATTCCAAATGCTAAATTCTTGATAGTTGGAAAAAAGTATGAATTTGGAATTGAACATGAAAGTATGATCTTTACAGGCTTGGTCGATGATATTCAAGATTGTGTGAATGCTGCTGACGTTGTTATTGTTCCTTTGTTGGCTGGTAGTGGAACTAGAATTAAAATTTTAGAATCTATAGCATGCGGTAAAATTGTTGTGAGCACAAGTAAAGGAGCTGAAGGATTAATCAATGAATTGACTGAGCCCTTTTTAAAAATCACTGATGATTGGAAGACTTTTACTGATTTAATAGTTGAAACTTTGAAGAAGCAAGAAAGAAGAAAAGTTCCTAAAGAATTTGTTGAAAGGTATGCATGGCAAAATATTTACAAAAAGTTTGATAAAATTTTAAAAGAGATTGTATGAAAAGAATAAAGAGAATTATTATATTCATAAGCATTTTATGTCTTTTTTTGTTTTCTTATTGTTATCTTGCTTACCAAAAAAATGTAAGGCAAATTACTTACAAAGGATTCGGATGGTATGGTTATTTAGCTGATGATGAAATAAATGAAGAAAGTATAAAAAAAATTAAAGAGTTGGGGGGAAACTCTGTAAACATTAATGTTTACTATGAGTATAGCTTGGAAAATGAAAGCTTTATTCTTCTTTCTAACTTGACAAAAATAGAAGAAAAAATTGATCTTGCACATAAAAATGAATTAAAAGTTTTTCTTTCACCATTTGCCAACTTAGCTGGAGGACACTATACAGGAGGTGCTATCACAAAACCAGAAAATTTCTTAAATGGAGCAAAAAATATTTCCATTGAACTTGCAAAACTTGCTCAGGAAAATAATGTTGAAGTTTATGCTGTTTGGAATGAGTTAGGATTGGCTATTCACAAGTTGCCAGATTCAATAAATTTAACGAACAAATGGCTTCAAGATGTTAGAGAAGATGTGAGAAGAGTCTACAATGGAACGCTAACAACAAAAGAAGGTGTGCAGTTGGGGTTATATGAAAGTTATAATTTTTCTGGTTATGATTGCATTGGCTTAACTTTTTATCCCTTCACTACTTCTTTTGCTAAAGATCCTTATACAAATGTAACATATGCTGGGATTGAAAATTTGGAAGAATATGAGAAAGTTGTTAAATCAGAATATGATAAACTAATTAAGCTTAAGAAAAAATTTAATTCCAGCTGCATAATCTTGGGAGAAATTGGGATTGATGTGGTTGGAGGAAAGTTTGTTGGAAACGATACAGAAAGCAAGAGAATTAGAACTGAAGCTTATGAAATAGTTTTAAGAAATGGAGTTGAAAAGATGGACGGGTTTTTCTTTAATAAATTTCATGAAACTTATGAAAATGCTTTTACGAAATATTTTATGAATAGCTAAACGATTGAAATTTTCGAAATTATAAAGTTTATAATTTTCATCACAATTAACGCCAATCTCCTATGGATTGACAAAATCTCCTTTCGATTTTAGTAGAATTTCATTAGCACCTTCTTTCAATTTAACCGGTTGTAATATTCTCTGTTTTCTGAACGGTGTAATTTAACATATTCTCCATTTAAATAAAATTTCTAGAGCTTGATTATCTTTGAAACTCAACTACTAATCCTTACTAGAAAAATTAAAACGAAAAAAGAAGTTTAAAAATTTTGGTATTGGTTGTAGTATGATTTATTTATTAGATTTAGTACGACAACAATATAGTTAGTCTTATGAAAATTAGGCAAAATATATTTCTGTTTATTTCAAAAATGTTATTAGTCAAAATAGAAATGTAGATAAAATAAAAAAGAATAGATAACTAAGATTTTGACGAATTCAAATATAGTTATATAAATATTAGATAATTATTTAAAATTAAGTTAACTAGGGTGAAGCCTGATGAAAGTAATTCATATTTTTATGGATTCAACTGCCTCATATTTTGGTGATTTGTTCAAAGAAGACTGGCCAGACAAATTTTGTAAAAAACTCTCAATGAAAAGTCATATTGATATAGAAATGTGGAAAACATGCTCCTTTAAAACTCAAATAAAAAAAGGTAGAATTGTTTATAAATTCTTCCCTTCTATTAATTTTTATTCCCAATACTTAAGAGTAGAATTCTCACATAGACTACTTAAGTTTTTACAACAAGAAATAAAAAAACAGGATAAAGTAATATTTCACCTTCATGACCCCTTTAGTCTGAGTACATTAATTATGCTTAACTTTTTAGGAAGAAATACTCTAAAGAAAATGCCTCTAATTGTTCAATCATACTATCTTCTTAAAACTAATAAGTTACAATATTTACCAAAATATTTGTTAGGAAAGAGAGTATTTCCTTATTTTGAAAAAGTGTATGTACTCTCTCAAGAGGAAGAAGCTTTTTTTCCCCGTGAATTGAGAGATACCAAGGTTAGAATCCAACCAATGGGAATAGACACAGATATTTTCAAACCAATGCCAAAGCAAGTAGCACGAAAAAGATTGGGGTTATCAATAGATAAAAAATACTTATTATATGTTGGTAGATTTGATAAAATAAAAGGTTTAGACTATCTTTTAGAAGGCTTTATGATTCTAAAAAAGAGGGGTTATAATTTAAATTTAATTTTGGTGGGCGATGGACCATATCGTTACCACTTAAAATCTCTTATTCATAAGTTTAGATTAGAAGATAATGTCCTCTTAGTTGGATGGAAAACTCCTGAACAGTTGTCCTATTATTACAATTCTGCAGACATTTTTGTCTTTCCTAGTCTGAGTGAGACCTGGGGCTTACCTCCTTTGGAAGCTATGGCTTGTGGCACTCCCGTAATCACCACATATGTTGGAGCAATCAAGTACCTAATACAAACAGGCCAAATCCCAAAAAAACAAAAATTTATTTTTTCTATTCCTATTAGAAATACAAACGCAATAGTCAATAACGTGATTAATATACTTCAACAAAGACCATCAAAGAAAGAAATTCCTGCCTTCACACGAGAAATCGTAAAAAAGTTTTCTTGGAATAAAGTAATAAAAGAGACACTTAAAGATTATAAAGAGCTTTACAAAAAGTACTATTAGAATGCTTATTTAATCATGGTTAATATTCTTCGTTCTGCAATGAATAATAGCAGGTCTTATTATTAGAATGATGGAAAAAATTACGGGAAGTATTTAAAGTTTTTCAAAAATTAGTCCTTACTTCAAAGCACACTTGAGAGCCAACTTCCGGTAAAATATCACATCTTTCGAAAGGATAAAATAGTAACATATGAAAAGTTTTGTCTCTTTTTAAAGATTTTTCCAATTTAATTGATACATTTGCATAATTTTCGGGCACTAATTGGTATTTTTTGTATGGAACTCCATCAATGTATATCTCAAGTGTATTTGGTTTATTAAACGACCTAACAAAGAAACTGACATCATTATTTAAGAGAAATAAAGTAGCATTTGGAGCAGTATATCTACTTATTAGTACTGTGCCTCCTATCTGTTTAATTTGCCATGGATACCAATTATCTCCATAAACTATTGATTTAATATCAATAAAGAAAATAATAAAAATTGAAATCAAGAATAAGAAGAGGAATAGCAACAAGTACTTTTTATTAATTTTTAAAATTTTTGAGACTTCATCTTTCCATATTATCAATAATACTAACCCCAACGGAATTAAACACAAAAAAGGTGTTCTGAGAGTTACAATGCCCAAATTAGGAAGATAACACAAAGGTATCTCACTTGGCTCCAAATATCTATCTAAAATCAATTTAGAGGAAGAAATTGAGATTGTAGCATGAGGTACGTATCTTATGTCTGGTTTATGTTTAAAGAATATACTTTCGAAGAGTTTACTTCTTGGTCCATTTCTTAAAAAAAGAGGAAGATTGTATTCAAGGAGAGGATTTCTGAATTGTGACGGATCAAGTTTTTCTAATTCACCATTATACACTAAGATAAATTTTTTTTGAACTTCAGAAAAGGACTTTGAAATATTTATATCCTCATTTTGATAAACCAACTCATAAGCCTGAAGACCTATCAAATTAACAAAGATAGACCATACTAAGAAAGGAAAAATAATCTTTATTTTAATCTTATTAAATGCATACGATAGAGGTAGGGATAAAAATGGTATAAATAGCGCCAAATGTCTGGGACCAAAGCTAATGCCTCCCCACCAGTCTCCAGCTTTACAAACTATTAATGTAACAGTAACAAATGAAAAGAAAATAAACAAAACTTCTTTTTTAAACTTCTTGTACATGAAGAAAAATCCTAAGAAAGAAAATAATAAAACTGGATAATAGAAGAAAAGTCCTCTCTCTGTTAAGAATAATATTTTAATCATTCTCATCAATGTAGTTGTCACAGTAGTATAGAAGGGGGAGGAATTGATAGAGGTAGATACATCGGCTGACCAAATACTTCCTTCAGCAAAGAATATTGGTAAAGCTGGTAGGAACCTGTCTGGTATAAAAATGTTTCCAAAAATTGAATAACAATAAAATAGAAGAGGCAAAGACCCTATTATTCCTCCTGCTAGAAAAGCTAAAATTCTGTCTTTTCTCTCCCTCCTCAATAATAGATAAATTAAAAAAGGCAAAGCAACTCCCAATGAAATTGGATTAGAAACTATAGAATAAGTTAAGAAAATACCACACAGAAATATATATTTTTTGCTAATTTTATGGTAATGACTCCTGAATAAAATGAAAAAAGAGAGAAATGCAAAAAATGTTGCCATTGCATGATCCCAAAAAATTACTGCAATTGGAAACAAAAGTGTACCAATTCCCATCGTAAAGGTAATCAACATTCTTTTCTTTTCATCTTGCAACAGATAAGTGGAAATTTTATAAATCAATAAAATTGTTAAAGCTGACGGAAGTGAAGAAGCAAAAATTGTTACGAAAATTTGTGAGATTAAAATGGTTAAACCTGGATTTGGATTGTATTGAATAGGAATGCCTTTGTCATTAAAGCCTCGAATGGACAATGTTATATATTTGCCAACTTTATTTTCTTCCCTTTCGATAAATCCGGCGTTTTTCAGAATAATATGGATAAATGAAACAAGAAAAGACACACCTGGATTTTTGTCAGAATAGTAATGTCCATTCCAGTAGCTTCTATCTCCTGTTTGATTTGCAAAAGAATCTATCTCAAAATTTTTCTCTTCGACAATAGCCCTTGTTAAAGCAAATCTTGACTCTTCATTCCAAGTCGTCCATTGGACAAAAAAAGAATAAATCAAGAAAAAAGTGAGAAAAATTTTGATTTCTGTTTTGTCCATAGATTTCATAATTAAGATAGTAGTATGAATATTTTAAAGTAACTCTAGAGTGGAGATTGATTTCATTATTTGAGTTTAAATAATTTACAATAAAAAAGAAATTATCAAACCTAATTTTTAGGAATGATAGAGGATTCAATTAGTTTTTTGTAGACTTCTAAAGCAATAAGTTTATGCCCAAGTTGATTTGGATGTGAATCATTTTTATCAAGAATATATTCTATTCTTGCATATTTATCACAATCGATTACAGGCCATTTATATTTATCAGCTATATCTTTAAGAATTTGCTTTTCATTGGAACTTGGTAAAAAAAGAGTTGTGTGAAAAAGTAGTATAACTACTTTTATCCCTCTCTTTTGTGTTATTTCTTCTAATTCTTTGAATTCTTCCTCTAATTCGGCTCTTAATCTATACGCTGAATCATTCATAAATTTCATTCTAATATATGCTGCCTCTGCTTCTGAACGTATTTCTTCATAGGAAAATCGATCAAGCATTTCTTTTGACAAGTTATGCTCTGTAAGATATCTTTCTATGTAGCTATCGATAAATTCCTCCCACTCTGTTCTATTAACCCGATCATCAGCATTCCATTGTAGTATTACTAGATCTGGATTAAAAGAAACTCCTTTTTCTTTTAAAAGCTCTATTTTTTCGACTAAATTAGCACCTGGAATGCCAAAATTAAGTACCTCATACTTTCGACTATCATTTCTCTCATTTAACAGTTGTTCCAAAATTTTAGGATAACTATCGGTTAGATTGACCCCTGCTCCAAAAGTATGGGAATCTCCTAAAGCAATTATTCGATAAGTATTAGCTGGCTTCTCGAGTGAATATTCATAATCTCTAAATCCATATGAATTGATTCGTATTATTGTAGGTGGCAAGCATATCCAAGTGCCATCATAGATTTGCTCAAAATTTGGAATTAATTCAGAAAAAAGACGAGAATTGTTACTTTTTCTCATGAATCTTTCAAAACACCTAGGAGGTTCTACCCCTACCTTCTCGCATGGCTTACATTTTTTTGGATCAGTTTCAAGCTCACTGTTTTCTGTAAAAGGTTTTTGTATCTCAATTTCATTATTTTTAAGAACCGGCTTCAAGAATTGCCCTAAAATTGATGATTTAAATTGGATGTTATTAGTGAGTATTAGAAACGAAAGGTAAGAAGTGATTAAAATTAAGATTATAAGATAAATTAGATAAAAATTATTATTTTTTATCCAATTAACTATTTTTTTCACTTGACTCATCCTAATTATTAGTTATTCCAAAAAGCTTTAACATTTATCAATATTAAAAGAGATAACTTTAAAAGAGATAATTCAATTTCACTTATATTAGAAATGATGAAAATGATGAAGAATAAAATAAACTATAGCATGGATTTCCTTAAGTCTTACAGAGTTAAAGATTGGATTCACTATTTGGGTTATGTACTATTAGGAAGTTCTATATGTAAAAATTTCAGTTTACCTATTTTTTTATTAGCTTCATTGATGCTAGCTTATGCTTATTCTTTTAATGAATATTTTTATAAAAAATTAAAGAGAAAACTTTTTGTTTTGCCTTTATTATTTTCTTTATTATTTTTACCATTTCTAAATTCTCTTCAACTGCTCATTTATTTTTCTTTTATCCTTCTTGTTACATTTTATAGTTTACCTTTCACTTACTGGGAAGGAAAACCTATCCTTTCAACACTCTCTAATTCGATTGGTTTTTTTCTTATTTTTCTCTTACCATTCACCACACTAACAAAGATTATTGAATTTTCAAATTTTTTACTCCTTTTATTTCTTTTAAATTCTGCGGCTCAAACAATTCATGAAATTGTAGATTATAGAAAGGATAAAAAAATAAGGAAAAATACAACAGCAGTGATTCTTGGAATCAAAAACTCTATTTTTCTTTTAAGAGTAACTCTACTTTTAACTGCAATAACATCCTTATTTTTATTTTTTTCTCTTAAAATAGTTTCCATTTCTTCATTCTTATTTTCAAGTTTCTTTTTCCTTCTTTCTTATAAAAAAATTGATAATCGATTCAGAAGAAAGTTCAAACATCTTGGAATAGTTTGCGGTGCTTTTTATCTTTTTCAATTTATTTCTCTATAAAAAGTGTGAATGATATAATACTTTTAAGCATTATAATAATTTTTATAGTTAATTAAGTAAAATACTAACTATGAATATTAAAAAGGCTGTTATTCTTCTTACAAACTATTGCAATTTTAATTGTGCCTTTTGCGGGTATAGAAAATCCAGTATAGAAAATGCAAAAAGTGTAGATTTAGATATGGCAAGGAAATTTTTGAAAAAAGCAAGAAAAGAAGGATATAGACAATTAATTATAACTGGCGGTGGAGAACCATTTTTAGCCCTAAATAAAGTTTTAAAAATAATACAATTTTCAAAAAAAAATGGATTTTACGATACGCTAATAGTTACAAATGGTTCTTACATTTTTTATCCAAATCCAGAGGGAATCATGAAAAAATTAAGAAAATATGGTTTAAATACAATTTCCCTAAGTGTTGATTATGATCATTTACAATTTACATCTTATTCAAACACTCTCCGGGCTATCAAAGTAGCTTTAGATAATGGCATTAGAGTTCGTTTAAAATGTGTGAATAGAAAAGCTACATATAAAAGAAATTTAAATCTAATTAGACAAATTTCTAAGGGTTTGAATGGTAAATTAATAAAAATTCCAAGTATTGTTGGTGATAAAATTAATTTTCTTATAATTTTACCACATCGACTTACGGGTATAAATTATATCTCTGGTTTTTGTTCTCATTTTTGTAAGGTTCCTTTTAGAAAAATTAAAAATGAGGCATCTTCTCAAAAAATAGAAAAAATAATTTTTGAAGGCTGTTATAGTCCAGGTTCGGCTTTTTATTTAGCTATTGATCCTCATCTTAATATTTTTCCTTGTATCTATTTTACTTCAATTAATAATCCAAACTTATATTCTATAGGTAAACTGACAGATATTAACTCTAGTTTTGAAAAAGCAATTAATCCTTTTATGAAAGGGATTCTTTCTGATAGATTCTTTTTTATTAAAATGTATCTAAAAATTAGAAAAAATGAAAAATTATACAAAGCTCTTATGAAAAAATCCTTTTTCAACAAATGCGATTTTTGTTTTTGGTTATTAAAACATAGAAAAGAAATAGAAAAGCTTCCAGATGTTTCTAACTTCTATTTGTCTTTTTTTATATTATCACACTTTCGTCTTTTACTAAAAAACTATATAGCAAATTTAATTGACACAGTAGGGCGTGAATTTCCGCTATATAAACGTTATCATTTTACTGATTGGGTAGTTTTTTCATTGTTTCGGTTTTTAAGAGAATTTTAGTTACAGTTTTCTCTTCAGCTAGAAAGATAAAAGCAACTATCCTATAGAATTAGTAGGACCTGCGTAAACAATTGGATGGGGAGAATTGGGAAGATTAAAGTTTATGTTTACAGTTTCTCTTTCACCCGGAAGATAAAAGTAGCTACCCATAGGTACGATATAGAAAGCTAAAATATTTTTAGAGATGTTATTAAAATCAAATTTAAATCTGTTAAACATGTAAGTTAAAAATATTTTAAATGCCTCCTTTTCTTTAAGAAGATTTTTTAATGTCCTCAAGACTCCAACTACATATTCACCTTGTGAAAATCTTCTATTTATTTTCTTTAATTCTTTCGTGGGTATAAGTTCTTTTAAGCTTCCAATCTTGAATAGTATATCAGGTGATGGAACACTATTTTTTGTTAAATGTAATTTAAATAAAAGCCTTGTTATATTTCTTTTAAAACTCTCGAATTCATGATAATATTCTTTAGATATCTTTCCATAAGTGTATTGTTCTATAATGTTTAATATCTCTACTGGAGATAACACTCTTTCTACATTAATTCTTACTCTCCCTTCAGGTGTAAATGGAACTATGGTAACTCTTCTTATGAAATCTCTATTTTTAATAGCAAATAATAAAACTAGTAAAATTTGATCAATGTTTATACCATTAACAGCCGTAAATGATATGGTAGTTGGTATTTTCATTTCTTTTAAGTGTTTTAAAGCAAGCAGCTTTTTATAGAGTTGTTTTTCATCGTTTCTTAAAATTGTATATATCTCTTCTCTAAACCCATCGAATGATATCCTTACTTCTGAAATACCAGCTTTTTTTAATTTTTTCACATATTCTTTATCTGAAAGTTTAAGACCATTGGTAAAGAGGATAGCTCTGTCACCAGTGTTTTTTATAAACTTTATAATTTTGAAGAGATCTCTCCTAACAGTTGGCTCTCCTCCAAAAAGAATTATATTTTTTCCCTTTCCTAGTTTCATAACAGATTCTTTAATTTTTCTGAATGAGATATCCCTATGAGGAATATTATCCATATAACAAATATTGCAATTGGAATTACATTTTTGTGTAATGGAAATTAGAAAAGAATGATATTTGATCTTTAAGACTTTCCATAATTTTTCATTAAGAAGAAACAAAAATTTATCAGTTGGTAGTTGTGTTTTTTCAAAATTTATCTCTATAAATTTTTTAATATATTTTGGATCATCACAAATTAGAAGAGAATAATTATGACCAGGATTAGTAAGGCAGTTCTTAAGTAAATAAAGCTTTTCATCTTTTTTTATAATTCTAAATATTGCACTCGAATGACAAAAAGGACAAGTTGTT
>Ga0078972_1012271_pt1 | contig 14827 bp, 14 predicted proteins | sample YelNatPaOPGAMG01_FD_67568 | JGI IMG/M metagenome (GOLD analysis project Ga0078972, IMG submission 67568) | Hot spring thermophilic microbial communities from Obsidian Pool, Yellowstone National Park, USA - OP-RAMG-01 (SPADES assembly) (version 2) | ecosystem: Environmental > Aquatic > Thermal... | reverse complement strand
GCCAATGTAGCCAAGGCCGATGAGAGCGGTGTTCGAATCGATTCCGTCCACCAGGACTTGGATCGTGGCCGTATCGCCTTTCTTCAACTTACGGGAAAAATCGCTCGGAATCTCGATGGCGAAGGTCACCTCCCCTTTCTTGATGAGATCTTCGACCTCGTGAGGTGTCCGAGGGTAATGGAGGATCTCAAAGTATTTCGAGCTTCCCAATCGCGAAACGATCTCCCTGGAGTCGGCACTTTGGTCGAGATCCCGCACCGCAGTGCGGATATGCTTCACGTCGAGGTTGGCGGCATAGCCAAAGACGATCAGTTGAAAGATGGGCGGAAAGACGAGCGTCACCCTCAGCCGTCTATCTCTCAGAACTTGAGTCAATTCCTTGACAAAAAGATATCGAATCCGACCGAACATCTTCCGCCCCGTCCTCGCAACGCCAGTCGAATGGCCACCCTTGCGGAACTCCACTCTCGGTGAAGCCTATGATATAAATCTTCTCAAAATAGAAATGACAGATGTCTCCTTCTCCCGCCTTGGCGGGAGAGGGTGGAGGTGAGGGTGTTCCCTTGGAATAGCCCCCTCACCTCGATCCTCTCCCCGAGGGGAAAGGAAGGTTTATTTTCCCTTTGTTTGTCCAGAGTAGTAGGAGCATCCTAATAACCGTACGGATATCGCGAAGACCCCCTTGACAAGGCCTTCGGGGCGTCCTCTCAGGGGCTCCGCCATGCAACGGCGGGTCATCTCCCTATCCCAATTCCTTTTTGAATGCTCGGGTCGCAACCCAAAGCCCCAGGAGGCCCATCCCGATTAAGACCACGGTCTCCCTCCACAAAAAGGTGAACTCGACCCCTTTCAGATAGAGCTCCTTGAGAATCGTCACATAATAGCGAGGTGCAATGCCATAGGTGATCACCTGAAGCCAAAGGGGCATGTTTCGAATCGTAAAGGTGAAGCCCGAGAGGAGGAAGGTGGGAAGAAACCCGATGACCATGGCCATTTGATTGGCCACGAGTTGGGTTTTTGCAACGGTCGAAATCGTGAGCCCAAGGGCAAGGGCCACCACGATGTAGACGCACGACAGAACCACCAGAAGAAGAAGGCTTCCCCGAAAAGGCACCTGGAAGACCCTTTCTCCCATGTACACGGCCAGAAAGAGATCGAAAAGGCCGAGCAAGAAGTATGGAAGGAGCTTTCCCAGGATCAGCTCCCCCTTCTGGACCGGTGTGGAAATGAGCAATTCCATCGTACCGCTCTCCCATTCCCGCACGACCACCTGGCCCGTGAGCAAGACGCCGATGATCGACATGATGACCGCCACAAGGCCTGGAATGAAGTAGTTCTTCGACTCCAGGTCCTCGTTGTACCAAACCCGTGCCCGGGCCTCGATCGGCAGGATCGGTTTTACCCCTCCCATCCTCTCGATTTTGAGAAAAGTCCTCTCCTGATTGTACTGCCTTGCTACGGCCTGGACGTAGCTCAGGATGATGTTTGCCGTATTCGAATCGGTTCCGTCGAGAAGGACTTGGACGACGGCCTTCCTCCCTCCATGGATTGTCTTGGCGAAGTCTGTGGGGAGAACGAGCCCCACCTTTACCTCGCCCCGATCGATGAGGCTTCGCATCTCCCTCTCATTTTGGACAAGAAACTGAAAACGAAAATATGGAGAGGCGCTGAAGTGGTGAACAAAGGAGAGGCTTTCTTGTGTGCGGTCCTGGTCCAAGATCGCCATCCCCACCTGCTTCACATCGAGGGTCACGGCGTAACCGAAAAGAAGCATCAGGATCGCGGGCATGAGGAGAACCAACCCGAGGCTACGAGGATCCCTGACGATGTGAAGAAACTCCTTCTTCGAAATGGCCCACGTCCGTGCGAGGTTCATCGCCTTTCCACTTTTTCAACCAAGGAAACGAAGACATCTTCAAGGGAGGGTCTCATCTGGTTTATCCCCTCGAGGGAAACGCCATGCCGGCTGAAGAGGGACTGAAGCGTTCTTTCAGGGTCGATGCCCTCTTCGGTGATCACGTGAAGGCGGTCGCCAAAGATCGCAGCCTCGGAGACCCAAGGCTCCTTCTTCAGAAGATCCAAAGCCAAGACCAGGGGCTTGCAATCCACCTCCAGGATCCCCTGAGGAAGAGCGTTCCTTTTCAGCTCGGACGGAGTCCCAAGAGCAATGATCCGTCCCTGGTAGATGAGGGCCAGCCGATCGCAGTATTCTGCCTCGTCCATGTAGTGGGTCGTCACGAATGCGGTGGCCCCCGTTTCTCCCATGTGGCGGATGAGCCTCCAGAAATTCCTTCGAGCAATCGGATCGACCCCTGATGTGGGTTCGTCGAGAAAGAGGATGGATGGCTCGTGGAGAATAGCACAGGCCAGGGCCACTCGTTGTTTCCATCCGACCGCAAGGGTGCGGGTAATCCGATCCCTCAGCTTCTCCAGGTCCGTCATCCTCAGGATCTCCTCCTCCCTCTGCCTCTGCCTCGACCCCCCAAGACCATAAATGCCGCCGTAGAAATGGAGGTTCTCCCAGACCGTGAGATCCTCGTAAAGAGAAAATTTCTGGGACATGTATCCGATGACCTGCTTGATCTTCTCGGGTTCCTTCATCAGGTCGAACCCCGAGACCGTCCCCCTTCCCGATGTGGGCATGAGCAACCCACAGAGCATCCGAATGGTCGTCGATTTCCCTGCGCCGTTGGGACCGAGAAAGCCGAAAATCTCGCCCTTTTTCACCTCGAAATTGAGACGGTCCACCGCGACGAAGTCGCCAAAAGTCCTGACCAGATCGTGAACCTCTACCGCATAGGGGGCCTCGTCCGTCATCTTTCTCGCGGTTGCGCAGTCCTGTCCTTTTTCTCCGTTCATCAAGTCCACCTTCCCTCTACCCACTTCGCTTCCATCCTCTTACGGAGCCCTTTTTATCTGATGTTGCAAAATCCCTGCGCAAAGGGCAATGCAGTGGGCAAGGTTACCTGCCACGATCCCCTTTTTCTCGTACCATGGCAACAAAGGCATCTTCAAGAGAAGGCCTCACCGGCTGAAGATCAAGAATCCTTAAGCCCTCGGCTTCAACGGTTTCCCGGATGATCCCCTTGCCCTTCTCGGCATCGTCCACGAGGATATGGATTTTGTCTCCCGAAAGGACCACGCTCCGAAACTCCTCACGGGCCTCCAGAAAAGGAAGGCATCGGGGGTTGTCCTCTGTGTGGAGCTCCAAGATCGTCCCGGCCATGCCATTTCTCACCGACTCGGGTGTGTCGACCACCAGAAGCCTTCCCTGATAGATGAGACCGATGCGGTTACATCGTTCCGCTTCGTCCAGGTAGGAGGTCGAAAAGAGGATCGTCACGCCTTCCTTTAAGAGCTCGTAAAGGATAATCCAGAAATCTCTGCGAGAGAGCGGATCGACACCCGTCGTAGGTTCGTCAAGAAAAAGGATCTGGGGCGTATGGATTAAGGCGCAGATCAATCCAAGCTTCTGTTTCATTCCTCCGGAAAGGTCCCGTGCCTTTCGCTTGCCGAAGGGCTGGAGGTTCGCAAAGCGCAGAAGCCTATCGATCCGCTCGCGCCTCTCTTTTCGCGAAACGCCGTAAAGATCGGCGTAGAAATGGATGTTCTCCAGGACGCTCAGATCTCCATAGAGGCCGAATCGCTGAGGAAGGTAGCCCACCTTCTCTTTGATGGCCTCGGCCTCTGTGCGGATAGGGAATCCGGCCACCAACGCTTCGCCTTCGTCGGGCCGAAGGATTCCGCAAAGCATCCGAATCGTCGTCGTCTTGCCCGAGGCATCCGGACCCACGAGACCGAAGATCTCTCCAGCCCTCACCTCCAAGGTGAGACGGTCGACCGCCAGGATCGATCCGAAGCGTTTCGACAAATCCTTGGTCTCGATTGCGTGCATCATGGTTTCTGGGCAACGGATGGGCCGAGAACGATTTTCCCGTCTGCGGGCATTCCGGGCTTCAGTTCCCGGGTGGGATTGGGAAGATCGACTTTGATCCGGTAGACGAGGGTCACCCGCTCTTTCTCTGTTTGAATGTTCTTGGGTGTGAACTCCGCCTGGGATGAGATGAAAGAGATCCTCCCCCGGTATTCCTTTTGAGGACGAAGGTCCGTGGTCACGATCACCTCCTGTCCCCACTTCACCTTGCCGAGATCCGTTTCGGGGATGTAGGCCTTGAGCCAAACGTTCTCAACGTCGGCCAGAGTCAAGACAGAGGTCCCTGGATTAACGATCTCCCCCACTTCGGCCGATTTCACCACGACCACACCGGAAAGAGGAGCATAGAGGGTGGAATAACCAAGCTGTGTCTCCGCGAGTTTGAGGGATGCCCGAGCCTGCTCGACCTGGGCTTTCGCATCTTCGATATCCTCTTTTCGAGGCCCTTCCTTGACCAACCGATAGACCTCGGAAGCTCGATCGACCGCCGCCCCTGAAACCCGGAAGGCTGCCTGAGCGTTATCAAAGACCTCTTTGGCTACCACCCCTCTCTCGTAAAGGACCTTCACACGCTCGTAATGAGCCCGCCTGTTTTCGAAATCGTGCTCGGCCTGACGAAGGGCCGCCTCGGCCTCTCGCACCTCCTCGGGTCGCGATCCTGCAAGGAGCTTCTGCAAGCGGGCCTGGGCCGACTTGAGGGTGGCGCGGGCCACCTCATAACGTTGCCGCAAATCCTCCTGGTCGAGGGTGGCTAAGACCTTCCCCTTCTCAACCCAATCCCCCTCACGAACCTCGAGGCTCACAATCCTTCCCGAGATCTTGAAACCCACGTTCACTTCCGTTGCCTCGATGTTGCCCGAAACCCGGATAAAGGGGTCGAGCCCCCTGTTGTTCCGAGTATAAAAGTGATAGGCCACCAACCCCAAGGCAACGATTATCAACAGCAGTAAGAGAATTTTTCTCATGAGAAGGCCGTCCTTTCCCTTTAGCAGAAGAATTATAGATCCCCTTTCTCTTTCTGTCAAAATCTCTTGGAATACCTCCCTACCCCGCTCAGGCTAGCGATCCCCTTGAATTTGTTTTGCAATCTGGGTAAGATGAAATCGAGATGATACGATTTAACGACATTTTAGATCGTGTTCTTTCCTACAATCCCAACGCCGATACCGATCTTCTGCGGCGAGCTTACGTATTTTCTGCCAAGGTTCACATGGGGCAGGTTCGTCTTTCCGGAGAGCCTTACCTGACTCATCCCCTTGAGGTGGCGGGAATCCTCACCCAGATGAAGCTTGACGTCGCCAGCGTGGCAACAGGCCTTCTTCACGATACCGTGGAAGATACCCTCACCACGATCGAAGAGATCCGCGAGAACTTCGATGAGGAGGTCGCGCTGCTGGTCGATGGGCTCACCAAGATCAGCCAGATCCAACTCCGCTCTTCAGAACAAGGACAGGCGGAGAACTACCGAAAGATGATCCTCGCCATGGTGAAGGATATCCGGGTTGTCCTGATCAAGCTGGCGGACCGGCTTCACAACATGCGAACCCTGGGCTACCATCAGCCCGAAAAGCGGGTGGCCATTGCCCAGGAGACCCTCGACATCTACGCTCCCATCGCCAATCGCCTGGGAATCGATTGGATCAAGAGCGAGCTGCAGGATCTGGCCCTTCAGTATATCCATCCGGAAGACTACGAAGAGATCCGACGAAAGACGGCCAAGATGGAGAAAGAGCGGTCGCGCTATATCGAAGAGGTGAAGCGCACGCTCATGAAGAAACTCTACGAGCACCATATCGAAGGCGAGGTGACGGGACGTCTGAAGCAGATCTACAGCATCTATCTGAAGATGAAATCCCAGAACATCGACTTCGATCAGGTTTACGACGTGACGGCCTTTCGCGTCATCGTGAATACGATTCAAGAGTGCTATGACGTCTTAGGCATCATTCACTCCCTCTGGAAACCAATCCCCGGGAAGTTCAAGGACTACATCGGACTTCCCAAAGAGAACATGTATCAGTCCCTTCACACCGCCGTGATCGGGCCTTATGGCGAGCGCATGGAGATCCAGATCCGGACCCGCGAGATGCATCAGGTGGCTGAAGAAGGAATCGCTGCCCACTGGAAATACAAGGAGGGTCGGGCCATTCCCGAAACCGAGGACAAGCAGTTCACCTGGCTCAGGCAGCTCCTGGAGTGGCAGCGGGACCTGAAGGACGATAAGGAGTTCATCGAAACCGTAAAAGTCGATCTCTTTCCCAATGAGGTCTATGTGTTCACGCCCAAAGGGGCCGTGAAACAATTTCCGCTGGGAGCCACCCCTGTGGACTTCGCCTATAGCATCCATTCCGATGTGGGAAACCACTGCGTCGGTGCCAAGGTCAACGGAAAGATCGTTTCACTCAAATACGAGCTCCAAAGCGGAGATATTGTCGAGATTTTGACCTCGCCCAATCAAAAACCGAGCAAGGACTGGCTCAAGTTTGTCAAGACTTCTCGAGCCAAGACGAAGATCCGCCAGTGGTTTAAGACGGAGGAGCGAGAGCGTTCCATCAGTCTCGGAAAGGAAATTCTGGAGAGGGAACTTCGGAAGTACAATCTTCAGCAGGCCAAACTTCTCAAGTCCGGGGAATTGGCCAAGGTGGCTTCGGATTTCAGTTTCCAAGGGGTTGACGACCTGCTTGCCGCCGTAGGTTACGGAAAGATCACAGCGAATCAGATCATCGGAAAGATCGTCCCGCAGGAGAAACTCGAACGTCCGCAAGAAGAACATCCGAGCCGGATCCAGAGGCTTCTTCATCGGATCTCTCCAGGCCACAAGGATGCTCTGCTGATCAAGGGGGTTGACAACGTGATGGTCCGTTACGCAGGTTGCTGCAATCCCTTGCCGGGCGATAAGGTGGTCGGTTTCATCACGCGGGGCCGGGGGGTGACGATCCACACGTCGGATTGCCAGAATATCATTGCGAGCGATCCCGCGCGAAAAGTGGAGGTCGAATGGGATTCCACCCAAGAATACAGCTACCCCGTGCGCATTCGAGTCTACTCCGAAGACAAAAAGGGGATGCTCGCCGAAATCAGCGCCTCGATCGCCTCCTCCGAAGCCAACATCACCAATGCTCGGATCGATACGACGGACGAAAAGAAGGCCATCGGAACCTTTGAGGTGGAGATCCGCGACCTCAACCATCTGAAAAAGGTCATCAGCGGTCTCGAGAAGATCAAAGGCATCCTACGGGTGGAAAGGATAAGGGTGTGAGGATAGAATCAGGCAGCTTTGGTCACCGCTCCGGAACGAAGGCAGCGGGAACAGATTCGGACATGAACGGTCCTGCCTCCCTTCAAAGCCTTCACCTTGTGGAGATTGGGGAGCCAAACCCTACGGGTCTTGTTGTTCGCATGACTGACATGGTGACCGTATACAGGCCCTTTGCCACAGATTTCGCATACCCTTGCCATGGTTCGACCTCAAATTCGTTTTGGTTATTAAAAATAACACACTGGAAAACCGATTTCAATCATGGGCCGTCACGATTCGTCAAAAATCCATCTCAAGAGGAGGGAGAAAAATGAAGATCAAATGGTATGGCCATGCCGCTTTTTTGATCACGTCGGACCAGGGCCTCAAGATCATCCTCGATCCCTATGAGTCGGGAGCTTACGGAGGTGCCCTTGCTTACGGAAAAATCACCGACCAACCGGATGTGGTCTTGACCAGCCACGATCACGCTGACCATAACGATACCAAGAGCCTTCCTGGAGCTTTCCAAGTCGTAAAGGGTCCCGGATCGAAGGAGGTGAAGGGCATCCCGTTCAAAGGAGTGTCGGTCTATCACGATCCCTCCAAGGGAAGCGAACGGGGAGCGAATGTCATCTTCGTCTTTACGGTCGATGGCCTCCGGGTTTGTCATCTCGGGGATCTGGGCCATGTCCTGAGCGAGAAGGAACTCGGAGAGATCGGTGCCGTTGATGTCCTGATGATTCCCGTGGGCGGTCACTTTACGATCGATCCGAAACAGGCCACAACGGTTGCGGGTCAGATCAAACCCAAAGTCCTTATCCCCATGCATTACAAAACGGAGAAATGCGCTTTCCCAATCGCTCCTCTCGACGACTTTCTTAAAGGAAAGACGAACGTGAAACGTCTGGCTCAAAGTGAGGTGACGATCGATCGAACCCATCTCCCCTCCCAGATGGAAATCATCGTTTTGAACCACGCTCTCTGAGCATGCGAGGGCGAGGGTGGGGCTCTTAAATTAAGTGGTTTCGTGGGGCAAGGGCTCGTCCCTTGCCGCCGGCTCCCCTTCCGGCAAGCCGCAAGGGCTTGCCCTACGAAATGTTAAAGGTTAAAGGTTGGAGGCTAGAGGCAAGAAGCTTCGTAGGGCAAGGGCTTGTCCCTTGCCGCCGGCTCCCCTTCCGGCAAACCGCAAGGGCTTGCCCTACGAAAGGCAAAAAAAATTCATTGCCGGACCACCATGGGAGAGTGGGGTGAAGTCCCCTTGAGACGGAGAGTGGACCGATGGACGACTATCGTTTGGACCTCCTTTTTTCGAAGGACGAAATCGATTCCATGGTAAGAAGACTGGGCGAGGAGATCGCACGGGATTATCGGCACAAGGAGTTGGTTCTGGTCTGCATTCTCAAGGGGGCCTTCATGTTCCTTTCCGACCTGATTCGCCACCTCCCCTTCTCTGTCCAGATCGACTTCGTAAGGTTGAAAAGCTATGGTGCCGGCATGCGATCCTCCGGCGTGATCGAGATCACCAAGGACGTCGAGATCGATCTCGAAGGTAAGGACGTCCTGATCGTGGAAGACATCATCGACAGCGGCCGAACGATCCAGTTTCTCAAGGACCGACTGGCGATTGCCAACCCCCGCTCCATCCGAGTCTGTGCCCTCTTGGACAAAAAAGCCCGACGAGAGGTGGAGGCCTCCGCGGACTATCTCGGCGCCGACGTGGAGGACGTCTTTGTCGTGGGTTATGGGATCGATTTCAAAGAATCCTACCGAAACCTTCCCGAGATTTATTATGTCACCCCTCTCCGGGCATAGGAAGAATTGGTCGTGGGGTCTTCTGCTTCGGGCCCTGCTCTTTGCCGCCCTTTGTTTCGGCGTTTCCTGCTCGGTGCAGGCCCTTTCTCGCTCCGACGACCGGGCCCTCTTCGCCGAGGCTGAGGATCTTTTCACCAAGGGTGAGATCGAAAAGGCTCTGTGGCGCTTCAGACGCATCACCGTCGATTTTCCAGCAAGCGCCCTCTACGACGAAGCCCGATTCAGAATGGCCCTTTGCTACACGCGTCTTAAAAGGCCCAAGGATGCTCTGCGAATTCTGATGGACCTTCTCTCCACCTCCCTCGCTCCGCCTCGAAAGGTCGAGATCCTGACCCTCATGGGTGACAATTACCTCGAGCTCAAGGATCAAGATTCGGCCCTCCTCTGGTATGGTAAAGCCATCTTGTCCGCCAACCCGCCTGCAGAAGAGCTCAAGAAAAAGGTTCGATCCCTCGTGGATCGTATTACGACGGAGAAGGAGCTCAATCAGATCGCCTCTTCTTATCGGGGCGCCTATGCGGGAGGTTATGCCAAGTGGAGACTCCTTCTAATGGCTCGAAGCCGCCGAGATGAGACCGCGGTTCAAAAGTTTTTTCAAGAATTGGAGAAGGAATATCGGACCATGGACTACTATTCCGAGGCCAAAAGGCTCCTGGAGCCCTCGATGAAGCCCAAATATACGATCGGTGTGATCCTTCCCCTCAGTGGGCCCTACCAACCCTTCGGCGAAAGGGCCCTCAAAGCGATTGAGTTTGCCATCAGACAAAGGGATTCAAGACCCGCGGCTTCTGCGATCGCCCTTGCGATTCGTGATTCGAAGGGACTTTCCCAAGAGGCTGAAAAGGCGGTCGAGGACTTGGTGGTTCGGGAGAAAGCGATTGCCCTTCTGGGGCCTCTCTTGAGTGCAACGGTGGAGAAAGCAGCGAAAAAGGCCCAACAGCTCCGAACCCCCATGCTCACCCTTTCACAGAAGGAAGTGACGGGAGGCAGAAGCGATTTCATCTTTCAGAATTCCCTTACCCCCTTGGCCCAAGTTCGAACGTTGGCCCATTATGCGATCAAGGAGCTTGAACTTAGGACCTTCGCGGTCATCTCGCCCAACTCACCCTATGGTCACCAATACAAAAACCTTTTCACCCAGGAGGTTTCGGCAAGGGGTGGAAGGGTCGTAGGCGCTCTCGTGTACCAAGAGGATCAAACGGACTTCGGAGCGGAGATCAGGAGGTTCTTCAAAGTGGAAATCCTGACCCGTTACGATTCGAAGAACAGGAAGATCGAGGAGTTCAAGCCCACCTTCTCGGTGGGGGGGCTCTTCATCCCGGACAGTTACGAGCGCGTAGCCCTGATCCTCTCCCAACTTGACTACTACGAGGTGAAAGAACCCGTCTTCTTGGGCACGAACGCTTGGAACCATCCCCAACTTCTTTCCGCGGCAGGAAGGGCTGCTGAGGGAGCGGTCTTTGTTGACGCCTTTTTCAAGGGAAGCCGTTCCCCCGAGGTCACCCGATTTGTGGACGAATTCCGAAAGCTGTACCAGCATGATCCTGAAACCCTCGAGGCCCTCGCCTATGATGGGATGAGGTTTCTCGTCGAGGTCCTCTCAAGCAAATCCTATAGCACTGCGGTACAAGTGCGAGACGAAATGAGGCGATTCAACCAATTTAAGGGCGTCTCAAACTTGAGAGGTTTTGGAGAGGGAGGTTATCCGATCCGCCCCTTGGCCATTCTCAGGATCAAGCAAGGGCGGATCGAACAGATAAACCCCTGAAGTATGCCATGATGTTGGAATAGACCCTAATGTTGCAAATCCTCCCAAGGGCCCCGGTGAGGGCGCCAGAGAGGGCTTGTAGGAGCACCTTAAGGATGTTAAATGCTAAGTTCCGTTACCTCTGCGGGACTACACTCTTGGTGGAGTCTGCGATAACCGGTCAACGGTATATACGGAGATGAGAAGCCTTCACCCCTGGCGGGTCGACCGAATGAAAGCGATCCAGATCCAGGAGCGTCTGAAAAATAAGGTCTTGCTCGCGAAAGGGCCGGAGAAAATTGAGCGGATCGGCGGAGCCGACGTCGCCTATTCGAAAGGGGGCGACGAGCTTTTCGGCGCGATTGTTGTCTTGAGCTTTCCCGACCTTGAGGAGATCGATTCAGCGGCTGTCGCTGGAAGAATCCAGTTTCCCTACATTCCAGGCCTCTTCGCCTTCCGAGAGGGACCCATCCTTCTGGAGGCTTTTGAGAAGCTTCGTCACAAACCCCATTGCATGATCTTTGAGGGCCAGGGAGTGGCTCATCCAAGAGGGTTGGGCCTCGCCTCCCACCTGGGGCTCTGGCTCGATCTTCCGTCCATCGGATGCGCCAAGGGCCGCCTTGGAGGTCCGGGGATATCAGTGCCCAGGGAGCCTGGCCCTAAGCGAGGAGACTTCGAACGGATCGGGAGGCAGAGCGAACCGATCGCTGCCGTTCTGAGAACTCAGGACAATGTGAAGCCCCTTTTCGTTTCCCCAGGACATCGTATCGATCTCCCGTCGAGCATCGATCTCATCCTGGCCACCTGCGTGACATGTCGTATGCCCGAACCCCTGCGTCGGGCCCACCAGCTCGCCTGCCGCCTCCGAAACAAATCCTCAACGCTTCAGACTCAAGGTTAAAGGAAAAACCATGAACCCTTGCCGCTCCCGGCTCTCTCCGAAAGCCGGCCCCGGGCAACCGCACAGGGTTGCCCCTACGAAAACCTAAACCCTGAAGGCTGAGAGCTTTCGTAGGGCAAGGGCTCGTCCCTTGCCGCCGGCTCCCCTCCCGGCAAGCCACAAGGGCTTGCCCTACGAAATGTTAAAGGTTAAAGGTTGGAGGCTAGAGGCAAGAAGCTAAAGAACCCGTTCCGGCAAGCCACGAGGGCTTGCCCCTACGAAAACCTAAACCCTGAAGGCTGAGAGCTGGTAGCTGAAGGCTGAGAGCTTTCGTAGGGTAAGGGCTTGCCCTACAAAATGTTAAAGGTTAAAGGTTGGAGGCTAGAGGCAAGAAGCTAAAAACCCCTTCCGGCAAGCCACGAGGGCTTGCCCTACGAAAGGCGAAAAAGAATTCGTTCCCCGATCGGAGCATGATATAGCCTGGGATTTCCAGGGTCGGTGGGTGCCCTCGGGGATGAGGGATTAGAGTTAGAGCCTGTTTATAAACTTCAACTCGATGTATTACAATGATTCAAGCCAGGGGATTACGGAAATGGAGTTGCGGGAGGAGAGATGAAACCGGGGAGGATCATCCTATGAATTCTCGCGAGCGGGTCCTTGCGGCATTAGAACGGAAACCGGTCGATCGAGTCCCTTTTGTAGAAACGACGATCGGCCTTAAGATCGGAGAAGCCTTATTGGGCCACCCGACGCCCACGCTAACCATTCCGGCCCTTCGCTCGACGATCCGAAATGTGGAGGACGAAAAGGCCTTATCGCGGCTCCTTCACCGCGACAACATCTCCCTTCGGATCACCGCTCCCATCTTCTCGGCAATTGTCAGGGGCGCTACTGGAGAGGTTTTCGCCGAGGAGGGCCTCATTCATACCATGGATGACTTCAAAAAACATTTCCGCCTCCCCGATCCCGATGACGAAACCCTTTATGAGCCCGTCCGCACCTATGTGAAGGAGCGAGAGGAGTTCGCCGTAATCTTCTCCACCCGGATCGCATTTCTTTCGGCTGTGATGTCCATCGGGTTTCAGACCTTCATGGAAGCGATCTACCTCGACCCGGAGCTTGTCGATGCGGTCATGACGGCCTATGTGAAATGGTCTGCTCGAGTCCTCGAAAGGGTTTGCGAGATCGGGGTGGATGTCGTGAAGTCAACCGACGACTTTGCCTTCCATACAGGGCCTTTCATATCGCCTGAGGCTTTTCGTCGGTGGGTCGTTTCCTACCACCAGGTGGCGGCCCAATCGATCAGCGTACCCTGGATTGCTCACTCCGATGGGGACATTCTTCCTATCGTCGAGGATATGCTCGCCATGGGAATCAAGGGGATTCACCCGATCGACCCGAACTGCATGGACATTCGTGCCTTCAAACGTCAATACGGACACCGAATCTGCATTCTGGGCAATGTCGATGTCAATACCCTGGCGATGGGTACGCCCGAAGCGACTTACGAGGAGGTCAGAGACCTCATAAGGGATCTTGCTCCAGGGTACGGCTACATCGTCTCCAGCGGCAACTCGATCCCCGACTATGTCGTTCCCGAAAACATGCTCGCCTTCGCCAAGGCGGTTCGTGATTTTGGAGCCTATCACTCCTGAAGGTGGGCTTTACACCCCCGCTACAAAAACATTGTTCCAGGGACGCGGCAGAAAACCAAGTGGGGACAAACGCAGGTGTCGTCTTTTCGGCTTGGACTGATGAGATTGCGGAGAATCCAGGAAGAACCGAATTCACACCACCTGTTGCTTTGCCAGCTTGACCATCAAAAAGATCACGGCAACAAATCCCATCCCCAAGACAAAAGTTGCTGTTAAGAGAGCGACCAAGAACGGCTTCATCCTTTCTTTCCTCCTGAACAAAAAAACCCGTGGTGAAGACAGACCACGGGTGCAGCAAAATTCCTCTTGCTTCGGCAACCCGGCTATCCCAGGAGCCTGGGACCCGTGGCTTTCCGTCCTCCGATTGCTCGGAGTTTGGCTTTATCGGCAGTTGGGTTCAGATTGATTTTGGCCTATTGTTCTGCCAATATCGTGCCAAAAGCGGAGGAATTCGAAATGTCCTATGATATCAAGAGGTTATTTGTTGGCAATGTCTTCCTTGATCGATGGGGTGCCCCTTTTTGACAGGGCTTAGAAGCCCTTTGCGTCTCTTTCGGTCTTTGCCGTATTGACGAGGAAATTTGTTGTAAGGTTATCCCTAATGTTGCAAAAATCCCTGCACAAGGGGGCCGGGGAGGGCCACAACGTAACAGGTGGGTAGACACTTGCCTCCAAAAAGAACTGACTCGGCGGAAGTGCCGGGTGGAGCGGAATCGGACTCACCTCGATTTTCATGGCTCGAGGTGGCCCTCCGGACATGGGGCATGAACAGAACTATTTTTTCGGAATGTAACCCGCTTTGACCGTGCCTCCCCAGTTCCAGGAGATCGATCCGTCCGCGCCGACGCTGGGGATAAGGGTGATTGTTTGACCGTCCACATCTGGATCAATACCGTTCAGAGTGGTCTCGATGACACCGCTTGACTTGTCCACTTTCGCGGCACTGATCCTGATCGAGGCAAGAGAAACGCCAAGGCTCGATTGAATCGAGGTGAGATCAGGACAGTCGGGAAAAGAGGGTGTGCCGCCCGTGGCACCGGCCTCCTGGGAGTAAAGGCCTACGGCCTGGGCTAAATAGTGCATGCCGTTGGCCACTTCAGCGATTTTCGCTTTTACTGTATGAATACGATAAAGGGGGATGGCAACAGCGGCGAGAACACCAATGATTGCGACCACAATCATCAACTCAATGAGGGTAAAGCCTTTCTCGTTCTTCCGGATCTCCATAGGGTCCACCTCGTTTTGTATCCGTGTGTATGAATCCGCCTTTGGAGACCGAGCATAATCCGTGCCAAAATCAGAATAAAGATCAAAAAGAGTTCAAATCTGTATCTATTTGATTTTTCGTGATATTTTGAAATCTCTTCCAAATCGAGATCCTATGTCAGGTTTGCAAAATGTTCAAACATCGACATTTTTGGCCATATCCCCCCTATGAGACCAAAGGAAGTTAGAACATAATCAGAGCGGTTCGAGCGCCCTCAGGAGTAGAAGTTATCGCCAAGAACCTCAATGAAATTGGAAATGTAGGTTCCACCTCCAAATCTGTTAAAACCTC
>Ga0078972_1012270_pt1 | contig 14827 bp, 13 predicted proteins | sample YelNatPaOPGAMG01_FD_67568 | JGI IMG/M metagenome (GOLD analysis project Ga0078972, IMG submission 67568) | Hot spring thermophilic microbial communities from Obsidian Pool, Yellowstone National Park, USA - OP-RAMG-01 (SPADES assembly) (version 2) | ecosystem: Environmental > Aquatic > Thermal... | reverse complement strand
TTCTAGTTGATTCATTTATAGGTCAAGTCACTTATTTTTTCAGATTCCTTGATTAATTTTTCTAATCTTTTTTTAAATCTAAAAAAATCTTTATTCTTTAACTTATTTATAAAATTATATATTATAACTAGGATAGAAAAATAAGATTTAAATATATTCTTTTTCTTAACTAGTTATGTTAGAGATGATTTTAAGCCCAAGAAAAGCAGAAAGGCATTCTTGGGAAATGTTTTTTGTTGGTTTATTTTATTCTGCCCTGTCTGTTTTATTAGTAAGATTCTTTTTTGCAAAAGATATTGTTATGGCAAAATACATGGGAGTTTTAATTGTAACTTTTACAGTTATGTTTTGTATTCCTTTTTTATATTTTTTATTTAGAATAGAGGAAAAAAGAAATTTAATTACAGAAGGGGTTTTTAGGATATTTAAAGAACATCAGAAAGGATTATTTGCTTTAATGTGGTTATTTTTAGGAATTTTAATAGGTTATAGCATCATGTATATTGGCCTACCAAAACAAAACTTTGCTGCACAAATAGAAACTTACTGTAGTATAAATAGACCAAATAATTTTGATTCTTGTATAAAACAGTACGGGGTTGAAAATGGGAAAACAACAGGATTTGTAATCGGAATAGATAGATTTGTTGCTATATTTTCTAATAATATTTATGTTTTAATATTTACAGTTGTTTTTTCTTTAATTTTTGGGGCGGGGGGGATATTTATTCTTGCATGGAATGCTTCTGTTATTGCAGCGGCCATAGGAATTTATACTAACTCAAATTTAAATCAACTTCCATTAGGACTCGGTAGATATATGATTCATGGAATTCCTGAAATTGCTGCATATTTTTTTGGATTATTGGCTGGAGGGATTTTAAGTATGACTATAATAAAAAAAGATTATAAGAATGAAAAATTTTGGGATATAATCCAAGATGTTTTGAACTTAGTTATTACTGCTGTAATTATACTAGTTATAGCTGCAATTATAGAAGTTTATATAACTCCAAAATTATTTTAATAAATATAATTAAGTTTAAATATACAAAATTATAACATATTTAATAAAAAATGGCAAGATATGTTTGTAAATCATGTAACTATAGATTTGAAAAAGAGAAAAAACCTTTGAGATGCCCTTATTGTGGTGAGGCTGCTGTAAAAGACGAAGAAACTGCGGAAGAATTGTTAGAAAGCATCAACGAATAAGGAAGGATCAAAGTTCTGTTAATTTTATCTAAATGAAAATCTGAAAAAATGGAGAACCAAGAAGAAAGAATAATCCAAGAAAGAAAAAAGAAAATTCTTAATTTATTTAAAAAAACTAATTTTATTATAGTAATCCTTTTATTAATTGCTTTAATTTTAGGAATTTATATAAGAAGTTTGCCTTTAGCAGATCATAATGGGCATCCTGGATTATGGGATGTAACAACGAATACTTATAGTTTAGGTCCTGATTTAGATCCTTTTTTATTTTTAAGGTATGCAAAAACTGTTGTTGAAAATGGAAGTTTGCCAATAGAGGACAAAATGAGATATGTTCCCTTAGGCTTTGATACAAGAAAAGAAACAAGATTGCTTCCTTATATGATAGATTGGACATATCATGTTATTAATTTATTTAAAAATTCAAATATAGAATATGCTGCTGCTGTTTTTCCTGTGATTATGTTTGTTTTTACAATTATAGTTTTCTTTTTATTTGTAAGAGAAATTTTTAAAAGAGATGATAAAAAAGAAAATATCAAAGCAAATGTTATTGCAATAATATCAACCTTTTTTATGATAGTTATCCCTGTTTTTTTACCAAGAACAATAGCAGGAATTCCTGAAAAAGAATCTGCCGGATTTTTCTTTATGTTCTTATCTTTTTATTTGTTTTTAATCGCTTGGAAATCTAAAAATATTAAAAAATCTATTGTTTTTGGTATTCTTTCTGGTGTTTCTACAGCTATAATGGGATTAATTTGGGGGGGAGTAATTTATATTTTCGTTACAATAGCAATAGCTTCATTTATTGCTTTTATTTTAAATAAAATTCATAAAAAAGAATTTACAGTTTATTCCTGTTGGATTATTTTTTCTTATCTTATTATGATATTCTTTTCAGAAAGGTACTCATTAAAAGAACTAATTACTTCGTTAGATAGTGGTTTGGCTTTTATGATTTTTTTTATTTTTTTAATCCATATTTTAGTATGGGAAACGAAAATCTCGGATATTCCTTTTATAAAAAAAATAAAATTTCCTAAAAATTTTATTTCTTTAATTTTTTCAGTTATTATTTCTCTTTTGCTCGTTACCATATTATTTGGCCCGGGCTTTATTTTTGAAAAATTAGGCGCCTTAAATAAGATAATGTTTAGCCCAATAACAGGAAGATGGGGAACAACTGTTGCTGAAAACAAACAACCCTATTTTACAGAATGGGCAAATGAATTTGGGCCAAATATAAAAAATTTTCCAATTATATTTTGGTTATTTTTCGTTGGTTCTGTTTTATTATTTAAAAATATGTTAAAAAATATCAAAAAAAGAGAATCCATAATACTAACCCTATTTTATATTCTATTTTTATTTGGTTTAGTTTTCTCTAGATATTCGGAAGGTAGTTTTTTTGATGGTGTAAACTCGATAAGTAAAATATTCTATTATGGTTCATGCCTATTATTAATTGGTTCAATAATATATTATTATTCAAAATATCACAAAGAAAAAGAGGATGGTTTTGAAAAAATTAATTTTGAATATATATTTTTATTTTCTTTGTTTGTTTTATGTTTATTTACTGCAAGAAGCGCTGTAAGATTGATTATGGTTTTAGCTCCTGTTGCTGTTATCTTTGTTGCTTATTTAATTGTTGAATTATTTTCTCAAACATTTGAAACAAAAGATGATACTATGAAGTTTTTAATTGTTTGTTTATTAGTTATTGTTACTATTCTAAGTATTTATAGTTTTATTAGTTTTTATAAGACAAGTAAGGTGCAGGCTTATAATTATGTTCCTGATGCTTATAGATTTCAATGGCAATATGCAATGAAGTGGGTTAGAGAAAGCACTCCCCAGGACGCTGTTTTTGCACATTGGTGGGATTATGGATATTGGGTACAGTCGCTGGGAGAAAGAGCTACGGTTAGTGATGGTGGGAATGCTATAGCTTGGTGGAATTACCTTACTGGGAGGTATGTTTTAACAACAGATAACCAGAAAGATGCTCTTGAATTTTTATACACGCATAATGCAAGTTATTTATTAATAGATTCCTCAGATATTGGAAAATATGGTGCTTTTTCAAAAATTGGAAGTAACAAAAATTATGACAGGTTTTCTTATGGCCCTGTTGCAGCTTTAGAGGATGAAAGAAATATTCAAGAAACAAAAAACGGAAGTATAATTCCGTATCCTACTAATTCTATTGTAGAAGATGATATAAATTATGTAGATAATGAAACAAAAATATTTATTCCGGGAGTTTATGCGGATTCTAATGATAAGATAAAAGTAAGTGCTGCGGTTATTGGTGTTTTATTAGAAACCACAAAAGAAAATAACAGCATAACATCATTTAAACAGCCAAAGGCAGTTTATTATTATCAGGGAAAACAGTATAGAATTCCATTAAGATATTTGATTTATAAAAAAGAAATTAAAGATTTTGGGAACGGTTTAGACGGGGGTTTTATGCTCATACCAAAAATAGAACAAACAAATAGGGGACTTAATATGAGTGAAATTGGTGCTGGAATATATATCTCTCCAAGAGTTATGAGAACTCTTTTTGCTCAAGAATATCTATTAGATAATCCTTTTAACAATTTTAATAATTTTGAACTTGCTCATAAAGAAGATGATTTATTTATAGACTATTTAAAAAGCCAGAATGTTGATGTTGGGGATTTTGTTTATTATTATGGATTAAGGGGGCCAATAAAAATATGGAAAATTAAATATAATGGCGACGAAAAAATAAATGAGACTTATTTAAGAACATCTCAACCACCTGAAATAACATGGAGTTTTTAATTTTATTGATACCTATATTAAGTTTTTTATTAACAATTGTAATTATGCCAAAATGGATAAGAAAAGCAAGACACATTAATCTTATGTGGTTGGATTGTAACAAATATAAAAAAAATAATGTTGCCGGTTCTGGCGGGTTGATTGTTGTTTTTAGTTTTGTTATTTCTGTTTTATTATATATAGCTATAAAAACTTTTTATTTTAATTCGAGAGAAAATGTAATTGAAATATTAGCTATTTTAACTTCTATATTATTGCTGTCTTTAGTTGGATTAATAGACGATTTGCTGGGATGGCAAAGTAAAGGACTAAGTAAAAGGATAAGAATAATATTATGTTTTGTTGCTGCGATACCATTTATGGTTATAAATTTAGATAATAATGTTAGATTATTATATCTTTTTGTGATCATACCAGTAGGAATTGCTGGCTGTTCTTTAACATTTAATTTTCTTGCAGGAATGAATGGATTAGAAGCAAGGCAAGGAATTTTATTAATTTTTGCTTTGAGTATTGCTGCTTATTTTAAAAATTATAGTTGGATTTCTTTAGTTGGATTAGTAATGATAACGACGTTATTGGCTTTTTTATATTATAATAAATTTCCTGCTAAGGTTTTTCCTGGAAATATTTTAACATATCCTGTTGGTGGATTAATAGCAATGATTGCAATTTTATCAAGAACAGAAAAATTCGCTTTATTTATATTTATCCCTTATTTTATTGAAATCTTTTTGAAATCAAGAGGAAAATTAGAAAAACAATCTTTTGGAAAACCGAATAAAGACGGAAGTTTAGATTTATTATATAATAAATGTTATAGCTTAAATCACTTAGCGATAATATTTTTGAAAAAAATGAGAATAAAACCAACAGAAAAAGCTGTTGTAAATTTAATAAATATTTTTCAAATTTTAATAATAGTCATTGGGTTTGTATTATTTAAAAATTCTATTTTTGTTTAAACTTAATGAGATAAAATGCGAAAAAAATTTGGAAAAGACGAATTAATGAAAGGTAGTTTAATTTTATTTTTAATGATAAATGTATTTAATTTATTTAATTATATTTTTCAATTTTCTATGGCAAGAATGTTAAGTGTTGCAGATTATGGAGTTTTGGCTGTTCTAATGTCTATTATTTATATTTTCACTGTTCCAAGTGAGGCAATACAAAATATCATTGCTAAACATATAAGCAAGTTTAATATAAATAAAGAGTTTGGAAAAATGAAATTTATGTTTAAAAAAAGTTTAAAAAAAAGTTTATTTTTTGCATTTGTTGCATTTATTATATTTTTTATAATTTCTTTTTTTCTTTCTAAATTTTTGAGGATAGATATTTTTCTTTTATGGATTGTTGGAATATTTTTGTTTTTTATGTTTTTATTGCCTGTTTTTAGAGGGGTAATACAGGGAAGGAAAAAATTTTATGTTCTTGGGTGGAATATGGTATTAGAAGGAGCAGTAAAATTAAGCTTAGCTATCTTTCTTGTGTTTATAGGATTAAAAGTTTATGGGGCAATGATTGCTGTTTTATTAAGTGTATTTTTTGCAATTATTTTTGCAATTTTTTCGATAAAAGAGATAAGAGACACAAAAGAAAAGAAAACTAATTTTGAAAAAATATATTATTATTCTATACCCTATTTTGTTGTTGTTCTTGTTGTTGTTTTGATGTATAGTTTGGATGTTATTATAGCGAGGGTATTTTTTTCTGCTGATATAGTTGGGAGTTATGCTGTTTTATCTATGCTGGGAAAGGTAATTTTTCTTTGCACTTTTTCTTTAAGTAAAGCAATGTTTCCTATAGCATCTGAAAATTATGAAAAAAACAAAAAAACTAAATTTATATTAAAAAAATCTTTAAAATTGACAGGTATTATTTCTGCTTTTATATTAGTTATTTATTATTTCTTTTCTAAATTAATTATAAGTTTGTTTTTTGGAAACAAATACATAGCTTTTTCTAATTTGTTGAGTTTAGTCGGGATATCTTATTTTTTTCTTTCTCTAACAAATATTTCCTTACTATATGGATTAGCAACAAATAAAATAAAAAAGAATTCTGGCTTTCTTTTTATTTTTGTTATTTTACAATTAATTTTGTTTTATTTTATGCATTCTTCTGTTTTATTGTTTTGTTTGGCTCTTATAATCTCTAATGCAATATTTTTTATATACAGCTTATTTTTAATAAAATAAAATGAAAGTATTAATAATTATTCCAGCATATAACGAAGAAAAAAGAATAGGCAATACATTAAAAGAATATTCTTCTTATTTTGAAAGTTTGAGATCTACTAAATTTGATTATGAAATTTTGGTTGTTATAAATGCAACAACTGATAAAACAGAAGAGATTGTTAAGGGATTTAAAAAGAAATTCAAAAGAATAAATTATTTGAATTTTAAAGAGGCTGGAAAAGGATTTGCAGTTAAACAAGGATTTATTTATGGAATTAAAAAAAATTTTGATTTAATTGGTTTTGTTGATGCTGATATGGCAACATCACCTGCTGCTTTTTATGATTTAATAAAAAATATTAATGATTATGACGGAATAATTGCAAGCAGATATGTTAAAAATGCTAAAGTATTTCCAAAACCAACCTTACAGAGGATAATTGTTAGCAGGGTTTTTAATTTTCTTGTTAGAGTTTTGTTTTTAATGCCATATAAAGATACACAATGCGGTGCAAAATTATTCAAAAAAGAAATTGTTAAGGTATTTGTTAAAAATGCGGGGTTAACAAACTGGGCTTTTGATGTTGATTTATTATACATAGCAAAAAAGAACAATTACAGAATAAAAGAGCACCCTACAATTTGGAGAGATAAAGAAGGCAGTAGATTAAATTTAAAAAAAGCAAGTTTGCAAATGTTTTTTGCAGTTGTGCAATTAAAAATTTTAAATTCAAAAGCAAAAATATTTTACAAAATCTTAAAACCAATTGGAGGTTTCATATATAATAAGTTAAAATGAAAATTTTAATCATCTCTTTGGCGGGAATAGGAGACACTTTAATGGCTACTCCTTTAATTCATGAATTAAGAAAAAATTTTCCTGATGCTACCTTAGATGTTTTAGTAATGTGGAAAAGCTCTATGGATATTTTAAAAAACAATCCTTATGTTAATTCTGTTTATTATTTTAATATGATACAAGAAGGACCACTAAAAACCCTAAAGTTTTGCAGGGAGTTAAAAAGAAAAAAATATGATATTTCTATAAATACATACCCTCAAAGTAAAATGATTTATAGAGTAATCTCTAGGTTAATAGGTGCTAAGTTAAGATTAAGTCATAAATATGATAATTGGAATTTGTTAGATAATTTATTAATTAATAGAAGTATTAATCAAAACTATAACATCCACTGTATAGAAAATAACTTAAACTTATTAAAATTAATCGACTGTAAAAGAACTATTAAAAGAAATAAATATGAATTATTTCTTTCTAAAGAAAATGTAGAAGCTGCCAATAAATTCATTAGTTATAATAAATTGCAGAATAAAATATTAATTGGGATGCATGTCGGCTCTGGAACAACAAAAAATCTTGCAATGAGAAGATGGCCTCTCGACAATTATATTAAATTAATAAGGTTAGTATTGGATTCTAACAAAAAAAGTAGGATAATCCTTTTTGGGGGAGTTGAAGAAGAAAAAGACAACAACAGGATAATCTCTGAAATAAATGACAAAAGGATTATTATAGCAAAGACCCAAAACATAAACGATTGTGCTGCAATAATAAGGAGATGCAAAGTTTTTATTAGTGTTGATACAGCATTAATGCATATAGCTGCTGCAATGAAAGTTAAAAAGCAGATAGTTATAGAAACCCCGACTTTTAATAAAACCGTTGAACCATATGCCCAACGTTTTATTTTAATTAAAAACCCTGCTGTTCATGGTAAAAATTTTAGATTTTATAAGTATAATGGTAAGGGTATAAAGGGAGATGATGATAAAATAGAAAAAATAATGAAAAGTGTTAGAGTTGAAGATGTATTTAAAAAAATAAATTATTTAATAAAATCGTAAATTAGAGTGTCGGGTTTAGTTTTTTCATTATTTAAAAAATAAGCTCTAATAAGTTTTACTGTTTCATTATGCTTACTAGGCCAGTCATAAGCCCATTCTGGGCTTTTTTCCCATATAGAAAGAACCATATATCTTGGCTTGAGTTCATTAATTTTTTCTTCAAATTCTTTCTCTGTTTCTGGGTAACTATAAGTTGCTCTCTCGCTATAATAAGTGTTTTGTGGAACCCCTGAGCTAAAGATTATATCACTTTTATTTGTATTTTCTTTTATCCATAATCCTGCTTCTTTTAAAGAATCATAAGAAGTTAATTTTGCTTTTATTATGAAATTTGAATAAGAAAGCATATTATAAGAACTAAAAATTAAAATTCCTAAAACAAGAAAAATTCCTAATATCTTATTGTATTTTTTTATATATTCATAAAAGATTTCTAAACTTTCTCCTATTAGAATAAAGACTGCTGGAAAGATAATAAAGATATACCTATCCTCGAAATGATTAACAAAAAATCCAAAATAAATTAAAGGGATTATTAACCATAATATAACAAAAAGAAATTTCTTCAAATTTTCTTTTTTTGAAATTAAACCATAACTAATAAAAAGGTTAAAAAAGATAAAAAGAATTCCAAAAACAAAAAAGAAAAAAATTAAACTTTTAATCCCTCCTAAATAACTAGGAAAATACTTAACATATTGAAGAAAAACATTCAATGGAGTATCTTCGGGGGCTCTTTCAGAAGTTGCAACACCTATAAATGCATGAAAAGGATTTCCATAATTAATTTTTGCATAAATCAGATACGGAGAAAAAACTAAAATTCCAATAATTAAAGAAACATATAATTCTTTTTTCTTAAATAATGAAAATTTTTCTATTAAGAATAAATAAAATAATAAAACAATAATCATTAATCCTACAGTAAATCTAATCAAAGACCCAAAAAATAAAATTGGCAATATGAAATATGCTGCTTTTTTATCATTTTTAAAGAAATATCTAATAAAAAATAATGTTCCTAATAAAACAAAAAAAACTTGGGGCATATCTACAAGTAAGCGATTAGTATAAAATAAATCAAGATAAAAAACACTCATAAGAAAAACAGCAATTAAAGCTATTTTTTTATTGGCGAGTTCTTTTCCTATATAAAAAAGCAAAATAAGTGAAGAAAGAGATAATAACATAAATAAAAATCTCAAACCAATTTCTCCAAAACCTATTTTTAAAAATAAAACAGCAATAAGCGAAAACATAATTGGTCTCAAAGAAAACCAACCTGTATCCGGAGTATGAAAAGCTATATTTTTTGCTTTAAGCATATATTCTGCTTCATCCCACCATAAAGGCTGATTTTTAGTCAAGAAAAAATAATATAATCTTATTGCAAAGGCAAAAATTAGTATTGCAACAAAAGCAAGATTATATTTATCTTTAAACCATGCTTTTATTTTTTCTTTTTTCATCTATAAATAAAGAAAAATTAGTTTTTAAGGGTTATTATTATAGATTATTATGCAATTTTATATCATTAATTATTTCTTCTAAAGATACTGGCTGAACTCCAAATTTTTCAACTTTTACTCCGCCTGCATGATTTGCAAACAATATTGCCTTATCATAATTTAGATTATTTGCTAATCCAACAGCTAAAGCAGCAACTACTGTATCTCCTGCACCAGAAACATCACTTACTTCTCTTTCAAATGTTGAAAAATATTTTTGAAATTTTTCAGAATAAAAATAAATTCCTTTTTCAGACATAGTTAAAACAACATTTGCATTTAAATCTTCATAAATTTTCTTTGCGATTTTTCCTGCATTTTTTACTTCAAATGGGAGATATAAGTTTGATATCTCGCATGCTTCGCTAAAATTTGGAGTTATAAAAGAAGAATTTTTATAAAATAGTTTATTTTTTGGTCTTGGATCTATAATTATTATTTTTTTATTTTCTTTGCATAAAGGAATTATATTTTCTTGCAATAATTTATAAGATAAAGTTCCTTTTCCATAATCTGAAACAACAATTATATCTGCGTCTAAATTTTTAATAAAATTATTTAATATTTGTTTTTCACTTTTTAAATCTAAAGAAATATGGTCATTGTAATCTTTTCTTACTATTTGTTGTTTTTGAGAAAATGCTCTTTTAGCAATAACTCTTTCTTTTTTTATTGTTTTTGAATTTTTAGAAAAAACAATATTATAAGAAATTTTATTCTCTTTTAATTTTTCTTCAAAAATTCTTGCTTCATTATCATTTCCTAAAATACCTATTAAATACGGGTTTGAGCCAAGGGTTTTTATATTTAAAGCCGTATTACCTGCTCCTCCTAAAGAATATATCTCTTCTGTAACATTAATAATAGGAACAGGTGCTTCTGGAGACAGTCTTTCAGAAATTCCGATTGTATATTTATCTAAAATTAAATCCCCTATAACTAATATTTTTTTTTGTTTAAATTCTTTAATTTTTTTAATTAATTCTTTTGGCATAAAATATGTTAAGTAAGATAATTTAAAAACATTTATTTAGTAAAATATATAGTTATTGAATAAAATTATTTTGTACTCTCAACTCTTTTCCATCCATCAACATATTCTTGTTTTTTTATTTTTACATGATAAAAAACAAGTATCCATATATATAATCTTAAAGGAAATAATAATAAAGTATAAAAAAATTCTTTTATATTTCTTGGAAAAGAAAATATTTTCCAGCTTTCTTTTATTTCATTCTTAAATGTTTTCATTCTTGGGAAATTTTTCATGTCTATATATTTATACAAACATTCATGACCTTTTGCTGTTCTTTTTTTCTGTTCAATAAAATCATGCAAGTTATTTGGGAATTTAACATAAACTCTTGCTTCAGAAGCATAAGCTATTTTCCACCCTTTTAAATGAAAAATTATTGGAACTATTGTATCTTCTGCAACATCTTTTGGGAAATTTTCTATAATACCATTACGAAAAGCCCATAAATAACCAGAGCATTCCAAAAATTTTCCTTGCTCGTGTCTTTCTCTTCTTAAAACATGAGCGGCATAACATAATAAATGAGACCAATAGCCAAATAAATTGCCTCTGAAATTAATAGAAACTGGCTTTCCTGTAACACATCCAACTTTTTTATCTTTAAATTTGCTAAGAATTTCTCTAACCGAGTTATTTGAAACATAAACATCTCCGTCACTTAAAATAATAATTTTACTTTTTAATTTTGGCAATAATAAATTTAAAGCATAACTTTTTCCTTTCCCGGGGTCTTTAAAAATTTTTATTTGCTTATGTTTTTTTGCATATTTTCTTGCAACATTTAAAGTTTCATCATCAGGAGCAACAACAATAAGTTCATATTTTTCTTTTATGTCTTGAAAAATAAAAGATTCTATTGCTTTTCCTATAGTTTTTGGTTCTTTAAATGAAGTTATAATTATACTTATCATTTTTAAGCTACATATACAAAATATTTAAATCTTCTTAATTTTAAAAAAGGAATATCAAGAGTACAAGAAAGCAATAAAAGAATAGAAATAAAAAAAGAGTGCTATAAAAAAATTGTAGAAGAAACTAATCCTTGATTAAATATATAAAAATAAATCAAGCTAAAATAAGCTTGTTAATTTATTTATTAGTTTTTCCCAGCTAAATTCAAAGGCTTTTTTTCTTGCATTTTTTCTTATTTTTTCTATAATTTTTTTGTTTTTCTTGTCTAAACAAAATAAGATTATATTTGCTAATTGCTTTTCATCTCCTATCTTGAATAAAAAACCATTTTTTTTATTTTCAATTATTTCTCTGCCGCCATCTGTATTAGAAGAGATGACTATTTTTCCTAGCGCCATTGCTTCAATCAAAGCTTGTGGCATTGCTTCTCTTTTTGATGGCAAAACAAACATGTCAGAAGAATTTAGTTTTTTTATTTTTTTATTTAAATCATAAATTGGGGGTAAAAATTTTATTGATTTAAAATTCTCTTTAATATTATAATTTTGTTCTATAGGACCAATTATTTCTAAATTTATGTTTTTGTTTTTTTTATAAACAATTTCATAAGCTTTAAATAAAGTTTCAAGATTTTTTACAGGTGCTATTCTTCCTAAAAAAATTATATTTTTGAAATTAAATTTGCTTTGTTTTGTTTTAAAAAAAAGCAAGGGAATTCCATTTGGGATGTAAACTATTTTTTCTTTTTTTGCACCTAAAGAAAATAAATAAGGAATTTCCCATTTTGTTATTGTTATTATTTTGTCAAATTTGTTTAAATTTTTGGCATAAAATAAATCATAAATTTTTGTCAATAAAGTTAATTTAAAACCCCTTATTTTAGAAGAAACAAAAGGCGCATGGGTAACAAGAAATATTTTGCATTTTTTTCCTTTTGCTTTTAATATTTTTGCTATTTTTAATGCTTGGTTTGTGTGAGGATGTCTATAAACATGAGCTATAATTATATCAGGAGATAACTCGAGGGCTTTTTTTTCAAAATCCCAAAATAAAGCATTTTCTCCTACTTTAAATTTTACAGGAAATCTAAATATTTTTATTCCTTCAATTTCTTCATAAGAACTTGCTTTTTCTGTTGTTCCTTTAATTATATTTGAGGAAAAAACCCATACTTCATAACCTTTTTTTGCCAGCTCAATTGCTTCTTGCTTTACTCTTGTCCAAACTCCACAAACTCCTGCTGAAAACTCACATACTTCAAGGATTTTTAGTTTTTTCATTATATGAATTAGAAAAAGATATTTAAATAAGTTATGAATAGTTAATTCATGAACGTCTCAATAGTAATTCCTATATACAAACCAGATAAAGAAATTTTATATAAAATAGAAGAATCTTTGAAAAAACAAAAATTTAATGATAAAATAGAGATAATAAAAGTTGAAAAAGGACTCGGATTGGCAGAGTCTATGAATTATGGTATAAAAAAAGCAAAATATAATATAATAGTAACATTACATCAAGATTGTGTTCCTGAAAATGAATTCTGGCTTGAAACATTAGTCAAACCTTTAAGAAAGGAAGAAGTTGTTGCAAGTGTCAGCAGGGTATACCTTCCTTATGAATTTTGGAATAAATTTGATTTTATTGCCAAGGTTATGTCTGCAAAAGAGCAAAGAGTAATAACTCCTTTATTAGATGAGAAAGGGTGTGCTTATAAAAAGGAAATTTTAATGAAAGTTGGACTGTTTAATAAAAAAGAATTTAAAACAGCTGGAGAAGACTTTGATATGTATATAAAATTAAAAAAAGAGGGCGGGGTGGTATATCCTAATTGTAAGGTATTGCATTATCACAAGCATACCGGAAAAAATAGATTCAAAAAAGAGATTCAATTGAGTGAGGGATTTGGAGTTCTTGTAAGAAAATTTAAAACAAAAATGCCAAAATATTGGATTGGATTAATTAAAGCAATTCCTATTGTTGGCTGGCCTGTTTTTTTAATAAATTTTCCATATAGAAAATGGATTTTTGGAGGATTGTTTTGGATATTTTTTTCAATAATTGTTAATTTTTTATATGTTTATGGGTTCTGGAAAGGATTTATTAAAGGAGAGCAAAAAACAAGAATTTAAAAATGTTAAAATTTTGTTTAACAGTGGATTGCGAAGGGGTTGAAACATTAAAACAAATCAGCCCTAGATGGAACACTATAGATAAAATCAAAGGAAAAATCAATTATGCTTTAAGAAACATAAGATATAATAAGGACGGATTTAAATTAGTTTATAATGAAATAAAAAATCAAAAATTTCCCTGCACTTTTATGTTGGTTGGGAAAAAATACAAACCTATTGAAAAATTAAGCTTTATTGAATGGGGGTATCATTCTTTAAATCATCTGCCATTAACTTTAATTTCAAAGGAAAAACTTGAAAATGAAGTAAAAAATATCTATAATGTTAAATCTTTTACAGCTCCATTATGGATGATAGAAGACATAAGTAATCCATTGAGGGTTTTCAAAGTATTAAAGAAAAATAAATATAAATTTGTCGTATATAAAGGGAAAGATGATGGAATTAAACATTTTCATAAACTTGAAATAACAAAGCCAGAAATAAAATATGGTATAAAGTTAGTTCACCTAAGTAACTGTTTTGAGGGAAATTCAAGCAAAGAGCATATAGAAAAGATAAAAATGGAAATTTTAGAAAATATAAACAAGGATGCGGTATATCTTTTATCAACCCATGATTTTACTCATAAGAACAATAAAAACTTAAGAATTATAATAAGTTTTATTAAACATTTACAAACACAGGGAAAAATAAAAGCGATAAAATTATCAGAGGCATAATATGGGGATAAAAGATAAAATTGCAAGGCACATAGAAAAAGTAACTGTAAGAAATCTTAATAAAGAAATTACAAAATATGTTTTTGGAAGAAGGGTTTTAGATAATGGATGTGGAAGCGGAAGTTTTATTTATGAAAAACATAAAGACAAAGAAATATATGGAATAGATATAGTAAAAAGAGAGATATTGAGAAGGGGGGCGAGAGAATTTAAATTAGCATCTTCTACAAAAATTCCTTATAAAAAAGATTTTTTTGATTGTGTCGTTTATTCAGGAGTCATACAATATATAAAAGATTATGAAAAAACAATAAGAGAAATAAAAAGAGTTTTAAAAAAGGATGGAATTTTAGTAATTGCAACTGTTAATAAAGATTCCTTATTAAGAAAATTAAAAATAATAAACCCTTCGCCTAAAAAAGAA
>Ga0078972_1012269_pt1 | contig 14829 bp, 13 predicted proteins | sample YelNatPaOPGAMG01_FD_67568 | JGI IMG/M metagenome (GOLD analysis project Ga0078972, IMG submission 67568) | Hot spring thermophilic microbial communities from Obsidian Pool, Yellowstone National Park, USA - OP-RAMG-01 (SPADES assembly) (version 2) | ecosystem: Environmental > Aquatic > Thermal... | reverse complement strand
TGGCAGAACTATCAGGAATAGAGACATAAACAGTGTTTAAAGAGCCTAAAGAGGCATCGGGAAATGAGGTTTGGAAATATTGAATGGCATTATTTAAGGATTTTAAGTCAGTGATTCTTCGGGTGTCTCTGGTTCGTTTAAGGATTTCAGCTGGATTAATGGCTAAAACAATCACTGACATTAAAACAGCTAAAATAGCTACAACAATAAGGAGTTCAATAAGAGTAAAAGAGGGGTGATGAGAGGATGATTTGATTTGAGATTTAAAAGAATAAGGAAACATATTATATATAATATGGGAAATTATTATAAGTTTAATTAGAAAGATAAATAAAATAGCTAGATTGGATTCTAGTTTAAATTATATCTTTTTTTATAAATAAATAAAAGGTAGCTTTGTGGATAATGTAATCTTATGGGGTTTGGGGGTTGGTTTTTATATCTCGGAAGAAACTCGGCTACAAGTAATCTGCCTGACGGCAGATTCTCGCAGCCCGCCCCTCGCGGTGCTCGCCTTTTCCGCTTCGCGGAAAAACTCGCACATCGCTGCGGGCTTCTCGTCCCAACGAAAGCCAAGAAGTTGGCTTTCTCCCTGTTCCCAAACTCACTTCGTTCGTTTGTGCCCAGGGCGGGACTCGAACCCGCACGGCCAAAAGGCCCACGCCCCTCAAACGTGTGTGTATACCAATTCCACCACCTGGGCTTAATTTTATAATAGAAAAAAACTAAAAAAATTCAAGCTAATAAAAAATATAAAACCATCGCAATGATGGTTTTATGTCAGTATTTATTCTTGATTTTTCTTTTCTTCTTGATTTTGATTATTGTTTTCTTGATTGTTATTTTCTTCAATACTCGGCTCTTCTTTAATGATTTCTTTAAAAGCAGTCACTTTCTTTAGTTTCTTTTTTGTCTTTTTAACTGAGAGATTTCTTAAATAATACAATTTTGCTCGGCGCATTTTTGGTGCTTTGATAATTTCAATTTTTTCAATATTTGGAGAATGTAAAGGCCAAATTTTTTCAACACCAATACCATCAACAATTTTTCTGACAGTAAAAGTAGCATTAATGCCTTTGCCATGTTTTCGTGCTAAAACAATACCTTCAAAAATTTGGATTCTTTCACGATCTTTTTCTTTAATTTTCTCATGGACTTTGACGTGCATGCCTGATTTAATGTCAGGAATATTTTTGAGCTGATTTTTCACAATTTCGTTTACCAGGGTAGTCATATAAAAATTAGTATATAAAAATATAAATTAAAATCAAGAGATAATTAAACATTAATAACATTGCAATTTGATAATAAAGAAGAATCATCTGTAATATTTTTTATTTTATGAATGAGATAATTAAATTTTATAGTAAACAATATCGCCGTCACAAACAACATAATCGCGTCCCTCAATTTTTAATTTTCCTAATTCGCGACACTTAGCCCAAGATTTTAATTCAATAAAATCGCGCCAGGAAACAATTTCGGCTTTGATAAATTTTTCCTGAAAATCTTTATGAATTAAACCAGCGGCTTCCCAAGTGGTCAAACCTTTTTTTAGAGGCCAAGCGCGTGTTTCTTCTGGTCCAGTAGTGGTAAAAAAGGTGATTAAATCAAGAATTTGATAACCCCTCTTAATCAGATCATCTAAATCATTTAAATAAGATGGTCTTGAGAGATTTAATTCTAGAGCTTCTTCTTCGGTGAGAGCGGCTAAATTCAGCTCATTAGCTAAATCTAAAGCTAAAATATCCTGAGGTTTTATCTGGTGGCTTAAAGTTTTAGCAATTTCATTTTTTACACTTTTTAGTTCTTCTTCGGAAATTGATGAGTCAATATTTAAAACAAGGATCAGGGGTTTTTTAGTGAGAAAATTATATTCTTTAATTAATTCCTTCTCCTTCTCGTTCATTGAAAAAGTGGAAATCCATTTTTCTTCTTGAAGATGTTTTTCTAATTTTTGAATTAATTCAAATTTTTTCAGCGCTTCTTTATCGTGCCGCTTAATATCGTTTTCAATTTTTTTAAAAATGCGGCCCAAACTTTCTAAATCAGCTAAAATTAATTCAGTAGAAATAATTTCAATATCGCGTAAAGGATCAATTTTTTCTTCAATATGAGGAACATTAGCATTTTTAAAAAGACGAATGACTTCGGCAATGGCGGTAACTTCACGAATGTGAGAGAGAAATTGATTACCTAATCCCAATCCTTGCGCCGCGCCCTTAACCAATCCCGCAATATCAAAAAATTTAACAGTGGCCGGAATAACTTTTTCAGATTTCTGGATAGCCGCAATTTGCTCCAATCTTTCGTCCTTAACGGGCGCCACGCCAATATTGGGGTCAATAGTAGTAAATGGAAAATTGGCAATACTAACTTGCTTTTTGGTGATTGCTTGAAATAGGGTTGATTTTCCGATATTTGGTAATCCAACAATACCAATAGAAAGCATATTTTTTGATTTTATAACAATTTTATTATAAACTATAATTATCGTGGATACAATCAAAGAAAAAATATTATTAAGTTATGATATTCGCGGCTTATATCCGAAAGATATTAATGCGGATGTCGCTTGGCGTCTAGGTTATTATTTAACGCCTTTATTAATCAAAGAGGGGATTTTGCCCAAGAGGAGATTAAAAATAATTATTGGTCGCGATACAAGAAAAAGCGGTTTAATTTTATTAAAAAACCTAATTCAAGGTCTAATGCAAAATAATGTAGAAGTATTTGATGCCGGAATTATCACTACGCCGTTTCTTTATTTTTTAATCAAAAATTATCATTTTGATTTAGGGATTATTATTACCGGTTCTCATCTTAATGAAAATTACACAGGTTTTAAAATTTATACCAATGAACTTCAAGCAATTACTGGTGAGCAGTTAAAAAAATATTTAAACCATTTTAATCAACCAGTGACTATCGGATTAATTAAAGGAAAACAGTTACGGAAAAATTTTATTAGAGAATATGCTGATTTTTTATTAAATCAGAGTGAGATTAGAAAATATTTAAGAAATATTCAAAATAAAAATATTCTTGTTTGCTGTCCGAAAAGCACGCAGCTCATTTTGGAAAAAATTAAAAAAGAATTAAAGATAAAAATGCAATTTGTCCATCGACCAATTCCCAAGCGATTATTAAATAAAAGAAAAAATGATTTTATGGTGCAATTTGATGCTGATGGCGATCGTATTTATATTATTCAAAGAAATGGTGAAGTAATTTTGGGTGATGTTTTGGGCGCGTTTTTTATTGAATTATTAAAAAATAAAAAACCAAAGAAAGTTATTCTTGATTGTCGTTGCGGTTGTTTTTTGGAGGATTTAGCAAAAAAATATAAATTTGAAGTTGTTTATTCAAAAGCCGGACATAGCTTTTTTAAAGAGGCAATGAAAAAGAATCAAGCGCTTTTAGGTATTGAAAAATCAGGTCATTATTATTGGAGAGATTTCTTTTATGCAGATTCAGCCATTTTTTCTTTTTTGATGTTTTTGAAATTTTTAGCTAAAGAAAATCAATCTTTAGCCGATTTAATTAAAAAATTCGTTGGCGAAAAAATTATCGCGCCAGAAATAAATTTTAGATTAAAAAGCAAGAGGCAAAGTTTAATAATTCTTCAAAAAATTGAAAAGCAGTTTTCAAAAATGGGCGAGATTAATAAAATTGATGGTTTAACAGTTAAAAGCAAAAAATTTCACTTTAATCTTAGGCAATCAAATACTGAGCCAAATATTCTAAGATTAAACCTTGAGGCTAGTGATAAAAAAACTTATCAAAATATTTTTTCAATGATTACAAAAATGATTAATCATTAAAATTATGAAAAAATCTTATCGATTAGAACAAATTAATAGTTTAATTCAAAAAGAACTTTCGGAAATTTTTCAAAAAGAAGGTGAATTTCCCGAAGGAATTTTGGTGACTATTTATAGAGTTGAAGTTTCAAAAGATTTGGCTAATGCCAAAATTTTTATTACTATTTACCCAAAGACAACTAAAGAAGTCGAAAAAATTTTCCAGAAAAATGTTTATCATTTTCAGCAATTACTCAATAAAAAATTAGATATGCACCCGGTTCCTAAAATAAGAATTATTTATAATCATTCTGAAGAAAAAGCCGCCGAGATTGAAAAAATTCTCAAAAGTTTGAAAATATAGGATAATAAAAGGAAACAGTAGTTAATTTTTTAAAGTATTTCTAATTTTTAATTTTAATTTTTATTTTAATAGAAAAAAGATGCTTGATTTTTTAAAAATTATTTTTTATCTTAATAGAAGTACTTTGGAAATTGAAGTTAATTAAAAGGCCTGGTAGCCAAGTGGTAAGGCAACGGTCTGCAAAACCGTTATACGTGGGTTCGATTCCCACCCAGGCCTCTTCTGCCCGGGTGGCGGAATTGGCAGACGCGTTGGACTCAAAATCCAATGACCCTTACCGGTCGTGAGAGTTCGAGTCTCTCCCCGGGCACAAAATAAAAGTTAAAAGTTAGAAATAAAAAAATAAAAGAGTTACAAAGGCAAAAAAATTGTTTTTTTATTTTTGAATATTTGTGGTAAAATAAGTATGATTTTTCAATAAGGCCGATTAAAATAAAAAAATTATGCGATTAAAAGATAAAATTGCTATTATTACCGGCGCAGGGTCGGGTATTGGTCAAGGGATTGCTTTAACATTTGCGAAAGAAGGAGCAAAAGTAGTGGCGGTAGATTTGTCTGAAGAAGGCGGCAAAGAGACACTTGAAGAAATTAAAAAAATAAAGGGCGAAGCGATTTTTATTAAAACCGATGTGAGCAAAAGCGACGAAGTGGCTAAAATGGTTAGTCGGGTCCTAGAAGCTTTCGGAAGAATTGATATTGTTGTTAATAATGCTGGCATTGTAAAATTTACTCCTATGCATGAGATAACTGAGGAAGATTGGGATAAAATCATTGATGTTAATTTGAAAAGCGTTTTTTTAGTTTCTAAAAACGTAATTCCTCAAATGCTCAAACAAGGAAAAGGTAAAATTATTAACATTGCTTCGATCGCTGGTCTTGTTGGTTTTGATCAATTAGCTCATTATTGCGCTTCAAAAGGAGGCATTATTGCCATGACGCGCGAGATGGCTTTAGAATACGCTAAATATAAAATTAATGTGAATGCGATTGCGCCGGGCGTAATTAAAACAGCAATGACTAAAGATTTATTAAATGATGAAGCTCAAAGAAAAGCATTGGAAGCGCAGACGCTTTATCCACGATTGGGCGAAGCAATTGATATTGCGTGGGCAGCGGTTTATTTAGCTTCTGATGAATCTGATTTTGTTAATGGAGAAATTTTAGTGGTAGATGGCGGTTGGGTTGCTAAGTAAATGAACTTAAAAAAATATTATCCAAAAAGAAATAGATGGGCGCATAAAGGTGATTTTGGTTATGTTTTGATTGTGGCCGGAAGCGAGCGCTATACTGGTTCGCCGATTTTTAATGGCCTTTCTGCTTTGCGAGCTGGCGCTGATTTGGTGACAATTGTTGGCCATAAAAGAGCGATGGATATTGCTGCTTCGTTTTTGCCTGATTTAATTACTTATCCTTTAGATGGAGAATTGGGTTTAAAACATGTGCCAAAAATTTTAGAATTAGCAAAAAACTTTAATGCTTTAATTATTGGCGGTGGATTAAAAAGAGCTCCAAAAACATACAAAGCTATTCAAAAAATTATTAAAAAAATTAATTTGCCGATGGTGATTGATGCTGAAGCGGTTCGGGCTGTGGCTGAAGATAAAAGTGTCTTAAAAAATAAAAAAGCTATTTTAACCCCTCATTCAGAAGAATTTAGAATTTTAACCGGTGAAAAAGTGGAAGAAGATATTAATAAAAGAAAAGAAAAAGCGAAAAGATGGGCGAAAAAATTGGGAGTGGTGATTTTGCTTAAAGGACATATTGATGTTATTTCTGATGGAGAAAAGATATTTTTAAACAAAACTGGCTCGCCATTTATGACCAAAGGAGGTTTTGGCGATACTTTAGCGGGAATTTGCGGCGCTTTGTTGGCTAGGGGTTTTTCACTATTGGAAGCAGCTAGGGTAGCAGCATTCATTAATGGCAAAGCCGGCGAGCTGGCTGCCAAAAAATTTGGCGAAGGAGTTTTAGCAAGCGATATTTTTTCTTTAATTGAAAAAATTCCGAAAATAATCAAAAAATACTCCTAAACCCATGATTAAGAAAAAACAGAAAAATGTTGTATTGGTTGGTGGTAGCATAGGCATTTTTATTGTTTTAACCAGTTTAAAAAATTTACCAGTTCACCTTTCAGTGATTATAAATATGGCTGATTCTGGCGGTTCAGCTGAAATTTAATAGAAGAATTTAATATTTTGCCGCCAGCCGAGATATGATTATTGAAAATATTTTAGAAAAATTATTGTTTTAAATTTAAATATGTTAAAAAAGCAATTAGAAAAATTGCTTAATTTAGCTATACCCGAAAAGTTTTTTCTTTCGATTGTTTTATTTCTTTTTGGCGTTTTTATTTCCTCTTTTTTGAATTTTAATTTAGGTTTATGGATAGCGGTAGTTTTTTTAATTTTTAGTTCTGTTTTTACTTTTGAAGAATTTTTATTTAAAAAAAGAATATTTTTATCAATTTATTTAATAGTCTTTAGTTTGGGATTTTTTTATTTTCAATTTTACGAATTTTATCAACAAAAACACTCATCTTTATTTTTAAATGGTTCTTCTTTAAGTAATATTGAAGCGGTTATTGTTAGTTTACCAGTTTATCAAGAAAAAACCGTTGAATTGGAAGCAAAATTACTGCTGCCATATCAAGGAAAAATTCTTATTAAAACCAACCAATATTTTCAACATTTTCAATATGGTGATAAAATTATTTTTTCTGGAAAATTTGAAGAGCCAAAATCTTTTAATGATTTTGATTACAAAAGTTATTTAGCTAAAAGCAATATCTACTCAATTGTTAAATATCCAAAAATTGAGATTCAAAATCATCACCAAGGTTTTTGGTTAAAAGATTTTTTGTATCAATTGCGAGTGTCTTTTCAAAAACAGGTAGATAAAATTTTTAAAGAACCGCAAAGCAGTTTCTTAAATGGCCTGCTTTTGGGCGATAAAAGAAATTTAGATAAAAATTTAGAGATAATGCTTCAAAAAACTGGCACAATACATCTTATTGCTTTGTCTGGTTTTAATATCACAATTATTACGGCGGCTGTTTTTGCGTTTTTGCTTTCTTTAGGTATTGCGAGACCAAAAGCTTTTTGGTTAGTAGTTATCTTTGTTTTTTGTTTCGTGATTTTAACTGGCGCAAGTGCTTCAGTTGTTCGCGCGGGAATTATGGGTATTGTTTTTGTTTTAAGTCAAAAAATTGGAAAGCCCTATCAAATTAGAAATGCTTTATTTTTTGCCGCTTTCATTATGCTTTTACTTAATCCTAAAATTTTGCGTTTTGATTTTGGTTTTCAATTATCATTTGCGGCTACTTTGGGATTAATTTATCTTTTACCATTCTTTAATAATTTATTTAAAGTTGAAAAAGGAGGTTTTTTAAAATGGCGAGAGATTGTAGCAACTACTTTTGCCGCCCAAATTTTTGTTTTGCCAATTTTAATTTTGCGTTTTGGTTATATCTCGATAATTTCGCCCATCACCAATGTTTTGATTATTAGTTTAATTCCTTATACAATGCTTTTAGGATTTATCGCTGTGCTTTTGAGCTATTTGAGTTTGTGGCTGGGAATAATTTTTGGTTTTGCGGCGCACACCTTACTTTCTTTAGAAATTAAAATTATCAATTTATTTGGTAGTTTGAAATTTGCGGTGATTAATTTTGGCAAATATTCAGAATTAGTTTTTTGGCTTTCTCTTTTAATTTTTATTAGTTATCTTATTTATAAACAAAAAAGAAAATATGAATTTATCTCAATCAAAAAATAAAAATGGATTAATAATATTGGGTTTGATTTTTCTTTTTATCTTTGATTTTTTCTTGTGGTCTTTTATTTTCCAGACGCCAAAATTTGTTGAAGCTGATTTTTTAGATGTTGGTCAGGGTGATGCAACTCTTTTTAAATTCCCCATGAGTGGTCAAATTCTTATTGATAGTGGCGATGGTATTAAAATTAAAAATGCTTTGGCTAATATTGAGGGATTTTTTGATCGGCAAATCGATGTTTGGATTTTAACGCATGCTAATTTAGACCATTACGGCGGTTTTTTAAGATTAGTTGAAACCAATCCACCGCGTCTTTTTATTTACAATGGTTTTGATTCTGATAGCCAAAGTTTTAAGGAATTAAAAAGAAAGTTAGAGGAAAGTCATATTCCGATTTTAATATTGAAAGCTGGCGATAAAATTAAAATCGGCGAAAATCAGTTTTTCATTTTATGGCCCAAAAATGATTTTGAGAGTAAAGATTTAAATGATAGTGGTTTAATTTTCAAGTTTCAAAATTTTTATGGAAAAATGCTTATGCTTGCTGATGTTTCAAAAAAAATTACCAATAATTTAAGCGATTTAAAAGCTGATATTTTAAAAGTGGGTCATCATGGTTCAAAAACTGCCACTGATGAGCAAATTCTAAATTTAATTCAACCAAAAATTGCTTTGATTGGCGTTGGGTTAAACAATCGTTTTAGTCATCCTCATCAGGAGGTGATTGATTTATTAACAAAAATCGGTTCGCAAATTTTTCGAACCGATTTAGCTGGCACAATTAAAATTATTTTTGATAATCAATTAGAAATTTTTCCTTTAAATCATTAGAACCATTTTTTCTTCTTGAAAATTATCAAAAGAACTAAAGCAAAAACAACCATTAAACCAACAATATACCAAAAACCATAGGGCGAAGAAACAAATGGTGTGTTTTTGGTATTCATACTAAAAATACTTGAGAAAAGAGTTAAAGGAAAAGTAATAAAAGCCATTAATGTGAGAATTTTTATAATTTCATTGGTTTTACTTTCAAAGAAAGTATTATTAGTATTTTCCAACGATTCAATCGTTTCTTTTAAATTATCAATACTCATCCAGAGCTTTTCATAATCACCCAAAAGATCATTAAAATAAATTTCCAAATTTTTACCAAAGAAATTAATGCCTTTAGCTTTTAATGATTCCAAAATTGGATGTTGCAAGCGAGCAATGATTCTTTGATCCAAAATATCGCGTTTAACAATGGCGATTTTTTCAATTAATGATTTATGCTCGCCTTTAAACATTAAAGATTCAATATTTTTAATTTTTTCTTGGATATGCGTTAATTGTCTTAAGGAAAAAATCAAACCGCTTTCCAAAATAAAATAAAGAAGATGAGCAGGGTTTTGGTTTAAATATTGATGAGCAGGATCTTTTTGAAGCATTTTAAAAATTTCTCCAATTGGTTCATATTCTTGATAGCGAACGCTTATTAAAGAATTTTTAGTAATAATAAAATCAATTTCAATTGCTTCTGATGTTTTTTCCTTTTCATTATAATTAGAGAAATAATAAACAATAAACATTAAATGATCATAAATTTCTATTTTTGAACGTGTGGATGGCTCTTTAAGTTCTTGCGTTAAAATCGGATGCAAATTAAATTTATTCTGTAAAAATTGCAGATCTTCATCTTTAGGATTGATAATGTCAATCCATGTGATTTTTGATTGTATCTCTCTTTTCATACTTTGTTATTATAAGAAAAAATAAAAAAAGAAGCAAATTGCTTGACATAGGGCTTTTTATTTGTTAAAGTATTTAACATAAAAATTTATTTTTATGCCTACGATTAATCAACTTATAAAAAAAGGAAGAAAGAAAATTGTTTATAAAAGTAAGGCGCCAGCGCTGATCTGGGGTTTTAATTATAAAAAAAATCGACCAGTTAAATATCCGTCTCCATTTAAACGCGGTGTTTGTTTAAAGGTTTTTACCACCACTCCTAAAAAACCAAATTCAGCGTTGCGTAAAGTAGCGCGTGTGAGATTAACTAACGGGATTGAAGTAACAGCTTATATTCCTGGTGAAGGACATAATTTACAGGAACACTCCGTGGTTTTAGTAAGGGGTGGTCGCGTAAAAGATTTGCCAGGCGTTCGTTATCATGTTGTTCGCGGTGTTTTGGATACCACTGGTGTTGAGGGTCGCAAACAGCAACGCTCTAAATATGGCGCTAAAAATCTTAAAGAAAATAAATAAAAATTATGCGTAAAAGACATCGAGAAAAAAGAATTTATGAACCAGATTTGGTTTATAATCGAGTAGAATGCACCCGATTTATTAATTATTTAATGCAAAGAGGACAAAAGGCTACGGCTGAAAAAATTTTTTATAAAGCTATGGATTTAATTAAGGAAAAAACCGGCAAAGATCCAATGGAAGTTTTTGATTTAGCTTTTAAAAACGCTTCACCAGTTGTTGAAGTTAAATCTCGAAGGATTGGGGGCGCCAATTACCAAGTACCTCAATTAGTTAAACCCGAAAGACAATTTACTTTAGCTTGTCGTTGGATTATTCAGGCTATTCGTTCTCGTAGTGGTAAGCCAGTTTATGAAAAATTAGCTGAAGAGATTATAGCTGCCAGCAATAATGAAGGATATGCTATAAAGAAAAAAAATGATACTCATCGAATCGCTGAAGCCAATCGTGCCTTTGCGCATTTTTCATGGTAAATTAATTTTTATAACGTCGTTTAAAAAGACAATTCGTCGCTTTTTTATCTAACCAAAATAAAAATTTAATATTATGCGAGAATATCCATTAGAGAAAACAAGAGATATAGGAATTATTGCTCATATTGACGCCGGTAAAACAACAGTTTCCGAGCGTATTTTATATTATACAGGGATTTCTCATAAAATTGGTGAAGTTCACGAAGGAGAAGCAATAATGGATTGGATGGAACAAGAAAGAGAAAGAGGTATTACTATTACCGCTGCTGCCACCACTTGTTTCTGGACTCAAACCTATAAAACTCCTGAGGAACGCGCCAAAAAAGAATTTCGAATTAATATTATTGATACACCCGGTCATATTGATTTTACTGTTGAAGTACAGCGTTCATTAAGAGTTTTAGATGGCGCGGTGGTTGTTTTTGATGGCGTAGCTGGTGTTGAACCGCAATCAGAGACTGTTTGGCATCAAGCCGATAAATATCAAGTACCGCGTATTTGTTTTGTTAATAAATTAGATCGAATGGGAGCGAACTTTATACGTTCTCTTCAATCAATTCGGGAAAGATTAAATCCGAATGCTATGCCGGTGCAATTAAATATTGGTTTAGAATCAGAATTTGAAGGAATAATCGATTTATTAACAATGAAAGCCTATAATTTTACTGGTGAAAAAGGAGAATTTATTAATGAAATGGAGATCCCCAAAAATTTAGTTGAAGAAGCTCAAAAAATGAGAAAAGAATTAGTGGAAAAAATTGTTGAGTTGGATGAAGAATTAATGAATAAATATTTAGAAGGAAAAGAAATTTCTGTTGAAGAATTACGCAAAGTTTTACGCAAGGCAACAATTGAAAGTAAAATTGTGCCAGTGTTTTGTGGTTCGGCTTTGAGAAACAAAGGCGTTCAATTTTTACTTGATGGTGTTGTTGATTATTTGCCATCGCCTTTAGATTTGCCGCCAACAAAAGGTTTTGATTCAAAAGCTGGTACGGAAATTATTCGTCAAGTAAGTGATGATGAACCATTTACTGCTTTGGCTTTCAAAATTGCTACTGATCCTTTCGTTGGTAATTTAACCTACTTCCGCGTTTACTCAGGTACTTTAAAACGCGGCAGTTATATTTTAAATGCGACCAAAGGACAAAAAGAACGCGCTGGCCGAATTGTTCGTATGCATGCCAATCATCGGGAAGAGGTTGATGAGGTTTTTGCTGGTGATATTGCCGCTCTTGTTGGGTTGAAATATACTACGACTGGCGATACGCTTTGCGATGAAAATCATCCAATTATTTTAGAAAAAATTGAATTTCCTGAACCGGTTATTTCTATGCGTATTGAACCAAAAACTAAAGCCGATCAGGAAAAATTAAGTATTGCTTTAAGAAAATTATCCGAAGAAGATCCAACTTTTCAAATTCATAGCGATCAGGAAACCGGTGAGACAATTATTGCAGGAATGGGGGAATTGCATTTGGATGTTTTGGTGGATCGGATGCGCCGCGAATTTAAAGTTGAAGCTAATACTGGCAAACCACAAGTTGCATATAAAGAAACAATTAAAGGTACGGCTGAGGCTGAAGGAAAATATATTCGTCAGAGCGGTGGTCGCGGTCAATATGGTCATGTTTGGTTAAGAGTTGAGCCATTGGAACGTGGAAAGGGATTGGAGTTTATTGATGAAATTAAAAGTGGTACTATTCCTCAAGAATTTATTCCCGCAGTTGAAAAAGGTGTGAAGGAAGCAGCGCAAAAAGGAGTTTTGGCTGGCTATCCTTTGCAAGATCTTTCCGTTACTTTATATGATGGTTCATTCCATGAAGTTGATTCTTCAGAGTTTGCTTTTAAAATTGCCGCTTCGATTGCTTTACAAGACGCCGTGAAAAAATCTAATCCGATCTTACTCGAACCAATTATGAAGGTTCAAGTAATTGTGCCAGCGAAGTTTTTGGGTGAAGTGACCGGTGATTTAAATTCTCGCCGCGCGCGCATTGAACAAATTTCCGATCGTTTGGATAGTAAAGTTATTGATGCTAAAGTTCCGTTGGCAGAAATGTTTGGTTATGTAACTAATTTGCGTTCTCTAACTGAAGGACGCGGATTTATCACAATGGAATTTGATCATTACGAAGAAGTGCCGAAAAATATTGCGGAGCAAATTATTGCCGGCCGAAAGTAATTCTCTCCAAGATGGAGATGATGTTTGGGCCGCTTGGAGAGAACCTCCAAGCGGCCCTTTTATCATTAATCATTTGCAAAAACAGTCGAAAATTTTATAATAAAAAATATACAAAAATATGCTCTCTTTTCCCGAAATAGAAAAACAACTTATTAAATTTTGGAAAGAAAACCAAATTTTTGAGAAATCTGTTAAAAAAGACGCGCTCAAAGGCGATTATGTTTTTTATGATGGCCCGCCGTTTGCTACTGGCACTCCACATTACGGTCATTTAGTGGCAAGCTTGATGAAAGACATTGTGCCGCGTTATTTCACAATGCAGGGTTATCGTGTTGAGCGTCGTTGGGGGTGGGATTGTCATGGAATGCCCATCGAAAATATTGTTGAGGAAAAATTAGGATTAAAAACTAAAAAAGATATTGAAGATATTGGTGTTGATAAATTTAATGAAACCTGTCGTCAAAGCGTTTTAACATATGCGGAGGAATGGAAAAAAGTGATTGAAAGATTTGGCCGATGGGTGGATATGGATAATGCCTATCGCACAATGGATCCAGATTATATGGAAAGCATCTGGTGGGTATTTAAAGAATTATGGAATAAGGGGTTAATTTATGAAGATTATAAAGCCATGCACATTTGTCCCAGATGCGAAACGACTCTTTCTCAATTCGAAGTTTCTGAGGGCTATAAAGATGTGGAAGATTTAGCAGTGACAGCAAAATTTGAATTAAAAAACGAACCAAAAACTTATATTTTAGCTTGGACGACAACGCCGTGGACTTTGATTGGCAATGTTGCTTTAGCCATTGGTGAAAATATTGAATATGTTAAATTTGAAATTAAAAATAGCCAAAATTTAGATGGCGTTTATATTGCCTCAAGAAATTATTTTGAAAAATTAAAAACAAAATTTGAAAACGAAAAACCCCAAGCGAGTTTAAATTTTATTGAATCAGTACCGGTTGAGAAATTAGTAAATCAAAATTATCTGCCACTTTTCGATTATTATCTTGAAAAGCCATTAGCCAATAAAGAAAAATTGTATACTATTCAAACCGCTGATTTTGTGACCGTTGAGGATGGCACGGGTGTTGTTCATATTGCGCCAGCTTTTGGTGAAGAAGATATGATGCTTGGTAAAGAGAAAAAATTGCCGTTTATTCAGCATGTGGGATTAGATGGCCGATTTAAAGAAGAAGTTGTTGATTTTAAGGGATTGCCTGTCAAACCCAAAGAAGCGCCCACTTCCACTGATGAAAAAGTTATTGAATTTTTACGAAAGAAAAATTTGGTTTTTGATGTTGAACATTACACGCATAGTTATCCTCATTGTTGGCGTTGCGAGTCACCGCTTTTAAATTATGCGACCACTTCTTTGTTTGTGAAAGTTACTGAAATTAAACCACAGCTTTTGAAAAATGCCGAAATTATTAACTGGGTGCCGGCGCATTTGAAAGAGGGTCGTTTTGGTAAGTGGCTGGAAGGCGCTAAGGATTGGGCAATTTCTCGCCAACGTTATTGGGGCTCGGTTATTCCTTTATGGGTTTGTGAAAATTGCGGGGAGAAAAAAGTGATTGGTTCGATTGAAGAATTGGAGAAATTATCCGGCAAAAAATTAGAAGATCTTCATAAACATTTTATTGATCCAATCACTTTCAAATGCGAAAAATGCGGCGGCACAATGAAACGAATCCCTGATGTTTTGGATTGTTGGTTTGAATCTGGTTCAATGCCATACGCCCAGATGCACTATCCTTTTGAAAACAAAGATAAATTTGAAAAAAATTTCCCGGCTGAATTTATTGCTGAGGGTGTGGATCAAACGCGCGCCTGGTTTTATTATCTTCATGTTTTAGCAACGGCTTTGAAAAATAGCGCGGCTTTCAAAAATGTTATTGTGAACGGAATTGTTTTGGCTGAGGATGGAAAGAAAATGTCCAAGCATCTTAAAAACTATACTGATCCTTATGATGTTTTAGAAAAATACA
>Ga0078972_1012268_pt1 | contig 14829 bp, 12 predicted proteins | sample YelNatPaOPGAMG01_FD_67568 | JGI IMG/M metagenome (GOLD analysis project Ga0078972, IMG submission 67568) | Hot spring thermophilic microbial communities from Obsidian Pool, Yellowstone National Park, USA - OP-RAMG-01 (SPADES assembly) (version 2) | ecosystem: Environmental > Aquatic > Thermal... | reverse complement strand
GAAAGACCCGAAAGGCAAACCGAGCGTTCCGTCTGGCTTTGCCAGCGGAACGCGAAAGACCCGAAAGGCAAACCGAGCGTTCCGTCTGGCTTTGCCAGCGGAACGCGAAAGAGAAGCCCCTCCCCGTTCAGGAGACAAAGCCCTTCCCCCATGTGCGACCTGCGCCACCGAAGGAAGAACCATTCGATCGCGGAATTTGGGGGCTTCACTGGCCCTTGACCGCGCCCGTCCTTTGCGTTAATCTACTTCAGCGCTTTTTTGGGGGCGCAATTGCGAAAGGGCGAGGACTTCTGATGGTGACTCTGTTATGGATCGTTTACATCTTGGACTGCCTGCTTCTGATCGGCATCATCCTGTTGCAGCCTGGCGAGGGTGGTGATTTGGCGGCAGCCTTCGGCGGCGCCTCATCACAGACCGCCTTCGGGGCCAGAGGGTCGGCCACCTTCCTACAGAAGCTCACGACCGCCCTGGCGGTCCTCTTCATGCTCCTCTCCATCGTGCTGGTGGTGGTGACGAACATGAAGCAGCGCAACATCATGGAGACGTCCCTTCCCGTGACCAAGCAGACGGCCCCGGTCAAGCCGGTCCCCGTGGAAGCGCCCCCCGCCGCGGCTAAGGAAGCACAGACCCCTGGGGCTACCGAGGCCAAGCCTGCGGCTGCTCCGGAAGCTAAGGCCGGTTCGGCGGTTCCCTCGGGAACCACGGCGCCCAAGGCGTCTGAGAAGCCAACGAAATGACCCCCAGTGCCGAAGTGGTGGAACTGGCAGACACGCCATCTTGAGGGGGTGGTACCCGAAAGGGTGTGGGGGTTCGAGTCCCCCCTTCGGCACCATAGTTTAACGAGCCTTGGGGAGGGGAAACCCTCCCCGATGTGTTTCTCCCGCCATCCAAGCCACAAGAAGGGGGGGCGAGAAGGGCGGGGGAGCGGCCGTGGTTTTCGAGGCGCAGGCGCCGGCTGCCCGGCGCCGAGCCGTAGGAAACCCGGAGAGGGATCTCACCCAACCTTGGAACTTCCCGCGGAGCAAGCCTCGAGGTGAATGGCGACAATCTTTGAGCAGGGGGCTGCGCAGCTGCCGCGCTGAGCAAAAGCCATAGGGGTTGCCACCATCCCTTTGGCTCCCATGCCGGGATTGGGGCCTCTCCGGGACCTTGCCACCCCTGCCGGACACCGCTAAACTGGCCGCATGCAGCCTAAACGCATCAGCTCCACGCAGAACCCGCTCGCCAAGAAGGTCCGTTCGGCGGCGCAGGGCGAGGAGGCGGGAGCCTTCCTGCTCGAAGGCCGGCACCTGCTCCGGGAGGCGCTCGCCGTCGGATGGCCGCTGGAATGCGTCCTCGTGGGCGAGGATCATTGGAATGGCTGGCAGGCCGTGCTCGGCCCCATGGAGGACCGCGTCTTTCTCTGTCCTCCGGCCCTCCTCCGGCGCCTGGGCACCACTCCCTCTCCAGAGGGGGTCCTGGCCTTGGGCATTCGGCGCGATCAGCCATGGCCAAGGCCTAGGCGGGGCCATCGGTTTCTTTACCTGGATGCGGTCCAGGACCCCGTCAACGTGGGCATCCTGGTCCGATCCGCCCGGGCCTTTGGGGTGGCCGGCGCCTTCCTCGGACGCGGCACCGCCGACCCCTTCCGCCCCACCGCTCTCTCCCGCAGCGCCGGAGCCGCCTTGCACATCCCTTTGGTGGCGACCGACGTGCAGGATTTTCTGAGATGGAAAACCGACCACCGCGTGACCCTCTTCGCCGCGGAGGCGGGAGGCCCTGCCGTCTGGGACAAGAACCCGGCCCCAGGCCCATGGGCCCTCGCCGTCGGCAACGAGGGCCGGGGGCTCTCCGAGTCCATCCGGAGCGCGGCGGACGCCCGCGTCGGGATCCCCATGGAAGCGGGATGGGATTCCCTGAACGTGGCCGCGGCGGGCAGTATTCTCCTGTTTTCACTGGCCCAAGCCCTTAACAGGTGAGGCTAGAAGGATTATACTCGTTCGCGTGGAGGGAGCTCTCATGAGACGACTATCGGCCATTTTGATGGTGTTCGGCCTTCTCTTGGCCCTGTCTTGCGGTAAGAAGGAATCGAAAGAGGTCTCCAGTCAGATGGAGACGGCGCAGAAGATCGCCAAGCTCGAGCAGGAGGTGGACAAGAAACAGGAGCAGATGAATCAGCTTCTGCAGAAGTACGTGCAAGAGGGCGGCAAGGACGTGGGGACGGTCATGGGGCAGAGCCTCACGCCGGAGCAGAAGGCCCTCCTGGAGCAGAAACTCCAGAAGGAGGAGGGTATCGGCTACAAGGACCTGATCACCGACATCCTCGGAAAGCAAAAAGAGGTCGAAGACCTGCGCGTTCAGATCCAGGACCTCGAAAAGAAACTGCCCTCCGCCGTGGTCGTGAAACCGGGCGAACGCCATTACGATATCGCCATGAACTTTCTCACGAAGGAGAAGGGCCTCGACCCGGCCACGGCCAAAAAGCTCGTGGAGAGGGTCAACCTCATGGACGAGCTCGTGCCCGGCTTCAAGGTATGGAACTTCTACGACAACGGCGTCTACGGAACCTTTGTGACCCAGGGGGACGCCTCCATCAGCCCCTATCACGTCATCCAGAGGGCTAAGCAGCAGCTCGTCTCGGCCAAGAACGAGGCCATCTCGCAGCGCGACCGGCTGGCCAAGGACAAGGCCACCCTCACGGAACAGGTGGCGGACCTGGAGAAGAAGCGAGACCAGCTCAACCAGGACGTGGCTATGCTCCAGGCAGAGCGGGAAGACCTGCTGAAGAAGATGAACGACCTTCAGAACCTCTCGGAAGACCTGAAGGCCCGTCTCAATTCGATCTTCTACAAGGTGGGCGACCGGCAGACCATGGTGAAGGAGGGGTTGGTGCAAGACCCTTGGTACGGGCAGCCGCGCCTGGCCAAGTTCGACGAGGCCAACTTTCCGGACCACCTGGACCTGCGAAACGGGGACACGATCACCTTCACAGCCCAGCAGGCCGGGGTGAAGGAGATCAAAAAGATCAAGATCGCCCCGGGAGCCACCTTCAAGATCAACGTGGACTATACCTACACCATCTCGCCCGACGGCCTGGCGGGCGAAGTCAAGATCCTGAACAAGGACAAGTTCAAGGCCGAGAGGACCATGGTGATCCTGATTAACTGAGGTTCACCGGGCAAGCAGAGAGGCAGAGGGCCGCCCGCAGGGGCGGCCCTTCGAATTTTCCCTGTCCGTTGACGCGCCGGGCCGCCGGCTCTCCGGTCTGCTCCCAGGCCCTACTTTTTCAGGACCTCTTCCAGCTTCTCCCTGGCGGAGTGCAGGGCCTCGTCCAGCTTGTCGATGAGCTTGCCCCCCGCCTCGGCCAGGTCAGGCTTGCCGCCGCCCCCTCCGCCGATGATCCTGCCCAGCGGACGCGCCAGGTCCACGGCCTTCATGCGGTCGAGCATGTCCTTGGTGGCGGCCACGGTCAGGCTGGCCTTGTCCTCGAGCCGGTTCCCGATGACCACCACGCCGGTTTTGATCCGGTCGCGCAAGGTGTCGGCCAGGTTCTTGACCTCCGATGGGCTGAGGCCTTCGACTCGGCGCACCAGGAGCTTGACCCCCTGCACCTCCTGAACCTCCTCGTCGGGGGCTGAGCCGCTGGCGAGCTGGAGGCGGAGCCTGGACACCTCCCTTTCCAGCCGCTTGTTCTCGGCCAGCAGCTGTTCGATCTGAACCGGCACGCGGTCGAAAGGCATGTTGAGCTGGGCGCTCGCGGCGTGGAGGATGTCCTCCTGGGCCTTCAGGAAACGGTAGGCGGGCATGTGGACCACCGCCTCGATGCGGCGGATGCCCGCGGAGACCGAGTGCTCGGAGGTAATCTTGAAGAGGCCGATGCGCCCCGTACTCGCCACGTGCGTCCCTCCGCACAGTTCCTTGGAGAAGCCCGGCACGGACACCACACGGACCTCCTCCCCGTACTTTTCCCCGAAAAGGGCCATGGCGCCGGAGTTCACCGCCTCCTCGAGCGGCATGACCTCGGTGCGGACCGGCACGTCTTGGAGGATCGCCTCGTTAACCCACTCTTCGATCCCCCCCAACAGCTCCCGCTCCACGGGGGCGAAGTGGTGGAAGTCGAAGCGCAAATGCGTAGGGGCCACGAGGGAACCGGCCTGCTTCACGTGGAGGCCCAGCTTCTGGCGCAGCGCCGCGTGCAGGAGGTGAGTGGCGGTGTGGTGGGCCATGGCCGCCGCGCGGGCACCGGCGTCCACTTCCAGGGTGGCCGTATCGCCCTCCCGGATCTCGCCCGTGAGCACCTCGCCCCGGTGAAAGATGAGCCAGGGGGTGGGCTTCTGCGTGTCCGTCACGCGAAAGACGCCGTTCTCGGAGCGGATGTGACCCACGTCGCCCACCTGGCCGCCGCTCTCTCCGTAGAATGGCGTGCGGTCGAAGACGAGCTCGACGCTCTCCCCCGCGACGGCGGAGGGAACCCGCGCTCCCCCTTTCAGGATGAGCAGACAGCGGGCGCCTTCCGTTCTCGTGGCCGAGTAACCCTCGAAGCGGCTGGTGATGCCTTGCTCCGAGAGGCCCCGGTAGTCCTGGGTGTCCATCTCGCCCTTCCAGGATTGCCGCGCCAGCTCGCGCTGGCGCTCCATGCAGGCCTCGAAACCGGCCATGTCAAGGCTCAGGCCCTGCTCGCGCGCGATGTCCTCCGCCAGGTCCATGGGGAAGCCGAAGGTGTCGTACAGCTTGAAGAGGGCCTCGCCGGGGATCTCCCTGTCGCTGGGCGGTGTGAGCGACGCGGTGACTTCCAGGAGTTTCTTGAGCCCCACCGACAGGGTGGAGGCGAAGGACTCCTCCTCCATGAGGATGACCGTCTCGACGGTCTTGCGCCCCTCCACGATTTCGGGGTAGGCGGCACCCATCTCGCCGCAGACGACGCCCACCAGATCTTTCAGAAAGGGCTTTTCGAGGCCGAGCTTCTTGCCGTGGCGCAGGGCCCGCCGAAGGATCTTGCGCAGGACGTACCCGCGTCCCTCGTTGGAGGGGATCACCCCATCGGCGATGAGGAAAGTGGCAGCCCTGGCGTGGTCCGCGATGACGCGCAGCGAAACGTCGCTCTCATCCGCCTTTCCGTAGGGGATACCGCACATGGCGGCGGCTGACTGGATGAGCGGCTGGAGGAGGTCCGTATCGTAATTGGACAGCTTGCCCTGCATGACGGCGGCTAGGCGCTCGAGCCCCATTCCGGTGTCCACGCAGGGGGCGGGCAGCGGTTCGAGGGCTCCCTTCTCGTCGCGGTTGTACTGCATGAAGACGAGGTTCCAGATCTCGATCCATCGGTCGCACTCGCAAGCCACGCCGAGGCAGCGCCGCCCCGAGACCTCCTCGGCGCACGGGATCCGGTCCCCCTGGAAATAGTGGACCTCCGAGCAAGGCCCGCACGGCCCCGTATCGCCCATGGACCAGAAGTTATCGTGCGCCCCCAGCTCGAAGATCCGCTCCGGAGGCAGGTGCTTGGACCAGTACCGCCGCGCATCCTCGTCGCGGGGAATCCCGTTCTCGCCGTTGAAGATGGTGGCCACCATACGGTCGGCCTTCAGGCCGCACACCCCGGTGAGGAACTCCCACGCAAAGTCGATGGCGCCCTCTTTGAAGTAGTCTCCGAAGGAGAAATTGCCGAGCATCTCGAAGAAGGTGTGGTGCCGGGCCGTGCGCCCCACGTTCTCCAGGTCGTTGTGCTTTCCTCCTGCCCGAACGCACTTCTGGCTGGAGGTGGCCCGCCGGTAGTCACGCTTCTCCTTGCCGAGGAAGAGGTCCTTGAACTGGTTCATCCCCGCGTTGGAAAAGAGCAGCGTGGGGTCCCCCGCCGGGATCAGCGAGGAGGAGCGCACCACCCGGTGCCCCCTCTCCTCGAAGTACGCCAGGAACGCCGATCGGATCTCGTTGCCGGTCATGACTTGCCCTCTCCCTCGGCCTGGTCTTGCGATGACGAGCCTTTGCGCTCACTCCTCTTGCGGGAGGGAACCGAGCACCGCGGCCAGGGCCGCACCGCTGTAGCCCCTTCCCCTAAGGAAGCGAATGATTCTGGCGCGTTCCTTGGGTTCTGTCAACGATTTTCCGTCGATTCCGCGGCGCCTGACCAGGGCGCTCAAGGAGGCCGCCTCCGCCTCAGGTCCAGGCAAGCCCTCCTCCCCGGAGAATCCTCGCTGGAGGAGCTTGGCGCGGATGTACACCAGACCGTGCCCGCGCTCCAATTCGAAGCACGCCAATGCCCGGGCGCACCGAATATCGTCCAGAAGCCCCCTGGTCTGAAGCTCATCCAAGGCGAGCCGGACCTCCTCGTAGGAGAATCCGCGCCTCAACAGTTTTCGCTTGAGCTCTTCCCGGCCGTGTTCCCGTCTCCCCAGGAGCCGTTCGGCAGCCCGGCGGGCCGCCGAGGGTTGTGGTCCCGCGCCCATCAATACTTGACAAAAGAGGGGGGCATGCCTCCCCGCCCCGGCGTTTCGACGGCCTCCATCTGCTCCCTGGCCATGTCCGCCGTGGAGTGGACTCCGGCGACCTTCAGCCGGAAATCGTCTGGGTTTGTGGCCCTTCGCAGCGCCTCCTCCAGGGTGATGTGGCCGTTCTTGTAAAGGAAGAGAAGGGACTGGTCGAAGGTCTGCATGCCATACTGGCTGAAGCCCTGTTCGATGTAATCCCGGATGAGCTTGGTCTTCTCCTTGTTTTCGATGCAGTCCCGTATGGTGGCCGTGCCGATCATCACCTCCACCGCGGGCACGCGTCCCTTGCCGTCGGCCTTCGGAAGCAGGCGGAGAGAAACCACGGCCCTCAGGACCGCCGCGAGTTGGAGCCGCACCTGCTTCTGCTGGTGCGGCGGAAAGACGGAGATGATACGCGTGATGGTCTCGGTGGCGTCCAGCGTGTGGAGGGTGGAGAAAACAAGGTGCCCCGTCTCTGCGGCCAGGAGCGCCGTTTCGATGGTCTCGTAGTCCCGCATTTCCCCCACGAGGATGACGTCGGGGTCTTCGCGGAGGGCCGAACGGAGGGCCGCCGCGAAGTTGCGCGTGTCAATCCCCACCTCTCGCTGATTCACGATGGACTTTTTATCCCTGTGGAGGAATTCGATGGGATCCTCCACCGTGATGATGTGCTCTGCCCGCGTAGCGTTGATCTGGTCGATCATGGCCGCGAGGGTCGTGGACTTACCCGAACCGGTGGTCCCCGTGCAGAGCACCAGGCCCCTGGGCTCGGATGCGATCTTTTCGAGGACGGGCGGCAGCATCAGGTCCCGGATCGTCTTGATGCCGATGGGGATGACACGGCAGACGATGCCCACCGTGCCACGCTGCTGGAAGATATTGACGCGGAAGCGCCCCAACCCCGGGACCGAATAGGCTATGTCCAGGTCCAGGTTGGTCTTGAACTTCTCCTTCTGCTTCGCGTCCATGATGGAAAAGGCCATGGCGATGGTGTCTTCCTGCATGAGGCGCTTCTGTTCCGGCAGGGAGCGGAGCTGGCCGTCCACGCGGATCACCGGGTGCGAGCCGACCTTGAGGTGCAAGTCGCTCGCCCCCTGGTCGATGGCCACCTTCAAAAGGTCGTTGATGTGCATGTCGCGCCCTCCTCCCTGAGCGGCTGCTGGTCAGGACCATGCTCCCGGACCCACGGCAGCCGGCTCTCGCAGCGCCGCCCCTTTCCTTCCGGCTCCGAAGCCGGCCCGGGCCTCAGCTCCTGACAGGCGTAAGCCAGTTGTAGATATCTTCGGCCTGTCCCGTCACGATTTCAAGGTAGCGCTTCTGGACGGCCTCGGTGACCGGCCCTCGCCGTCCCGTCCCCACGGGGAGACGGTCCACGGTGGCCACCGGCGTGATTTCGGCGGCCGTGCCGGCAAAGAAGATCTCGTCGGCGATGTAGAGCATCTCCCTCGGGATGGCCTGATGGCGGATCTCCTTGTGCAGCTCCCTCTGGAGGAGAGTCAGGACGCCGTCCCTGGTGATTCCCGGCAACACAGAGTGGTTGAGGGAGGGGGTGTAAACCGTGCCGTTGCGGATCACGAAGATGTTCTCTCCCGACCCCTCGCTCACCGCGCCGTTCACGTCCAGGGCGATGCCCTCCACGTAGCCCCCCATCAACGCCTCCATCTTGATGAGCTGGCTGTTCATGTAGTTGGCGGCGCACTTGGCCATGGCCGGGAGCGTGTTGGGGGCCATCCTCGACCAGGTGGAGACGCACACGTCCACCCCCTTCGCCAGGGCCTCGGGCCCCAGGTAGGCCCCCCAATCCCAGACCGCCACCGCCGTCTCTACCGGGCAGCCGAAGGGGTTCACCCCCACGTCGCCGTACCCGCGGTACACAACGGGACGGATATAGCAGGCCTCCATCTTGTTCCGCCGGATCACCTCCAGGCAGATTTCGCAGTAGTCGTCGATGCTGTAGGGAAGCTCCATGCGGTAGATCTTGGCCGAATCGAAGAGCCGCCGGATGTGGTCCCTCAGACGCAGCACCTGCGAGCCCTTCGGGGTCTTGTAGCAGCGGATCCCCTCGAACACGCTCGTTCCGTAATGAATCACGTGGGAAAGCACGTGAATTTTGGCCTCTTTCCAGGGAACGAATTCCCCGTTCATCCAAATCCATTCCGTCGGTTGAACCGGCATCAGTACCCCCTTTATGAAGGAAGCAGTATACCGGCCAGGAAGGCCGGAATCAATTGTAAATCCATGAGGATGAGGCCAAAGAAAGGGATGTCCCCGTACTCCGTCATCCCTGTACGCCTTGCCCGTTCAAGAAGCCGATCACTCGCTCGGCGGTATGGGTGGCATTTTGGATGCAGTTACCGACGGAAACGCCGTGGAGTAGATTGCCCGAGAGATAGAGCCCGGGGACGGCCCGCTCGAACCGTGCCGCAGCCTCCTTGAGGGTGCCGTGGCCCAGGTTGTACTGGGGGATCGCGGGGCGCCAGGCCTCCACGCGGGTCACCACGGGACGCCCCCTCAGGCCGAGGAGCGGCGTGAGGTCGGCGAGGACCTTCTCCAGCAGCGGTCCCTCGCCCTCGGAGGCGCGCTCCGGGTGAACGGCCCCCCCCACGAAGGCGGAGAGGGCCACGTGGCCTTCGGGTGCGCGTCCTGGGAAGAGGCTCGAAGAGAACAGGCATCCGAGAACGAAGCGCTGCTCCACTTCCGGGGCGAGGAAGCCGAAGCCGTCGAGGGGGTGCTCCACCTCCTCCCTGCGAAAGCCCATGCAGACCAGGGCCACGTCGGCGTAGGGCAGATCCAGGACGAGCCGCGGGAACTCTCTGTCGAGCGGATTGAGGGCGAGGGCCGCGGCTTTTGCGGGCAGGGCGCACACCACGGCGCGGGCCTCCAGGGTGCGGCTGGAGCCGTTCCTCTCCGCGGCAGTCACCAGGAAGGCGTCGCCCCTCTTCTCCACGGCGGCCACGGCGGTGTTCGTGAAAAAGCACTCGCCCAGCCCCTGGGCCAGGCTTTCAGGTAGGAAGGCCAGCCCTTTGGGGAAGGAGAACAGACCGCCCGCTGGCGCCGGCCCCTTCCGCTTGCGCACGGCACCCCAGATGAGGCTTCCGTAGTCCCTCTCCAGGGCGTAAATCTTGCCCGTCGCGTGGCGAATGGAGAGACGTTCGGGATCCCCCGCGTAAACGCCCGAAACGAAAGGCCCCACGGCGTAGTCCAGCATCTCCTGCCCCAGCCGGCGCCTCACGAAGCGGGCGATGGACTCCTCGTCCTCGGGAGGCGCGGGCTTGATGAAGGGCTCTTTGAGTAGCCGCACCTTAGCCCGCCACGAGAAGAGGCTCGTGCCCAGGAAGCCGAGGGGCCCCCCGGGGAGGGGCACCAGCTTCCCCTCTTTGACGATGAAGCGCCGCTTGGCCGCCGGAGCGGCCGTCAACCGCTGGCCGAGGATGCCCGCGGCCTCGCAGAGCCCGTCGATTTCGAAGGCGTTGTTCAAAACGGTGTTGGGACCCAGTTCGAAAAGGAAGCCGTCCCTGGCCCACGTGGTGATGCACCCCCCGGCCCGCTCCGAACGCTCCAGCACCGCGACCCGGTAGCCCTTCTGATGGAGCAGAAATCCGGCGGTGAGGCCGCTGATGCCGCCGCCCAAAACCGCCACGTCAACGACGCCCACGAGACCACCACCTTTCCGTTCGAAAAGATTGACCTTCCCGCCTCCGAGCCGGCTCTCCCCCAATCCGCATCGCGCTCTGGAGGGCGCTTCTACGGGTGCTCACGGGGAAAATCCAGGGGGCCCCGCCGCCCGGCGGACCCGCCCGGCCAGCCCCTCGATGAAGGCGGGGTCGGTGCCGAGGGTAGGCAGCCGGTCCACGCTCATGCCCAGCTTCCTGGCCATGCCACCGTAGAGGACGTCCAATTCGTAGAGCGTTTCACTGTGCTCGTTGACGAAGGCCACGGGCACGAGCACGATGTGGCGGACCTTCTCCTCCGCCCATCGCTCCAGAACCGTCTCCACGGAGGGCTCCAGCCACTTCATGGGGCCCACCTTGCTCTGCCAGGCCAGGGCAGCGGCCGGTTGCGCGCCCCCCCTCGGAGGAAAGTTCCGCGGCGCCACGCCAGGCAGGTCGATGGGCTCCAGCGCGAGGCCCACCCTCCGGCTCACGGCAAGCACCGTGTCGAGCACCTGGCCAGGGTAGGGATCCCCCGCCGCCACGGAGACGGGCAGGCCGTGTGAGGAGAAGAGGACGCGGGTGCCGGCGGGCGAGCGCGAGAGAGCTTCACGCACCCGATCCGAGAGGCTTCCCAGGTAGCCCTCCTCCTCCCAGAAGGAGCGCACATCCACGACCTCCCCGCCGTAATGGAGACTCTTCAAGGCTCGCCGGGCCTCGTGGATGGAGGAGCCGGTGGTGGTGACGGACTCGTGGGGGTAGATGGGAAGGAGCACGATCCTCGCGAATCCCGACGCCTTAATCTCCCGGCAGGCCTCCGCGATGTAGGGCTTCCAGTAACGCATCCCGACGAAGCAGCGGAATCCCTCGCCGAGGGCTGCTTCCAGAGCCTTCGCTTGAGCCGTCGTCTCCCGCAGGGTCGGGCTGAACTGGCCCATGGCCTGGTAGTTCCTGGCGAGGACGGGGGCTCGGCGGCGGGAGACGAGGGAGGCCACGAGCGGCCTCAGCAGCCCCGGAATGGGGATCAGGTCCGGGTCCATGAAGATGTTGCGCAGGTATGGCCGGCACTCTTGGGGCCGCGTCGGACCGCCGTAGTTCATCAGCAGGACCGCGGTGGGAGAGGCCTTCGAAGGATCGGGATGGGTAGATGAGGAGATGGGGAGATGAGGGGAAAGGTTGCCGGCATTGCGAGGTTTCTCGTCACTCCTCATCCTGGCGCTCCCAAAACCTTCGAAGCGAGGAGATGAGGGGAAATCCCCCGTGCACGCCATACCCGCCATCCCGCCATCGCGGCATCCCGCTCACACCGTCCTCGAAAACCGCTTGGCCTCGCCGGCTTTGCGCAGGTAGGCGTCGAAGGGCATGGCGATGTTGCGCACGAGGAGACGGCCCAGGGGGCAGACCTCGATCCGGTCCGGGTGGAGAGAGAGGAGACCGTCGGCCTCCATGGGTTTGAGGTCCTCGATGGCATCGGCAAAGGTTTCGTCGAAACGGATTCCGTAGAGCTCTTCGATCTCGGCCTTGTAGAGCACGAAGTGGCACATGAGCCGGGTGATGATGTCGCGGCGCATGACGTCGTCGTCCGTGAGGAGCACCCCCCGAAAGACGGCGAGCCCCTGCTCGCGGATGCGCCGCTGGTAGTCGCCCAGCTCCTTGGCGTTTTGGGCGTAACAGCGGCCCACCTGGCCGATGGAGGTCACGCCGATCCCGTAGAGGTCGCAGCCGGCCTTCGTGGTGTAGCCCTGGAAGTTCCGGTAGAGGGTGCGATTCTGGAGCGCCAGGCAGAGCTCGTCGGTGGGCCGGGCAAAGTGATCCATCCCGATGTAGGCGTAGCCGCCGGTGGTGAACCGCTCCACCACCATCTCCAGGATGGAGAGCTTTTCCGATGGGGAGGGAAGGGCCTCCTTTGGGATCGCCTTCTGGTGGCCGATCATCTCCGGCAGGTAGGCGAAGTTGAAGACGGCGATGCGGTCCGGCCCCATGGCGATGATCTTCTCCACCGTGTCCCGGAAGCGGTCCCGGCTCTGGTAGGGCAACCCGTAGATGAGGTCCACGTTGATGGACTCCATGCCCAGCGCCCTGCACCGGTCGAAAACCCGGCGCGTGAGCTCCTCCGGCTGGATGCGGTGAACGGCCTTCTGGACCCGTGGGTCGAAGTCCTGGATGCCCATGGAAATGCGATTGAAGCCGCTCTCGGCGAAGAGGGCGAGGTGCTCATCCGTCACCTCGCGGGGGTCGATCTCCACTCCGATCTCCGCGTCGGGCGACAGCTCGAAGCGGGCCTTGATGCCCCTCCAAAGACGTTCGAGCACCTTGGCCGGAATGAAGGTGGGCGTCCCTCCCCCCCAATGGAGCTGAACGACCCTTCGGCCCGGCTTCATGCGGCCGGCCAGGGTGTCCATCTCCCTGAGCACGTGGTCCACGTAAAGGTCGCCGAGGGTACGGTCCTTCGTGAAGGTGACGTTGCAGCCGCAGAAGTAGCAGACCGACTGGCAGAAGGGGAGGTGGAAGTAAAGCGAGAGCGGCGGGGGGGCGCTCGCGCGGTTGGTCTCCTCGATGACGCGCTCGTAGGCCTTCCCGTCAAATCCCTCATGAAAGTAAGGCGCCGTGGGGTAGGAGGTATACCGTGGCCCCGGCTTGTCGTACTTGAGGATGATCTCCTTGTTGAAGACGGGCGGATCCCAGCGCTCGGGCATCTCGAACTCCTCAGGCGAATGATCCAAATAACGCGGCACGAAGAAGTATCTGCCAGATGAAAACTTAGGGCCCCGTTTCGGGCTCAGCCCCTCTCTCCCGAGGGAGGATTCCACCCCGCTCTTCCTGCCGCCGCGCCGCCGCAATGACCCTTCAAATCTCTCTTCTTCCAAGCCGGTGCACCACCTCCACCAGTGCCACGGCCGACTCCGCCGGTGTGTCGGGCTGGATGCCGTGGCCCAGGTTGAAGATGTGTCCCACTGCCGGAGCCTCGGCGAGGACCCTGGCCGCTTCGCGCTCCAGGATCTTCGGCGGGGCGTAGAGTGCCACGGGATCGAGGTTGCCCTGGAGGGCCGTTGCCCCGCGGGTGCGCTGGGCGGCCTCACCGAGGGAGACGCGCCAGTCCACCGAGATCACATCAACGCCCGTGCCGGCCATCTCTTCCAGAAAGGGGGCCGAGCCATTGACGTACAGGATCAGCGGGACGCCGAGCCCCTTGAGGGCCGCCGCGATGCGCGCCGTGGCCGGAGCGGCCACCTCGCGATACTGCCGCCGCGAGAGGACGCCGGCCCAGGTATCGAAGAGCTGGAGTGCCTGGGCTCCGGCCTCCACCTGCGCCTTGAGGTAGAGAATCACCGTCTCCGTGAGCAGGTCCAGCAGGCGGCCCAGTCCCGCCGGGTCCTCGTAGAGCCAACCGAGCACGTGCCGGAAATTGCGCGAAGTCCCCCCTTCGACGATGTAGCTCGCCAGCGTGAAGGGAGCGCCCGAAAAGCCGATGAGGGGGATCGCCGGGGGCAGCGCCCGCCGGATGGCCCGCACGGCGTCCATGACGAAACCCGTCTCGGCCACCGGGTCGGGCACGTGCAGGCGGGCGAGCTCTGCCTGGCTGCGCACCGGCTCGAGCTGGGGGCCCTCGCCTTCGGTGAAGCGGAGCCCCACCCCCATGGCCTCGACGGGAATGAGGATGTCTGAAAAGAGGATGGCCGCGTCCACGCCGAGCCGCTCCACGGGCTGGAGCGTCACCTCGCAGGCCAGGTCGGGGGTTTTGCAGAGGGTGAGGAAGTCCCCCGCCTTCTCTCGGGCCGAGCGGTACTCGGGCAGATAGCGCCCCGCCTGGCGCATGATCCAGATGGGGGTGGTGTCCACCGGCTGCTGCCGGCACGCTTTCAAGAATCGGCTGTTCACGATGGCACCCGCCTCCCTTCTGGGGCCCGCAGCCCTCCGCGTGGCCCGAACGCCGCTTCGGGAACTATATTCTAACAAAAGGGAGGCTCACATGTTCCAGTGGAAGAAGATACTTTGCCCCGTCGATTTCTCCGAGGTGTCCCGGGGAGCCCTTCGCCTGGCATGCGACCTGACCAAGGCCTCCGGCGGCAAGCTCGTGCTCCTCTACGTCGTGGAGCCCATCATCGCCCCCGCCGACTTCACCCTGGGTCCCGTGAATGCGGGCGAGTTGGAGGAGCAGCTTGTGGAGCGCTCCCGAAAGGCCCTCACCGAACTGGCCGGCACCCTCGACCTGCCGGAGGAGGCGGTGGAGGTGAAGGTGGAGCGCGGCCGCGCCTCGCTCGAAGTGTGCAGGGTCGCGGAGGAGACCAGGGCGGACGCCATCGTCATCGGCACGCACGGTTACACGGGCATGGCGCACGTCCTGCTGGGTTCCACCGCCGAGCGGGTGATCCGCAAGGCCCCCTGCCCCGTGGTGACGGTACGAGCCCGGGAGGCCGAAGAGGAGAGGTGAGGAGTGGGGCAGCGAAGAAAGGCAATCGTGAAGGGCGACGGAGAACATCGGAATCCGCTCTCATGAGCCCTCCCGGCGATCTGCGCCCCGTTCTTCGTTCTTCGCCCATTCAACCGCCAGCCTGGCTCTCCGGAGGGGGGAGCCCCAATCCCGCGATGAAACCGGAACGGAGCCCCCAAATGTTGATGAACACGTGGTTTAACTCCAATGCCCTTTCACCTGATAAGGGATTGGGGGCATTCGAGCCGGAGGCGAAGAATGCGCCAAGGGTGGGGTGAGGCTCCGCGGGCCAAGCCCTTGGAGC
>Ga0078972_1012267_pt1 | contig 14830 bp, 12 predicted proteins | sample YelNatPaOPGAMG01_FD_67568 | JGI IMG/M metagenome (GOLD analysis project Ga0078972, IMG submission 67568) | Hot spring thermophilic microbial communities from Obsidian Pool, Yellowstone National Park, USA - OP-RAMG-01 (SPADES assembly) (version 2) | ecosystem: Environmental > Aquatic > Thermal... | reverse complement strand
AAGAGGAAAATAAACCCCGGGCCGTAGGAGTTTATGATACAGAACCAATGATAAAAATTCCTCTGCTTGGCACTATTGCTGCCGGTCAACCAATAGAAGCTATTGAAGATAAAGAAATGATTAAAGTTCCAAAATCTCAACTATCAAAATCCGGGGAACATTTTGCATTACGAGTTCAGGGCGATAGTATGATTAATGAAGGAATTTTTGATGGGGATATCGTGGTAATCAGAAAACAACCAGATGCTGAAAATGGAGAAACTGTAGTCGCTTTAATAAATAACAACGAAGTGACTTTAAAGAAAATCTACAAAGAAAAAAATGGTTTTCGTCTCCAGCCTGCTAATCCAAATTTAAAGCCAATTTTCACAAAAGAGTTAATGGTCCAAGGCAAAGTTATCAGCGTAATAAGAAAATTCGAAGAATCAAAAGAAAACAGAGTATTAGAAAAAAATTTTTTAAACAAAGAAGAAATTCCTAATCCGGAAAATATTCTTAAAAAATGGTTAAATACAATTCAAAATATGGATTGTGTCGAGGGAATGAAACAATTACCCGCTAATTCGATTGATTTAGTAGTTACTTCTCCTCCTTATGACGAAATCAGAGATTATAAGGGTTTTAATTATAATCTACATGCAACAGGAGAAGAACTGTACCGAATTTTAAAAGATGGCGGGGTCGCAGTGATGGTCATTCAGGATCAAACAAAAAATTTTGGCAAAACTTTAACCTCTTTTAAAACAATAGTTGATTGGTGCGAAAATATTGGTTTTAAATTATTTGAATGCGTTATCTACAGAAAACATGGAGCGGAAGGAGCATGGTGGAACAAAAGATTTAGAGTAGACCATGAATATATGCCCATTTTTCTTAAAGGGGAAAAACCGCAATATTTTAACAAAGAACCGCTAAAAATTCCTTCAAAATGGGGTGGGAAAACATTAACTGGTGGCGCTACTCGTCTTACAAATGGTCAAACATTAAAAGCGCGTCCAATAAAAATAAATCCTCTAAAATGTAGGGGTACTGTTTGGGATTATCTAATGTGTGGAGACAAAAACCCATTAAAAAGTAAACACCCAGCAACTTTTCCCGATCAATTGCCAATTGATTTTATTCAGTGCTTCTGTCCGCCTCATGGTATAGTATTAGATCCATTTATGGGATCAGGAACAACAGCTGTAGCTGCTATAAAATTAGACAGAAATTTTATCGGTTTTGAGATATCAAAAGAATACTGTGATATTGCTAAACAACGTTTAGAATTAGAAACAAATTTCAAACAAAGAAAATTATTGTAAAATTGTTTTAAGGCATTTTATCTGGTCTCTCGAGGGTATATTGTATTGTAGAACCCTCCGTCATTGCTAAAGATAGAGGGTTTCTGTTCCATATATTTAAAAACGCTTCATTACTCCTTGCTCCAGTATAAATTTTCTTTGTAAAATTATATGTCGCCAAATTATCAATAGCCCAATTTTTTTGTTCAAAAGTCCACCCAGTAAGTTTAGAGAGAAAATTTAAAAAAGAAATAAGTAATTGTGCTTGATTCTCAAAATTGGAAATATCTATATGACCGTACCATCTTTTGTTTTCTGGGTGGATATTTTTTAGTTCATTAATAAGCGAATCTATCTCTTTAATTAAATCAATAACGGATATCCCTTGAAGTTTTTTCCACCAATCGATACGCTCCCCCGCATCTAGAAATTGAAACCAATCCAAAAAATTATTTGTATATTTAAATAAAATTTTCCAAATTCCATCTGCAAAAAATATCGTACCAAGACCCTCCTTTTTAATCTCTGCTAGCTTCATATATGTATTATCAATTATAAAAAATAGTAGATGAATACTTCCTAATGGATACTTTTGAGAAAAATTATGGGCCCGATCGAATTGTCTGATATAATTTGGATTGATACAATTTCTCATTATTTGATGATAATTTGCGGGTGGAGTATTAATATTATGTAAATTCATATGATGCCCTAACGAACGGATATCTTTACGAAGTATCTCCATATCTAAAAAGACGCATTCTTTTACAGAAATATCTTTTTTGATTTTTAATATTTTCCCATCATAAAAACCTACGACTTTCCAATTTAAATAATTTGACATAAACAAACCGCATAAAAATCCATCTGTGTCTGGACTTATTATTGCAAGTTGGTCTTTTTCAGCTATCCAAGGATATTGCGAAATTATCTCTTTGTAATTAATTTTTTCCATTTGAATAAATAAAAAAATTTAAATCTTTTTTGTAAATTTTTGCGAATTCTTTTAGTTGGACAACATCAATTTTGCGCTGGCCCGATTCTATCTTTGAAATATAAGATTGGGTTTTGTCTAAAAGTTTAGCAACCTCACCTTGAGATAAATTGGCCTCTTTACGGGCTCTTTTTAATTGTTTAACAATATATTTATGTTCTTTTGAATAAATTGTTTTGCTCATATATTGACATCACCTCTTCTTCAATGATATATTCCATAGTAGAATATGCCAAATTGGAATAGTAGTATGAATACTATTTAGTTAGATAAAGATACACCCGCTACGCCTACGCGGGCGATGGCTAAAATTTCGGCGAGCGGGCAAAAATTAAAAAGGGGTCTGGGGAAAAATAATTTTTGCCCGCGAGCCGGCGGGTTTTGGGTCTGCCAGCCCGCCGAAGGCGGGCTGGCAACTAAAATTCTGCGTCGGGATTCTCTTTAAAATAGGTTCGGATTTTGTTCAAGACAGACAGCCAAGTTATAAAGTTTGCTTGTCCCGCTTCGCTCGAGGCTTCGCCCCTCGCTTCGGCGGGAGACCAAAACTGTACAAATTGGCTGCGGGGCTAGGATTCGAACCTAGATTCCGAGATCCAAATTCTCGTGTCCTACCGTTAGACGACCCCGCATCGCTTCTATCTTAGCAAAATCCAAGGCCCCAAGCAACTAATAAGCCAGGTTCTGTTTGGGCTATCATCTGTCTAAGCGGTGGAATCTTGATTATCCTGACGAGCAGCCAGTTATGGTAATCAAGATCCGCCCACCTTGCGCCGGAAAGGGTTTGGATCGTCGCCTGTCACCAGACGACGCGTGCGCTCTTACCGCACGATTTCACCTTCGCGTGGCTAAACTGCGCCTTCCGCTGTGTCTTTCTGTTCCACTTTCCCTAACCTTGCGGCCGGTCGGCTTACACCGACTTTCCTGCTCTTTGGCGCCTGGACTTTCCTCTGTGCTTGCGCACAGCGATAGCCTCAGTTACTTGGGGCAGGATTAGATTTTAACACTTTTACTCTTTCAAAGCAACCCTTGACACCCCTCGGATGGCAAGTTATTTTAAGGATGAAGATGCAGTCGAAGAGTAAAACAAAGATGAATTTAGAGGAACCGCGGTATTGGAAGCTTTTGGTCAATCAAGCGTTATTGCGTTTCTTTTTGCTGAAGTGTCTTTATCAAAAACCAATCCATGGCTATGCCCTTCAATCAGCCCTGATAGCTATTTCTTGTGGACTTTGCAACCCCTCTCAAGGAACGATTTATCCTGCTTTAAGCGAATTGGAGGCCGGTGGTTATGTTAAGGGAAGTTGGGAAAAAATAAATAATCGCCGCCGCAAAACCTATGCTTTAACTGAAAAAGGTGAAAAAGCCTTTTTGGTGGCAAGTTCTGTTTTAGAAACAGCTTTGCTTTCTTTCTCTCCAAAAGAAAAACCCGAAGAAAAATTCGGCCCGAAGCTGCCTTTTTCTACTTAAACCTCACGGAAAAAAAGTAGTAATTTTTTTGACAAAAGAATGCCACGAATCAAAACCGCTCACTCTCACCCTGGGTAGTTGGTAACGCTCTTTGGTTTTCTCCTCCACACCAAAGCGGGTGGTGACTGCTTCTTGGTACCCTGCCCCTTGAACCATCTTCACTACCTCTGAATTCAAACGACCTGCGGGATAGGAAAAAGAGTAAACAGGCTTATGCAAGTGACGCTCCAAGATGGCTTTACTTTCCTGAATCTCTTTCTTGGCTTTCTCTTTGTTGATTTTGGTCAAATCCGGATGGCTCAGGGTATGGGAACCAATTTCCCAACCAGCCGATTCCAGTCGAGCAATATCATCCCAGGTTAAATAGCCGGGTTGACCCACCTTATCCACGATAATAAAGGCGACTGCTTGAAAGTGGTATTTCTGAAGAATATTCAAAGCCTTCTCAATGACATCTTTATAACCATCATCAAAAGTAATCACCACCAGTCGTCCCCCAGGATGAGTAAAAATTTCTTTCAGTAAAATGGAGTGATAACCCTTTGCGGCGAGAAACTTCATCTGCGCCTCGAAAGCAGTCGGACTAACATCCAACCCTTTTTCCACATGATTATCTTGGGGTTGGCTTTGGCGAATGTGGTGATACATCAAAATCGGCACTCGCTTTTGAGAGGCAGCCGCCGCAGAAACAAAAGGAATTTTTGGTAAAGCGTGGGAAGAAACAGGCGGCAAACCGGCTGGTTTTGGTTTTGGAGAAAGAAAAAGAATCCAAAAGAAAAACATCCAGCAAGAAAAAAGAATGAAAACCGTCACCAACTTTAACCAAAAACGCATCTTCACCACCTTTTAGACCTAAAAGAGGCTTTGTTGCCGAAGAGAGGAATTCTCTTTGGCCTCTTTCAATTTTATCACCCCATAAACCCCATCGTAACCCGGAACCTTCTCGATCTCGCCCGCCCGGACCTTTTTCAAGCCTTCAACAATCTCCGGGGCGGTTTTACCCTGTAAATCTTCAGGCAAGACATCAAGTAAAAGCGGTAATTCAGGGGCGATTTGGGTGACCAGATTGAGGTATTCCCGGAAAACAGTCTTGGACTTGGGTTGTTGTTTAAGGCTCTCAGCGATAATAATATTGAGCGGAACGAGGTTGCGATAAGAAGGTGCTCCTTCGGGAGCAAAACCAGCCGGCCGATCCGCTAAATCAACCACCCGGTGCATCACTCCGATGGTTAATGGTCGGTGGCACTGGGGGCAGAGATTATTCATCTTTTTGCTTTCTTCCGGGTCTAAACTAATTTGACAATTGCGATGACCATCAAAATGATATTTCCCCTCTTCAGGAAAAAATTCAATCGTGTAATCCAGATAAGAAGGCTTCCGGCTATTTTGCTGACGAAACTTAGGACTACCTTCTTTGAGCATCTCAACCAAAAGGGGATAATCAAAACGCTCGGCATTGACTTCAAAGACCACTGCTTCGCGACCAAGGTTTGAAGGTGAATGGGCGTCCGAAAAACTGACCAAGGCGTAATGATCTAAGGCTGAAAGTCGCCAATTCATTGGTGGGTCACTGCTTAAGCCTGTCTCCAAAGCATAAATACGCTCCGCAAGCTCACCAAAACACTCTTCGATGGAATCAAAACCAGAATTAGAGCCAAACAAAGAAAACCAAGGAGTCCAAATGTGAGCAGGAACAATGATTGCCTCAGGAACGGTCTCTAAAATCATTTTGGTTAACTCTTTTGCTGACCATCCAAAGACCGGTCGACCGTCCGCATAAAGGTTGCCTCGCCGGGCCAAGAGCTCATTCAATTGATGAGCGGCGGAAAAAGAAGGCACAAAGACAACCAGATGAATCCTTCTTGTTTTGCCTTTTTCAGAATAAATACAAGACAACTCAACGGTTAAAAGAAAAATCGGTTCAGATAAAGAAGTTGCGCCTTTGTAATGAAGAAAGCCGTCTCCTTTTTCTTCCAGCTTTTCCTCTAATTCGGTCAACCAAAAGGGATGAGTGAAATCGCCAGTGCCCAAAAGATTAATTCCTTTATACTTTGCCCAGCGGAATAGTTCATCAACATTCATATTCTGGCTGGTGGCGCGGGAAAACCGGCTATGAAGATGGGCATCCATAATGACGCGCATCTTCTCTCACTTTCTCCAAGGACGGTCAGGGTGATTTTTGAGGATGTATTCGTAACGGTCAATCGTCTTACCGGTCGTTTCATCAAAGAGAGGAGTTCCTCCTGCATAAACGGTATCAGCTGGGTCGCCGTATTGGTTCAGCTGATTTTCAACAATCCATTGGTCAATGGCCTTTTTTTCTGAGGCAGAAAGATATAATGGTATGGTTAGCACTTGAGGGACCTCCTGCGAAAGTTGTACCTCTTTTTGAAGTTGACTCCACTGCGACCAAATTAGAAAAAGGGTGGGAGATAAAGAAGCTAAAATAATGAGGATACCAACAAAGGGAGGAATTTTAATCATTTCTTTTATTTTACAAAAAAGAGACAAAACGTCCAAATATGTGCCGGCGTTGGCCTACTTTCCCTGGGTCTTCCGACCCAAGTATCATCGGCGCTGACGGGCTTAACTTCTCTGTTCGGAATGGGAAGAGGTGTTGCCCCATCGCTCAAAACACCAGCACGTATCTGAACGTTTTCAACAGACAAAGGTACGGTTACTCAAGGGATCGATCGATTAGTACCCCTCGGCTCAACCCCTTGCGGGGCTTACACCTAGGGCCTATCAACCTGATCGTCTTTCAGGGATCTATGAGTCCTCATCTTGGGAAGGGCTTCCCGCTTAGATGCCTTCAGCGGTTATCCCAACCGAACTTAGCTACCCAGCGATGCCCTTGGTAGGACAGCTGGTATACCAGAGGTTCGTCCACTCCGGTCCTCTCGTACTAGGAGCAGCCTCCCTCAAGACTCGACGCCCACGGCAGATTAGGACCGACCTGTCTCGCGACGGTCTGAACCCAGCTCGCGTAAGGTTTTAATGGGCGAACAGCCCAACCCTTGGGAGCTTCTCCACCCCCAGGATACCTTGAGCCGACATCGAGGTGCCGAACCGGGCCGTCTATGTGAGCTATTGGGCCCGACCAGCCTGTTATCCCCGGAGTAGCTTTTATCCGTTGAGCTCCGACGCTCTCACGTGCCATCGGAGGATCACTAAGCCCTGCTTTCGCATCTGTTCGGCCTGTCAGCCTCACAGTTAAGCCGGCTTATGCCTTTGCACTTTCACTCCGATTTCCATCCGGAGTAAGCCGACCTTTGGGCGCCTCCATTACCTTTTAGGAGGCATCTGCCCCAGATAAACTACCCACCTGACACTGTTTCCGCTTTCGGCGGATTAGGACCGCTATTTAGACAGAGAGGTGTTTCATTGGCCCTCACAGAGTGAGGTCCCTCCTACGCTACACAGTCTAAACAGCAATCCAATATCAGGCTATAGTAAAGCTTCACGGGGTCTTTCCGTCTTGCCGCGGGTAGCCGGCATCTTCACCGGCATTGTAATTTCACCGGGACCCTAAAAGAGACAGTGTCCAAGTTGTTACGCCATTCGTGCGGGACGTAACTTACACGCCAAGGAATTTCGCTACCATCGGACGGTCATGGTTACCGCCGCCGTTTACTAGAGCTTCAGTTCGAGCCTGGGCAAAATGCCTTCAGCCCTCCCCTTGACTGACTAGCACTGGGCAGGCGTCAGGTTCTATACATTCCCTTGCGGGTTCGCAGAACCCTGTGTTTTTGTTAAACAGTCACTTGGACGTCTTTCGCTGCGCCCCATTTACCTTGCGGCAAATGGGGAGGTCATCTCCCGAAGTTGCGACCGCTTTCTTGCCGAGTTCCTTTTTTAGGGTTCTCCCGATCACCTGGGCACACTTATGCCCACCCACCTGAGTCGGTTTGCGGTACAGACTCCGCTATTTTATGCTGAGAGGTTTTTCTTGGAAGAGAGTCCACCGGAATCCCTCAATCATGAGGTTTCATTCGTAGACAGAGTTTCTAGTGGCGGATTTGCCAACCACCCCCTCCATCTACTTAGAGGCACAAACCATTGTACCCTCCGACCTTCCCTCTTCGTCACCCCATCGCAAATAGCGGAGGTTCCGGAATATTAACCGGATGTCCATCGCCTTCGGATTTCTCCTACGGCTTAGGCCTGACTTACCCTGGGACGATTATCGTTGCCCAGGAAACCTTGGGTATTTGGTGAACCAGTTTCTCACTGGTTTAATTCGTTACTCATGCCAACATTCGCACTCCTCTGTCGTCCACAGTGGCTCACGCTCCTGCTTCAACCAACAGAGGACGCTCCCCTACCTCCCCTCTCTTGCGAGAGGGAACCGTATCTTCGGTGAATGGCTTAAGCCCCGTTACATTTTCGGCGCCAAAAACCTAAGGTAGTGAGTTATTACACACTCCTTAGAAGGTGGCTACTTCTAAGCCAACTTCCTACCTGTCTAAGATCAATGACTTCCTTTCCCACTTAGCCATTCTTAGGGACCTTAAATGACGGTCTGGGCTGTTCCCCTTTTGAAGATGGAGCTTGTCCCCCACCTTCTGACTATCCTGCATTTGACCCGGCTATTCGGAGTTTGTTTGATGCCGAGAGCTTGCGCCCCCGCACATCATCCAGCGCTCTACCCGCCGGGCTTTGCAGAACGCTAGCCCTATAGCTATTTCGGGGAGAACCAGCTATTGCCAGGTTCGCTTGGCATATTACCTCTATCCGCAGGTCATCCCAGGAATTTGTATCTTCCACGGGTTCGGGCCTCCTCTGTCTGTTAGGACAGATTCACCCTGCCCACGGATAGCTCACCTGGTTTCGGGTCTAATTGGAAAGACTAACGCCCATTTAAGGCTCGCTTTCACTACGGCTCCGGGACAAACCCTTAGCCTCGCCTTTCCAATTAACTCGTTGGCTCATTATGCAAAAGGCACGCCGTCACCCTGCCAAAGGCAGAGCTCCGACTCTTTGTAGGCATTTGGTTTCAGGTTCTATTTCACTCCCCTTTTCGGGGTTCTTTTCATCTTTCCCTCACGGTACTTGTGCACTATCGGTCATGAGAGGTATTTAGTCTTGGAAGGTGATCCTCCCTGATTCCTGCCGGATTTCCCGTGTCCGACAGTACTTGAGAATAAACAAGGGTCTGAGTTGATTTTCGCCTACAGGGCTTTCACCCTCTTTGGCGGTCCTTTCCAGGCTCCTTCGGCTAACCAACTCAAAGACCGTAATTTGCTTATCTCGCAACCCCTGGACTAGCAGATTAGCCTCCCACAACTTATAGAAACTATAGGTTGTAGTCGGCGAATCTAAGCTCAGAACCAGGTTTAGACTCTTCCCATTTCGCTCGCCACTACTTTGGGAATCACACGCTTCGCGAACAATTAACTTTTAACAGTTAACATTTAACTATTAATTGTTGATTGTTTAAAGCGAAGCTTTTTTGTTTTCTTTTCCTCTGGCTACTAAGATGTTTCAGTTCGCCAGGTTCCCCGTCGCGCCGAAGGCGCGACTCATCGTGGTTGACACGATGGGGTTACCCCATTCGGAAATCCCCGGATCTAAGGATGCTCGGCTCCTCCCCGAGGCTTATCGCAGCCTGCCACGTCCTTCATCGGCCTCTCTTGCCAAGACATCCACCAAATGCCCTTATCCCCTTGAGTAACCATATCTTTGTCTGTAGCAAATTGTTAAGGTCCAGTTACAAAAAAAAGTCCGCCGAAGGCGAACCTGTTCCCAACCCAAAAGAAGTCCTGCGACTCAACCACTTCCTACTTCGACTTTTGTTTCTGAAGCACTTATTTTATCCACAACCGCCTTCACACAATCTTTACTTTACCACATTTATTGTCTTTGTCAAGGGTTTGTAAAATTTCAGGACCTTTTATAGACCTTTGGAGGAAAATGAGCTATCCCACTACTATACCTTGGTCCGCGGCCCATAAGAGAATGGCGAGGTAGAGGGGGCTCACAGAACAGCTGAGGAAGGCTTCTATTCTTCAGATAACCTCACAGACAACCCCCCATCTTTGAAAACAGAACCTTAAGACCTATAACACATTCAGACCCCACAAAGCCCTAAACAATCTTACCCCTTGCCAATACTTTTTGACATATATTAACAACCTTAAAACTCTACAAGGGGTCTTGGCCTAATACAGTCTGGGCTAACTGGTGGGTTTAGTTTTTTGCGCAGCGAAAGTAGCCGGTAATATAACTTGTTGTTTCCTTTATCTCAGGACGATGGACCAAAAAGCCTGAGTTGGTGTTTTCTAAAAGATTAAATTGTGTCTCTTTTTTAAGCTGTAAATACTTTAAAAATGCATAGAGGGTCGGCGGCGAATCGACATCTAAAGAGTAAATTTCTTCAAATTGGAACCCGCTAATCACCTTGATACTCTTTTGGTCATGTTGGGCAGCGACCAAAGGCGTTTGAAAATGAGAAAAATCTAAACTGGCAATGACGATTGTCTCTTGGTCACTAATTTCCAATAGTCTCTGGGCTAAATATTCGGCCATCTTCTGGTTTGTCCTGGCTTTTAAAATCAAAGGGACAACTTTTGCGTTTGGAAAAGAGAGCTTGATGTAAGGTAGTAGGTTGTAAATACTGTGTTCTGTTTGAAAGGGTGCTTCCTCAACGAGAACAAGACCATCTTTGGTCAACTGCCTAATTGAGTTTTGGGCGGGCTTGAGAAAACCGAAGTTCGTTTTCCAAGTGGCTAAAGAAGTGATAATCAAACCGTGCCCCTGTTCTCCATGGTTCGGACCGATGACAATGACCTGTTTCACCCTTTTGCTTTGAGTCAAGGCAAAGGCTTTTTCAATTAAAGAAGCAGCAAAAAGATGATGAGGAACAATCAGTCCGCCGATGCAGGCTTCTGCTTGAGGATTCTTTCTTGAGAAAAAGTTCTGATAAAATTCATCTTTCTGGTAATTAGCCAGGTGTTCTGGTCTTTTTTGAAAATTTATCGAAAGAACAAACAACAGAAAACCTAACCCCAGCACCAGAATCAATCCCAAGAAAAGAAAATAATACTGTCTTCTTCTCTTACCGCCGGACACCACCCCACTCCACAACCGTAAAGCCCTCTCTTTTAGGGGTAATCAGTCGGGGTTCGGAAACGGTAATCGGCTGACGAAGCGGTTTAAAATCCATTAAGACCCGAATCACCGTATCAGGAGCGGGCTGGACAGATAAAGGAGCCAGGCGGTTAATTTCGCTTTGAGCAAGAAAGGTGATGAAATAATAAGGAGCATCCTTGGCGAGCATCTGGGGGATCCAGAATGCTTTAAAATCCGCGATTTCCTTTTCGAGCAATCCTAATTCCTTCAATTTGTAGTTGAAAAATTGGTCTAACTCTTTGTTTTTAACCACAAAGCCTTTTTGAGGAGTCTGATACAAATCTGATTTTCCTTCCCAAAAAAGGTAGGGGTAAATTTTGTTGGTCTGGAAATCAAGCAGTTTCCCACTCGGAAAAGCAATAACGCGCCAACCATCTAAATATGATGGCAAAGAAGCATCAATTCCACCCAAAGGAGTCAGTTTTACAGAAACCACTGAGGGCACGCGGGGGTAAAGGTAAATTACTGGTTTAGCACATTCAGCAGGCGGAAGGTATGTGTTATTGGCAAATTGCACCCAACGACCAAAAGGATCTTCCCAAAAGAAAACAGGGTAAGAATCAATGAATTGACTGTAGGATTCTTTGGTCCCTCCACTAGGAACAACGTAGTCTTCTTGGTAAATTTTTTTCAGCACAGGATGATTGGAATCTTTGTAGATATAAACCGGATCACCTGTCGAGGTGGTGCCTGCTTTTTTAATTTCGCTGGTAGATAAATTAACCACATTAGCACAATCATCAAACCCACAGCCGCTGGGCGAGCGGAAGGTGTAAGCGCCATCTGCCTTGGTGCCATCTTGCCAAGTAATATCAGGCCTTCCTTGCTCATCCAAAAAAGGAGGGGTATATCTGTAAAATTTAACCGTTCCGTCTGGAGCCTTGACAAAAAAACAGTTTTTAGCCACCTCATAACTACCGAGGTTCTCAAGAGAAGCATTGGTATAAACATCCCCCAACTTGCTATCAGTGAACAATTTCTTCAACCCGTTGGAGTCAAATAGGAGATTAATTTCTGAGGGGTGAGGGATTAATTGAAGTTGACCATAAGTGATGGTGGTCGCAAAAGCGTCTAAATCAGGAAGAGTATAACTCTGATCTTGGGTAAACATTGAACGGTCCAAACCGTCATTCTGGTAAAGTTGGGTGGAGTATTTGGTGAGAAGGTAAAGTTTGTCATCTTTTCTTATGAAACGATAGAGATCGTCGGTAAGACCCAAAGTAGCCGGTTCCGCAAAGGCTAAAATGATTTCTCCACCGGCGTATTGACCCTTATTAATAATGCCCACTTTATAATAGCGTCCGCCCTTCGGTCTCACTTCAAGCGAAAAAATTTTGAGGTCGGGAATTTTCTCAGGAGTCAACCAAGTAATTGTCTTCTGAACAGCGGGTGCAGTAGCGGGTTTTTTGGTCAGATAGAAATAATACCAAATCCCAGTTCCTAAAGTGGCCACACCCAAAAAAATAACCAAAACGAACCCCCAAATAGAACCTTTTTGAGCATTCATTTTGCCTCCTTGTTTTCTGAAGCACTTATTTTATCCACAACCGCCTTCACACAATCTTTACTTTACCACATTTATTGTCTTTGTTAAGGGTTTGCCTGCTTTCTACTGATATTTCGGCCTGGATTTTGCTCATAGTGTATCAAACTCTACTTATTTTGTCAAAATAGTATCGGCTTGATAATCACCATCCATCTCGCTCTGGACTCTGGGAAAATCTTACAGCCTCCTTTTGTTTGTCTCAAGCGATAAGATAATTTAAAAGCAGGAAAAAAGATGACAGAACAAAACAACAATACCCAAGCCTTCCATCGCGCGGTTGTCGCTACTGGCGAATCCACCCAAATTACCAACTACTCCAACCTCCAATCTTGGGATGTTAACTACATTGAGGCTGCCCAAAAAGGCGAATCGAACCAAAAAAGATGCTCGATTGTTTTTAGTCAAAGAAATCGTTAGCTCAAAAAAACTTGAGATTATGACCCAGTTTTAAAATTAACTCCTCAGGATGCTGATTAAAGAAATGGAAACCCGCCTCTAACCGCCACAACCAGACCCAAAATAATAATAAGCACCCCTACCAATTTCCAAAAATTATAGGTTCCGCCAGCAGCACCCAGGCTGAAATACTTTTCTGCCCAACTGATGGAGCCGGTCAGATTAATCAAGGGGTGAGTATACTTTAAGATAGCCAAACCAACAATCAAGGAGCCAAAAAAGATTAAAACTCTCACCAAAATACTCATTTCTTCAATATTATACCTGAAAAAACCGCCAAGAGAAGAATGAGTTGAGTAAAAACGCCCAACGGCCAGTATTTTTTCTCCAAGGTAAAATGCGCTCGACAGTGAAGCCAGTGAATTTGTTTCAAACCAAAGAATCTTTTCAGTTGGTGCCGGTAAGGCACGTTGTTAATGAAATCAGGTAAAACAGCCAGAAAGCCGCCGTACAAAAGAAAAGGATTCCTCAAGCGCAAAAATAAAAAAACCAAAATCAAAAAACCAAGAAAAAAATCCAAAGCCGCCCACTTCATTTCTGTTTTACTCGGAATTGTCGGTTCTGTTCTGGTCTGAGACAAAAAGGTACCTGGTTCGGTGTGGGGGATTGTATCCAAAACAAAGTGACTCAAAAAAGCCAAAGGCAAAGAAAGCTCTGGTTGAGGAACAGCCATCACAATCGCTGCTCCGGTCAAAAGATGGGGTGTACACAACATAATAAATTAATTCCTTGAGGCGCTTGTCTTTCAGAATCGATTCAATTTGAGCGGATTTTTTATTTTCAGACAATCCCGCCCTACCCTACTCAAATTAAATCAATTCAAACTTTCTCTATTATTTTACTAAATTTAATTCACAAATCAAGAAAAAAAGAATCTAAAGAAATAAGGATAATTGTTTCGAACTATAAAAACGGCCTACCTGCCGAGGATAAGCGGGCGAGTGGAATGTTTTGGACCTGTTCGCCGAGGGCGGACTTTCAGCACGCAGGGCAGAAATCCCGTCCGATAATCAAGAAAATTTAATTCTCTCTACCGAATTAAGTTTGTGTCTGAAACTACAAGTGGGCGGCCGTGGAGTCGAACCACGCACCTCCTCTTTATCAGAGAGGCGTTCTAACCGATGAACTAGCCGCCCACCAAAATCAATTTTCAAAAAGCAAATCCGAAAATTAGAAGGTAATCAAACCGCTTTCTTGTTTCAAGTATAACAAAAAGACCCCTTTTTGAAAAGGGTCCTTGAGCAATTGGAGGTGGCCGGAAGTGTGCATCGAGAAAACTCGATGATCGACCTTGTTCTTTCCAGCAAGGCTGAAAAGAACCAAGTCTCCTTAGAAAGGAGGTATTCCATCCGCAGATTCCCCTACGGATACCTTGTTACGACTTAGCGCTCCTCGCCGACCCTACCTTCATCCCGCAAAAAGCAAGATTTCGGGTATTGCCGACTCGGCTCACTTGACGGGCGGTGTGTACAAGGCTCGAGAACGTATTCACCGTGGTATGGCTGACCCACGGTTACTAGCGATTCCAGCTTCATGTGGTCGAGTTGCAGACCACAATCCGAACTGGGGCTGGTTTTGATGGGATTAGCTCCGCGTTACCACTTCGCAACCCTTTATGCCAGCCATTGTAGCACCTGTGCCGCCCAGACCGTAAAAGCCATGCTGATCTGACGTCATCCCCACCTTCCTCCCTGTTAACCAAGGCAGTCTCCTCTGACACATGAAACAGAGGACGAGGGTTGCGCTCGTTCCGGGACTTAACCCAACGCCTCACGGTACGAGCTGACGACGACCATGCAGCACCTGTCTCCGCGCTCCCTTGCGGGCACTCCCACCTTTCGGCGGGATTCGCGGGATGTCAAGGCCTGGTAAGGTTCTTCGCTTGTTGTCGAATTAAGCCAGATGCTCCACCGCTTGTGCGAGCCCCCGTCAATTCCTTTGAGTTTTAGCCTT
>Ga0078972_1010348_pt1 | contig 14831 bp, 16 predicted proteins | sample YelNatPaOPGAMG01_FD_67568 | JGI IMG/M metagenome (GOLD analysis project Ga0078972, IMG submission 67568) | Hot spring thermophilic microbial communities from Obsidian Pool, Yellowstone National Park, USA - OP-RAMG-01 (SPADES assembly) (version 2) | ecosystem: Environmental > Aquatic > Thermal... | reverse complement strand
GGGTGAAATACTTTCGTCTAGGTCGTGTCCATAAAGGCACATTCCAGCCTCAAGCCTCAAAGTATCTCTAGCGCCAAGCCCACAAGGTTTAATATTATATTCTCTACCAGCATCCAAAATTAGTGAAAGAAACCTTTCCGCCCTCTCACTCATCTGTAATGGTGTGTTCCAGAGATATAGTTCAAATCCATCTTCACCAGTATAACCTGTCCTTGATGCGAGGACATCAAATTCTCTAAGCCTTACCCAATCGCACCAATAGCGCCTTATCTTGGACAAGTCTTTATCCGAAAGCTTTTGCAAGGTCTTTATAGCGTTCGGCCCCTGAACAGCCAACATTACAACCTCATCTGAAACATCATTAACTTTAACGTTATAGTTTAAAGCATTATCTTTAATCCAGTTAAAATCCTTTTCACGATTACCAGCATTATAAACTATTAGAAACTTCTTCTCCTCAAGTCTAAAGAGTGTAAGATCATCAATTATACCACCATTTTCGTTAAGGAAGAACGCGTATCTACCTTGTAAAATGTTCATATTGGAAACCTTTCGGGGAACCAATTTTTCAAGCAAATCAATTGAACCCTCTCCCTCCACAACAGTCCTACCCATGTGGGTTACATCAAATACTCCAACAGAATTTCTTACAGCCAAATGCTCTTCAGCTATACCTTCATAGAAAAGTGCATGCTCAAATCCTGCAAATTCTGTAAGCTGCCCCTTAGATTTATGAAAATTATACAAATGTGTCCTTTTCAAAGGCTTTCCCATACCAAATTGTTCTCTATACACAGTTATATAAATTTGCTATATAGCTAGGATGGCAAAAGTTTTAAGACATTATATAAAGAATTAAATAGCAGACATCTAACCTTATCCCTTTATGTTGGTCAGAGCTTCAATAGGTTCCCTAGCCGCTATGGGATTATATGATGCAAATGTTGACGTTAAACCGACAACCTGCTACCTACTGCAATATAGTAGCAGTGGATGTAGTGCAGGCTGCCTATTCTGTCCACAAAGTTCATACAATCTATCAAGTAAAGAATTTGTTTCAAGAGTGCCTTGGCCGCCGATAGAATTAGAGGCCCTTTTGCATAACATAGGTTCAGGCAACTTTTCAAGAATATGCTTGCAGACAATTTTAAAGAAGGATTTTGAAAAGGAAGCGTCAAGCATCATTAGAAGATTAAGTGAGGTGGCTTCAAATATTCCAGTATCGATTGGTACAACGCCAGTTTCTGAAGAAACCTTGTATGAGTTTAGGTCCTTGGGTGTTGATTTTATCGGTGTCGGATTGGATGTTGCTTCAAATAGGATTTTTGATAAAATTAAGATCCCTTTTAAGATGGAAGACTTTTGGAATTTTATCAAAAGGTGTGTAAACGTTTTCAACGGAAATGTTTTCGTGCATTTAATATACGGTTTAGGCGAAAATGATACAGAATTTGCATATACCATGGAAAAGGTTTATGAAATTGGAGCTGAAGTCGCTCTCTTTTCATTCACTCCAATAAGTGGCACAAAATTAGAGCATTTACCTCAACCTGAAATCGAAAGATACAGGTTAATGCAAATTATAAGATACTTTCTAAGCAAAGGTTACAAATTAAAGGAAATAATTGAAGAAGATGGTGGCCGAATAAAATTGAATGTCAATGTCGATGTACATGAAATTAAAGGCGCTTTTCTCACCAGTGGATGTCCAGCATGCAATAGGCCATTCTACAATGAAAGGCCTACTAAAGTATACAATTATCCATCACCTTCCCTACTCGATAAAGAAATCGAACTAATTGGCAGTCAAATTCGAAAACTGTTAGCGTGAATTTAATGAATGTGAAAGCATTTATCCCAGGTAAAAGGTACCCTGCCATAAGCATTACAGGAAACCTCTGCATGCTTAATTGCAAATACTGCGAAAAACATTATTTAGAAGGAATGCTTTACGCAACTACTCCAACACAATTATATCATGTTGCAAGAAATCTACATCTGCAGGGCGCCAGAGGCCTACTTTTAAGTGGAGGCTTTAACAGAGAAGGCTTCCTTCCAATAAAACCATTCCTTGAAGCCATAAAAATGATAAAAAATGATTTCAAAATGATTATAAGTGTACATTCTGGACTAGTTAATAAAGAGCTTTCCTCAAGAATGAGAGAAAGTGGAGTGGATATTGTCGACTACCAGCTAATATTGGACCCTATCGTGATAAATGAAATCCAGGGCCTGAACAAGAGTCCAGAAGATTACATAGAAAGTCTAGAGCATCTAGAAAAATACGGTCCTCCACATATTGTTCCACACATACCCCTAGGCTTCAGATACGGTGTCATAAAAGAAGAAGTGGAGGCTGTGAAATTACTAAAGGACTATAATGTGGAGGTTACAGTATTCCTAATATTTACTCCAACAAAAAACACTATAATGGAAAAGTGTAAGCCGCCTGACGAAAAAAATCTTCTAGAATTCTTTAAAAGCCTAAAGGACTTTAAAGGTGAGGTCGCGTTAGGCTGTATGAGGCCACACTATCTTAAGCTTGATTTCGACAGAACACTTATAGAGAATGGGCTAATATCAAGGATAGCTGTGCCATCGAAAAAAGTTATTGAAGAATACGGCATCAAGGTAATCGAAGCATGCTGCTCTCTACCAAAGGAATATTTCACAATATTCGAATCAACATAAATTTTTCTTTTAAACTTTTTAAGCCTTCCCTTGAGCCCTCAAAGTATAATAGGTAAAGGGATGAATGAAATTGAGGATAGGACTACCAATATTCTGGTTCTCCGACCTAATCAACAGGCCAGAAGGCTTTGAAGAAAGCTATCCAAAGCAGGTTCTTAAGGCTGCAGAAATAGGTTTCCAGCACATAGAATTTGTTCTGAACACACACTACTTTCTTAGAAACCCTAGCCAGCTCTTTACAAAAGAATGTGTACAAGAGCTCATGGCATTAAAGAAAGAGCACAATCTCACATTCTCGGTGCACTTACCCTTCTGGTCTGTAGACCCTTCATCACACATTGACAGGATCAGGAAAGCGACTGTAGAAGAGATGTCATATCTTATAGAAAATACATTGGACTTGGAGCCTACAACATACGTTCTACATGCAACAGGAGAGTTCGCAGCTGAAGTCAACAGCATGAAGCTTTCACCCGAGCAAAAGAATGCTTTAATCAACTTTTTCGCTAAAAACTCAAGACATTTCGTTAAACTGCTTGTTGAAAACCTTTCACAGATTGGAGTACCGTCAAAGAAAATTGCACTCGAATCAGTAAAATTTCCCTTCAAGTACTCGATTGAATTGGCTAAAGAATTCGATACTTCACTATGCATTGATGTCGGCCACATTCTAGCAGGATATCCTGGAGACGTTGACTTAAAAGAGGCCTTTGAACTTTCAAAACATAGGGTAAGCGAAGTGCACGTACATGATGTGATAAAGAAGATGGAGAACGGAAGGCTGTATGTTAAAGACCATTCACCAATAGGTTCAGGCACACTCAACTTTCATGAAGTACTCGACTTTTTAGAGGAGGCGAACTTTTGCGGCCCACTAGTGCTTGAACTCAAATTTGAAGATGCAGCAAATTCGCTCAAAATAATTTTTGGTTAAAAAATATGTAAGCAATTTTTCCTTTACTCTATGACTAAATTAAATTCTTCTTTAACTTCCTTTATTGCTAGAAAATGTCTGTCTTTTGTAACAAGTTTAAGACTATTGTTTATTGCTGTGGCTGCATTTATTACATCTATAGCTGGCAAGGGCTTACCAATTTTCAAAAGCTTTGTAGATATTTCTAGTGCCAGATTATAATCTGCTCTAGAAGGGAAAATGACTGTTAGGTTAAGTTCGATGGCTTTTGGAAATTCTATCAAATTCAGTATTGTTGTATAGCCTGAAACTTGTTCTCCTCTCTTGTAAGCTTCAATTAATTTGCTTGTATCATGTAAACTCTCTTCCATTCTTCTTCACTCATTTTTTTGTAACCTTCCTCTGCTGTTTCCAAGCTTAGTTCACTTAGTTCCTTTTTAAATTCTTCATCAAAACCTTTTAAAAGTTCTTTCGTTGTAATTTTAAGTCCACCCTCTTCTATTCTCTCTATGTACTCTGAAATAGCCTTCCTGACGACCTCACTCCACTTAATTTCACTATACTTTTTCATTTTTTTATAAAGTTCATCAGGTATCGATAAAGTTATATTTGCCATACTTATTTATGTGAAGTCACATAGATTTAAATTTTTCTAATCTGACTTATCTCTTTCAAACTTCTAAAAGAATTGTGGAATTCATGATCTTACACAATCTTTACTAAAGAATTTTAGAGCTAAATTTCAAATAAATTATTAGGTAATCTTTTTCCCATAAGACAAATTGATGGGTACATGATTAGTTTATACGTTAAGTGATCTATGTCTAACTCTAGTAACTTTTGTCAGTTAAATGGAAACTTTATAAGAGTTTTTAAAGAATGTGAATTGTATGAAATGCGAATATTGTGGCAAAGAGGAACCTCTGCCCTTTAAGTGCCCTTATTGCGGAAAATTTTTTTGTGTAGAGCATAGGCTTCCTGAAGCACACTCTTGTGAAAAAATTTTTTTAGCAACCTCCCCCTCTAAGAGGAAGGAAGTCTATAGGCCAAAGTTCGAAACATATGAAACAAGATTTTCTTATAAGAGGTTAAGAATAAGTTTTAGTCCTCGTGAGAAGCTAGAATTGTTATTTGCTACATTTATTGTTAGTCTTGTAGGCATGTCCTTTATAGGATGGTCACTTAATATCCTCGAATTGTCTATTGCTCTACTCGCGTTCGCTCTATCTTTTTTAGCTCACGAAATCGCTCATAAATTTTCTGCTGTAAAAGAGGGTCTTATAGCTTTCTTCAAACTTGATGTTGTTGGAGTTATCCTAACTTTTATCAGCACATTCTCTCCTCTCAAGATAATTGCTCCAGGCTCTGTTGTTGTTCTCGGCTACCTTGACTCTAAAACTATGGGAAAGATTTCCTCTGCAGGCCCCCTAATAAACATAGTTGTTGGCTCACTTTTGTATCCTTTTAGATACTTTGATGTTCCCTTTTCTAGTGCTTTAAGCGCTATCTGTCTTTTAAATCTCTGGATTGCCGTATTTAATCTTATTCCATTGGGTGTACTGGATGGTAGGAAGGTTTTTGCGTGGGATAAAAGGATATGGTTTATCATGTTCACTATCCCCCTTCTTCTACTAGTAAGCATGTATCTGTTCTAGCTAAAATTTATTCTAGCAACAGTTTCATAAACTCTTTCGCATTCTCTTTCATGTAAATATTGTTGAACATGACATATGCGATATCGCAATCATATCCTTCTATTTTTGTTTTTAGATTTTTTAAGTCTTCTATTGTATACTTGTATTTATAATCGATTCTTTCTCCAATATAGCTTCCGTGAAGCCTAAAATATCCTATACTCTTCTTAGAAAAATGTAACGGTTCATCTTTTAAGGGGTCAACACAAGATATTAGATCAAATTCCTCACAAACTTGTCTAAAACCCTCTCTACTCCATCCCCTCAGCTCTAGGGCAATCGTTATACCATTCCGTTCAACTCTAGAAAAAAATTTTCTCATATTCTCTAAGTTTTTCTCATCTTCTTTAAAGCTTGCTGGTAACTGTATCAAGCATATGGGTGACTTTAGCACCCTACACACTTCAACCGTCTTTTTCCAGTATCCTATAACTTCCTCTGTAGGGTTTAGGAAGCCAACCCTACCTCCTAGCTTCCCAAAATCCTTTACACCACTCTTCTTCCAAGTTGGTGATGTAATTGGATGTGTTATCGCCTGATGGCATTTTACGGTAAAAACAAAATCTTCTGGCACAATCTCTCTCCACCCTTCCACAGTCTCAATCCTAGGTATCCTATAAAATGTCGAATTTATTTCAGTAACCTTAAACTCCCTAGAATACTTTTTTAACCCACCAGGTGTCCCACAACACCCAACATATATTTCCATTAATATAGAATTAGCTATCGTACTACTTTAAAAATTTTTAATCCAAAAATAAAGAGGGGAAAAAGAATCACATCTATTATTATTCTCTTTCTATAATTTTATCTAACGCTGTCCCCATTGAAACGTCAGCGTACCTGTCAACTATAATGTCAACTATAGCCGGCCTTCTCCTCGTCTCAGAGTATTCTACAGCCCACTTGAACGCCTCCTTTATCTCCTCTATCCTCGTAACTCTTCTCCCAGCAGCACCAAATGCTTCAGCGAACTTCACGAAGTCAGCCATCTGCCCATCGTACCATATGTCTACGGCAAACTCGAAGCTATAGAAATATTTTTCCTGCTGCCTGATCAGGGAAAGGTATCCGTTGTTTATTATTATTATAATTATAGGTATATTGTACTGGCATGCTACAGCAAATTCTTCGCAGCAGAATCCGAAGCCGTAGTCTCCTGTTACAGCGACTACAAGCTTGTCTGGTCTAGCTATCTTTGCACCTATTGCTGCTGGAAGGTCCCAGCCGAGTGGTCCAGCCCCACCTGGTATCAGGTAATGTCTCGGGTAATATATTTCCTGCATCTGAGATGACCATATCTGGTTCAATCCTATTGTTGTAACAAATATTGTGTCTCTAGGGAAGAACTCGTTTATTTCCTTCATAACCCTTTGTGGTTTTATCGGTATCTGCTCGTAGTCCATTTTTCTAGCCATCTTGACACGCAGTTCTGGAATACTTTTAACCCACTCTGAAGCCTTTCTCTGTTGAACTAGTGAAAGTAGTATGGAATGTCCCGGGTTTGGTGAAATCTCTTCCGCCCTACGTTTTGCTTCCTCAAGCATCATCTGTAAAGTAATTTTTGCATCACCAACTATACCTAGATCAGGTGAAAATATTCTACCAATTTGAGTTGGCTCGATGTCGACGTGAATGAACTTTCTACCCCTACGATATACCTCTAAGTCTCCAGTGTGCCTGTCAGAAAACCTGCACCCAACAGCAAAAACTAGGTCTGACTCAAGAAAAACCTTGTTTCCTAAAGGCGTATTGCACATGATTCCAACTTGTCCAGCATAAAGTGGGTGGTCAGCTGGAACACCTCCCTTAGCCATCAATGTCGTTACAATTGGCACTTGCAAAAATTCTGCAAGCTCAATAAACTCTCTGGTCGCATCAGCCAAAATGACGCCGCCGCCCATAAGAAACAGTGGCCTTTCAGCTGAAAGTATCATATCAAGCGCTTTCCTAACCTGTTTCCAAGTCGGCTTAGGCTTGAATACTTCAAGAGAACGGTCTCCCTCTGGATCATATTCTATCTCAGCCCTTTGAACATCCAATGGTAGGTCAATGAGAACAGGTCCAGGTCTACCCTCTCTAGCGATTCTGAAAGCTTCACGGAAAATCATTGGAATATGTGAAGGCTCCATAACACACCAGCTTTTCTTAGTAATAGGCTTCACTATCTCAGCTATTTCCGTCGCCTGGAAAGCGTCCTTTCCAAGCTGTGACCTAACATTTTGGCCTGTTATTGCAACAATTGGTATCGCATCAACTTTTGCAGCATAAAGTCCTGTCACCATGTTCGTGCCAGCGGGACCGGATGTTCCAACACAGACTCCAACCTTCCCACTTGCCCTCGCGTAGCCGTCAGCGGCATGTACTCCACCTTCCTCATGTCTCACTGTATAATGTCTTATCTTTTTCGAGTTTGCAAGCGCCTTATAAAATGGCAGTATTCCTGCACCTGGTATTCCGAAAATTACTTCGACACCTTCGTCCTCCAAAATTTTTACAGCCGCTTCCATTGCAGGCATCTTCATATAAATCGCCCTAACCAACGCTGACGGCTTATATATTGTTTTTCTTCAAGACATAGCCTTAATAACATTTTCAATAAGGAGGTCTGCTTTACTTTTATCCTCTTCTGTAAATCTTCCCTTAACAAGTACTGTCGGCTCCAATACCTTCATTCCAATTTCAACTAACTTGCTTTTCAACTGTTCTATAATATTGCTTCCCCAAGTATAGTTTGCGAATATTCCAAAACTTTTCGGCCTAACGTTCTTGATTCTTGCGTACTCGATCAAGTTTGTTATGGGTGGATAAATTGTGCCCTCGTATGTGGGTGAACCTAAAAGTATTGCTTTGGAATCGATAAGTTCAGGTAAAATGAAGCTGGGGTGCACCCTACATAGATCAAATAGTTTAACGTTCACGCCCATTCCTCTAAGCCTATCTTCAAAATATTTTGCAACCTCAGCAGTATGCCCATACATGCTCCCATACAAGATCAAAACCTTATTCTCATCAACTCCGCTACTCCATTTGAGATACAATTTTATAGGGTAATCTGGTTTCTTTCTGTAAATGGGTCCATGTGTTGTGCATAGAATCTTTATCGGAATATTTCTTATCTTTTCAGCTGCTTTAAGAACAAACTGTGAATAGTGTGAAACTATGTCCGCAAAATATCTTTTCATTTCACCCTCAAAATCTTCGATATTGAGCTCGTCGTCGAAGATTTTTCCATTCAACGCTCCAAAAGTGCCGAACGCGTCACCTGAAAATAGTGTTCCACTATTGATGTCGTAGGTGAAGATTGTTTCCGGCCAATGAAGCCAAGGTGCTGTAATAAATTTTAGAGTATGTGCACCTAAATCTATGATATCACCATCCTTTACGGCCATAGCCTCAAAACCTCCTCCATAGTACGCTTTTGCAAAATTTATTCCCATTTGGGAACTGACAACCTTCGCTCTAGGCGCCTTCTCGAGTACTTTATTAAGTGCACCGCTGTGGTCGGGTTCAAGATGGTTCAAAATAATATAATCTATTTCAGAAAATTTTACAATTTCTTCGATGTTCGACAAAAATTCTTTGGAATAGAATTCATCAACTGTATCAATTAGTGCAACCTTCTCAGAGCCTTTAACAATGTAAGAGTTATAGGATACGCCGTAAGGTATAGGCCATAATCCTTCAAAAAGTATGTCTCTTCTATCGTCAACACCTACCCAGAAAATTTCTTCACAAACTTTAACCGAACCCAATTTTAATTACACCAAAAATAGAAAGTAAATGCTTTTTATATAAGATTTTCTAAAATATAAAAATCTTTTTATATTAAGTCTGTACAATTATAGGTTGACAAATTATGCTTTATGAAATAAGATTCCATGGTAGAGGAGGTCAGGGTGCTGTAACAGCAGCAGAGCTACTTGTTAAGGCTGCTGTATCTGAAGGCAAATGGGGTCAATCCTTCCCCTTCTTTGGTGCCGAAAGAAGGGGTGCTCCGGTTACGGCCTTCGCTAGGATTTCGGAAGAAAAGCATTTCTTACACTCCCCCATAACTGAACCCAATGTTGTTGTGGTTCTTGATAGAAAAATATTGGATATTGTTGATGTTAAATCAGGACTAAAAGGAGATGGTACACTGGTGATAAATTCTACTAAATCTATTTCAAAAGAATGGTTACAAAATTTCAGAACATATGTGGTTGATGCTACAAAAATTGCAATTTCTCTCGGTCTCTCTTTTGCAGGATGGGCTTTAGTGAACACAGCTATGCTAGGCGCTATTGTAAAAGCTGTGCCATTAGCTAGAATAGAGAGTATCGTAAACGCTATTAGGAATAATTGGGCTGGAAGGGTTGGAGAACTTCAGATTGTGGAAAAAATTGCAGAATTTGTTGAAACAGGCAAGTTAAGGGCAAAATATGTTCGAGTAGAATCAGAGCATAGTGCTATGGCCGTATGCATTGGCGCATCATCCGCTGGCGCAAGAACATTTACTGCCACATCCTCCCACGGCCTACTTTACATGAGTGAAATGGTTTACTGGGCTTCAGCCGCAAGACTGCCAATAGTCATGCCAGTCGTCTGCAGAACGCTTGGCCCTCCATGGAACATTTGGAACGAGCACACAGACATAATGCTAGTAAGAGACTATGGGTGGATACAGTTTTTCGCTGAATCGAACCAAGAGGTTCTGGATACGATAATCCAAGCCTACAGGATAGCTGAAGACGAACGTGTCCTCCTGCCGGTTATGGTAGGCCTAGACGCATTCACATTATCTCATACATCAGAGCCGGTTGACGTGCCAGAAATAGAGTCTGTTAGAAAGTTTCTGCCACCACGCTCCAACGCACCCTACGTACTCGACCCCTCAGCTCCCATAACATTCGGCAACCTAACATATCCATCACATCACATGGAACTTAAATTCATGCACCATAGGGCCATGGAAGAAGCTAAACATGTTGTAGCTGAAGTCGACAGCGAATGGAGCAAAGTTTTTGGGAGAAGCTACGGCCTACTTGACCAATTCATGTGCGATGACGCTGAAGTCATAATTTTAACGATAGGATCTTCAGCAGGCGATGCTAAAGAGGCTGCAAGCCTGCTAAGGCGTAAAGGTGTAGCAGCAGGTGTTTTAAGGATAAGGCTACTTAACCCATTCCCCTCACATGAACTTTCTCAAATCCTATCGAACGTTAAAGCTGTAGCCGTAGTCGACAGAAACCTTTCACCAGGAAATGGTGGAATAATATTAGAGAAAGTGAGGAGCTCACTCTACAACCTAAAGAACAGGCCTTTCATTAAAGGATACATAGCAGGCTTAGGAGGAAGAGACATAACAGTAGAAGATTACATAAAAATTTTTGAGAAAACTATAGACTCGTTTAGGAAAGGGGATTCTGGAAGCGAGTGGCTTAACCTAAACTTGGAGGCGATAAGCTCTTGAACATAAAAGATTTAGATAGAGAAGAATACTTCCTACCAGGAAACGCTTCATGTCCAGGATGTCCTGCAAGCCTAGGCTTAAGGCTTCTAGGTAAAGCCGTAGGAAATAAGGCTGTACTTGTTGTGCCAGCCGGGTGCACAACAGTAATACAAGGCCCATATCCTCTCACCTTCTCGAAACTTCCACTATTGAACATAGCCTTCGCAGCGTCTGCGGCAACAGCTTCAGGAATATCCGCCGCCTTTGAAGTTAAAGCTAAAGATATTCCAGTAATCGTTTACGCAGGAGATGGAGGTACAGCCGACATTGGCCTGCAAGCACTAAGCGGTGCAGCTGAAAGAAACGAGAACGTAACGTACATCTGCTACGATAACGAAGCCTACCAGAACACAGGAATCCAGAGGAGCAGTGCTACACCATACGGTGCTTGGACAACTACAACCATAAAAGGTAAAAGGGAGCATAAAAAGGATGTTCCGAAAATTTTAGCAGCCCACAATATACCGTACGTGGCAACAGCTTCAATAGCGTACCCCCTAGACTTTATAGAAAAGGTCAGGAAATCCTTGAAGCTTAAAGGGCTTGGCTTAAGGTTCTCGTCCAATTTAGGTGCAAGATCCAAAGGTGTTCCATACGGTGGTACATGGATGTTAAAGATACAGTTCTTTATGTCGCTGACCTGTGAAACCAGTTTTTCAATCTTTTCCTCTATAACATTCTCTTCCACGTCCCTTATGCAATGCCAGGGTGTAATATTCGAAACCCCCAATGTTATCATTTCATGGTAGCTGTCTACCTTAACAACCTGTTCCTCAGGGTAAATTATGTACTTTGAACTTTTAAGATATTCGTCCACGAGTCTGCTGTCATCGTTTCCGGGAGAAATAAAACATTTAAAATTCTTGTCTCTAAGCTTTTCTTCAGCCAAGCTCACCCACCTTTTTATCATTTCAACCACAAGCCTTTCAAAGAGCTCATCCTGCATACGTTTGTTAGAAAGATATTCTCTATATTCTTCTTCGCTCATCTGATAGGGATAAAATCCTATTGAACGTACTCTCTTTTCCATGAGTTTAACCTCGTTTTCAGAACTAAGGACATAGTTTTCTCCTAAAAATCGTGCGTAAACCTTGCCATCTCCTTTCCTAACCAAGGGGACTATGGCCTTAAACGTTATATCCCCGCCTAAAATTATGCAATCAGCCTTATAAAATTGTCCAGCGTTAAGAAACTTTATGAAACATCTTTCTGAACCGTGAACGTCAGTAGTAAAAAAAATGCGGGTTCGGGGCATCTCTTTACACCGCTATTCTGGAGGTATTTCTTTGAACGTTAGTTCCAAAGGTATACCCTTCATCCTGTGGTATACTGAGGATATAAGGTATATTATGAAGCCTAAAACGAAGATGCCGAAGGTGAATATTATGTATGTTTCGTTTAATGTTCCAGCTATGGCAGGCGTTAGGCTTGCGTAAGCAATGTACACGCTTGCAAAGAAGCTTAGCATCCCAAGCAATGTTATTAGAGGCAGTCCAAGAACCTTTCTCTTAACAATCGACGGTGACGCCTCAAAAAGGTCCTTTTTAACATAAGGTAATATTGCTCCCGCTATTGACACCACGGCTATTTCAATAGACCATCCGGTGACAACGTATGCTACGTAGCTGAGTATTGGAGTGAAAAGCCAAAGCGCTTCAAAAACTATTGAGAGGATTGTGATAAATATTAAAGCGACGTAGGGTGAATTGTATCTTTCGTCAACCTTCGAAAAGACCTGTGGAAGAACCCTGTCAAAGGACCAAGCGAATATGAGCCTAACGGCTGTGAAAATGTATGTTAGGCCGCAGGCTAGTGGAACTATAGCCCAAGTTAGAACGATTATTGCCGAAAGCAGCTTATTTTCTAAAACAGCCATTGCTAGAAGATGGAATGCTGGTGCAAACGGTAGAGTGTAATCTGGGCTTCCCTGAACCGCTAGATAAGATATCGCTCCAACAAACTGTGCACCCATAGCCTTATATGTTACAACATAAATGAGCCAAGTTATTAATGTGAAGACAAGTATTCCTCCAGCGATGGCTATAAACTGAGCCTTTCTAACCTCCTTCACTTCACCGGCAATGTAGACTGAAAGATTGAACCCTGTAAAGTTAAGTATTGTGTAAACGATTCCAAGCATGGTGGCACTAAACACGAAGCCTGTTGGATGACCATTTGCTATCGCCTTAGAAATTACATCCTGGTAGTTCATGCCAGTACTAGAATTGAATATTGAAGCGAATGTGCTGGGGTTCATGGGTAGAAGCGCTATAACATATGTTATGATTCCAATTATTATTAGAATGAACGACGCCCAGACCGCCTTAACAAAGGCTCTGGCGCCTCTGACCGTGATGACTGCACATACAGCATAGTACACTAGACCAAGTCCCATCATAACATAGTTATTGTTAAGGAGGTTTGCAAGTGACTCGTAGCCCAAATACGAAAGGAATGGTGCAAGCCCCCACTGTACAGCCCAAGGAATTTCCATGCCAACAAACGCCATCAACACTATGAAGATGAAGAAAACCATAGAAAAACCTATTGACGGATGAAGGATTCTCGTAGCCCAAACGTAGTCACCACCTGAACGAGGCATTATAACCGAAAAAAGCGCGTAGAATAGCCCTATTATCATGCATACTGGTGCGGCAACCCAAGCCGTAAGAGTTAAGTCGACGCCTGGAAAAAGGCCTGAAGCCCACATGCCATACAAGTAGACAGCGCCAGGACCCATTACGATCACGTTAAAAATCAGCGCATCCCACGCGGAAATGTTTCGAACGAGCCCCGAAGCTTTTCTCACAAAAAGCTCTTGCTTTTCCATGTCTCTTTAGTGAGGAGGATCAAAATATTTAAATTTATCTCTCCTAAAATTAAGTTACAAAATTTTTTTGAAAGACAGTGGATTAAAGTTAATAAATATGAATTTTTAACTTAACTTATAATATGAAATGCTGTTTTTCATGCAAATATTGGGATAAGGCCTCAAAAAAGGTTCCACTTGACGTTAGAAAGGTTCCCAAAGAAGATGAATATATAGAAGTTAGTTTAAACGACAAAAAGGTTTACATCAGATCATGGGAATGGGTTGCTAAAGAACAAATAAGCTTAAAAGCTCTTTCGAGGAGAAGGTTATGCTTTTATGGAAAAGGCATTATTGAACCATGGAACGACTGTGAAAATTATATCCCAAAATATTCTAATGGAATGGTTTATTGTAGAATTAAAGGAGACTGCGAATTTTCTAAAATTTGTCCAAAATTCCCCTCACTATTTTCCTACATTTCTTAAAATTATGTTATTCAATTAATAAGAGGTTCAATTTCGTTTAGGATTAACGTTTAAATTTTGGCGATCGAATCCTAAAGTATATGCTGTCAACAGAACTAGGATTAACATTTTTCATGTTAGGCTTCATCCTAATATTTGTAGGCATAATTTTATCAATTTTAACTAAAATCAGGTCTAGTGAAGCAAAGGTTGAAGGTGGTGGTGTAATATTAATTGGCCCCATACCGATAGCATTTGGTACAAGTGGAAAATGGGTTGCTATTGCACTTGTTCTAGCTATAGCTTTAATGCTCTTATCTATAATTTTTGTGAGGTTGATAGCTTAATGGAAAAAAGTCTTCCCACAATCATCATGTCTGCTGGAATACTTTTATGCTTAATAGGCTTCATGATAATATTTTTAGCGTCCCTAAACATAGTGTCCGGGACTGGTGGAAACATTTCTACTGGTGGCGTCATCTTCATAGGCCCATTTCCTATAGTCTTTGGAACTGGCGAGTACGGAATACATCTTATATGGATCTCTGTAATAATTACAATTATTATGATAATCCTCTCCTACATCTTTATAAGAAATGTAAAAAGATTTAGTGAATAGCTTTCTCATCCACCCATAGATGCTGGCAAGAAGATTATGTCAAAAAGTATTGTGACATCCTTTTCCAGAACCTCGTCAGCTAATTTTTCCAGCTCATTCCAAGGTCTATCAAGGTATCTGCTAAGATATTCTGGCTTAAGTGTCATC